>Ga0247730_1000540_pt1 | contig 26536 bp, 24 predicted proteins | sample UWRJL073202C2_FD_180959 | JGI IMG/M metagenome (GOLD analysis project Ga0247730, IMG submission 180959) | Plant litter microbial communities from Arlington Agricultural Research Station in Wisconsin, United States - UWRJ-L073-202C-2 | ecosystem: Environmental > Terrestrial > Plant litter >... | reverse complement strand
TAAACCTCAACCCGCTTAGCAGGCGGGCGCACTAGGCCACTATGCGACACCTCCCCGCTGCACGCCGAAACGTGCAACCGGAACAGGATAGCGACCGCCGGGCCGCGCCGACGAATCGGTCCCCGCCATCAGGTGGTCGGGTCGAAGCGGCGGTAGCCGTTGGCCTCGTTGAGCCGTCCGTAGACGTCGCGGACGAAGGCCGTCGCTTGGCCGCCCAGGTGGACGAGCGAGAACACCACGGAGCTGCCGTCGGCGCGGTCGAACACCAGGCTGCTGCCCTCGATGCCGACGTCGTTGACCTCGGACCACGTCAGGCGGACGGGCTTGGCGGTCTGCGGTCCACCGAGCCGCGCGCCACTGGCCTCGGTGCGGGCCACCACGGGCGGCCGCACGACGACGCGCAGCGCGTTGAGCAGCAGCAGGAGGGTCAGGACGCCGAGCGGTCCCCACACGAGGAACGCCAGCATCGCCGCGACGCCCGCGGCGATCATCTGCACGCCGACCGAGGCCAGGACGAAGCGGCGGTCGAGGCGATAGGTCTGCGGCGCGGGGGCCGTGCCGTCGGGGGTGCTCATCCGTCCTATTGTCTCGCGCCCTGCGGCCGAGGCCTCGGTAGGCCCTGTGGACAGCCGGGCATCACGTCGGGTGTGCTGTCCGTGGCGTTCTGTAGTGTGGGAGCGGGCGCCGCATGATGCCACTCATTCGCTGTCATTGCAGTGAAAAATAGGGACCTTGGTCTCTTGGCGACGAAGTCGGCATCGGCTTGAATAGAACACATGTTCGAGTCCACGATGATGACGATCGCCGAAGCGCTGGATGCGCTGCGGCTGGACGTCTACGACTCGATGCAGCCCGCCGAGCAGATCGACGCCTGCGAGCGGCTGGCCCGGCTCGAGGCACGGGTCACGGCTCACCAGCTGGCGGCCGCCCGCGCCGCCGATGCGTCCAAGGCCGCGAGGTCGGTCGGCGCCACCTCCACGGGCGCGGCGCTCGCGAACTCCTTCGGCGGCGACGAGCGGGCCGCGTCACGGCTGGTCAAGCGGTCCAAGAAGGTGCCGGCCGGCTCCGCCACCGAGCAGGCCCTCGCCAAGGGCGAGGTGTCGATGGGCCAGGCCGAGCTGATCGCCGACACCGTGAAGAATCTGCCCGGCGACCCGTCCGACGCTCAGCGCGACGGCTGCGAGACCCAGCTGCTCGACGACGCGAAGAAGCTCACGCTCAAAGACCTCGGCCGACGGGCCGGTCGCATCAGCGACACCTTCGCCCCCGAGGACGAGGTCGACGCCCACGAGGACGAGAAGCTGCGCGACCGCGAGGCCGAGGCGCGCAAGAAGTCCTACTTCTGGTTGGCCGATCGCCGCGACGGCACCTACAAGGGCGAGTTCGTCGTCCCCGAGGCCGAGGGCGAGATGCTCAAGAACGCTCTCGAGGCCCTGAACGCACCCCAGCTCAAGACGGCCGAGGACGACCCGTCGCTGGCCGTGCTCGACGACCGGCCCACGTACGGCCAGCAGATGGCCGAGGCGTTCTGCACGTTCATCGAGCACATCCCCGGCAACGAGCTCCCCCAGACCGCCGGAGTCGGTGTCACGGTCTCGGTCAACATCGATCTCAGGTCGCTGATCGACGGGCTGAAGGCGGGGACGCTCTCCACCGGCTGCCGAGTGTCGGCGTCAGAGGTCCGCAGGATGGCGTGCGAACAGGCCATCTTGCCGATGATCTTCAACGGCAAGCCACTCCCCCTCGACTGCGGCCGGGAGCAGCGCCTGTTCAACCGGGCCCAGCGACGCGCCGCCGAGAGGCGCGATCGCGGCTGCAGCTTCCCCGGCTGCAACCGGCCGCCCTCCTGGTGCGTCGGCCACCACGCCCGCAAGCGGTGGGCCGAGGGCGGCACCACCAACCTCGGCGACATGGTCCTGATCTGTCCGCACCACCACCGCATCGTCCACGCACAGGACTGGGAGATCTGGTTCGCCGACGACGGCTACCCCGAGTACATCCCACCGGCGTTCGTCGACCCGGAACGAAAGCCCTTGAGGAACCACCGATTCCGCGCCGAGCACGCCGCACAGGCCTCGTGATCCACGCACCACCGCCTCGTCCCGGGTGGTGGTGCGTGTGCGCCGTCACGGCCGTCCCGTGCCATCTCGTTTCGGACCCAGGAGGACCATGGAAGACATGACAACCACCTTCATCACCGGTGCCAACAAGGGCATCGGATACGAGTCCGCCCGCCGCCTCATCGAGGCCGGGCACACCGTCCTCATCGGCGCCCGTGACCCCGAGCGAGGACAGGCCGCCGCCGACCAGCTCGGCGCCCGCTTCGTCCAGATCGACGTCACCGACGACGCCTCCGTCACGGCCGCGGCCGCCGACGTCGCCGCCCACGAGGGCACCGTCGACGTGCTGATCAACAACGCCGGCGTCTCCGGCCCGTTCCCGAAGGCGGAGGAGCTCACCGCAGCCGACGCCGCCGAGGTCTACGGCGTCAACGTCATCGGCATCGTCCGGGTCACCAACACGTTCCTGCCGCTCATGAAGGAGTCGGCCAACCCGGTCGTCGTCAACGTGTCCAGCGGCATGGGCTCCTTCGAGGCCACCAAGGACCCCGACGACCTGGCGTCCAGCCTCACCGCGCCGCTGTACGCGGGCTCCAAGGCCGCCGTCAACATGATGACGACGCAGTACGCCACCGCGATCCCCGGCGTGAAGTTCAACGCCGCCGACCCGGGCTACACGTCCACGGACTTCACGAACTTCGAGGGCCACCAGACCGTCACCGAGGGCACCGACGCGATCGTCGAGCTCGCCACGATCGGCGTCGACGGCCCGACGGGCGAGTTCCGCAACCGCGACGGCATCGTCGGCTGGTGAGACGGGACGGGCCCGGATCCGCGAGAAGCGGTCCGGGCCCGTCCGTCCGTGCGGCAGAGGGGGCGGGATTCGAACCCGCGGCTGACATTGCTGCCAGCGAGCGCTTTCAAGGCGCTTCCGATCGGCCGCTCCGGCACCCCTCCTGGCGGCAGCACCGAGGCGCTGCGCCGGAACGATTATCGCACCCGCGCGGCCCCTGCTACTTCAAGGGTGCGAAGCGCGGAGGCTCGATGCGGACGATCTCCTCGATGGCACGCGCCGCCCGGGCCGAGCCCTGACGCATCGCGTAGTGCCGGGCGATGAGGCCAACGGCCAGGCCGAGGATCGCCGAGTACAGCGTCGACAGACCGATGTACGTCGGGAACGCGCCCGGCGTGACGAGCGACGTCGACAGCACCGCGGTGCCGATGACCGCAAACACCAGGACCCACCAGCCCTCGCGCCGCTTGGAGCGCAGCGACACCCCGACGATCAGCGCTGGGAAGCCGATGAACACCTCGACCGGACGCGGGACGCCCTCGAAGTTCTGCCGCATCCACGAGATGACGTCGCTGAACGTGTCGACCAGCACCTCCGAACCGTGCGTGCGGACGAAGCTGCTGTACGCCAGCAGCACCAGCAGCAGCGCCGCGATGCCGGCCAGAATCGCCAGGTTCTGCTTGCCGAGACCGTGCAGGCCGGCGCCGAGGTTCCAGACCAGGGTGATGGCCAGGCCCAGCGAGATCGAGATGACCATCAGGTTGAACCGCTGATAGTTCACCGGGGCGTTCCACGCGGCGACGGCGGTGGTGCCGCTCAGCGCGATGACGAGGGCCAGGCCGTACTCACGGATCGCGCCGACCAGCGACTCCGCCGGCCGCGTGACCATGACGGCCCACACCGCGGACAGCACGGCCGTCACCGCCGCGGCCGACGCCAGCAGCAGATTGGTCTCGACGACGACGGCGGCCACCGCCAGCGCGGCGGTGATCGGCAGCCAGATGCGCATGTGACCGCCGCCGCGGTGCGTCAGGCTGACCGCGAACACGACCATCAGCAGCCCCGCGGCCGGACGCTGCAGCCACGACGGTGCGCCGATCGCGACGACCGACGTGAGGGTGCCGGCGAAGCCCAGGACCCAGACCCCGAAGACCGCGCCCATGACCAGGCGCGCCGTGCGGGCCGACTCGAGGCGGGGCTCACGGGTCGGGACGTCGTACTCCGGAGGCACCGAGGCATCCAGGCGACGTCGTCCACCGCGCGCGGTCTGGCTCATGACGTGGGGGGTGTCTTTCGGTCGAGTCGGCGGTTGGCGAGGGACGGGTTGACGTCCCGCGCCCGCGCGACGTCGTCGGCCTCGAGCGTCGCCTGGACGATCTCGGAGCCCGAACCGGCCTCGACCACGATAGAGCCCCACGGATCGACGACCAAGGAGTGCCCGGTGTACCGGTCGCCGCCCTGCGCGGCCGCCGCGACGTGCACGGTGTTCTCGATCGCGCGGGCCGTCAGCAGCGTGCGCCAGTGGTCGAGCTTGCGCTCGCCGGCGACCCACGCGGCGGGGACGACGAGCGTCTCCGCGCCGGCGTCGACCAATGCCCGGGCCAGCTCGGGGAACCGCAGGTCGTAGCAGGTCATCAGGCCGACCGGCCGGCCGTCGACGTCGATCACGACGGGCTCGATGTCGCCGGGCAGGAGCCGCTCGGACTCCCGGTAGCCGAACGAGTCGTACAGGTGGATCTTGCGGTACGTCCGCCGCAGGACGCCGTCGGGGCCGACGACGACCAGCGTGTTGAACGGCAGCCCGTCGGTGCGCTCGAACATCCCGGCCACGATCGTCGCGCCCAGACGGACCGCCTCGGCGGCGATCATCTGGACGAACGGGCCGTCGAGCGGCTCGGCGACCGGTGCCAGGTCGAGGTCGGGCGAGCCGAAGTCGTGCATCGACGCCTCGGGCAGGACGACGAGGCCGAGGCCGTCATCGGGGCCCAGCCCCGCCAGCTGGGCCGTGATGGCGTCCCGGTTGGCCGCGGCGTCGATGTCCGCGGCGAGCTGGACGAGGGCAACACGCATACCGGCCATCCTGTCAGGTCAGACCTGAGCGCGGCCCGATACCGTGGGCGGATGCGCGCCGTCACAGCTCCCACTGCCGGAGGCGTCGACGTCCTCCAGGTCGTCGACCGCCCCACGCCCCAGCCCGCACCCGGTGAGGTGCTCATCCGCGTCACGGCGGCCGGTGTCAACCGCGCCGACGTCCTGCAGCGTCAGGGCTTCTACGAGCCCCCGCCGGGGGCCACCGACATCCTCGGCCTCGAGTGCTCCGGCGACATCGTGGCCGTCGGCGAGGGCGTCACCGACCTGCAGGTCGGTGAGCACGTCTGCGCGCTGCTGTCCGGCGGCGGGTACGCCGAGTACGTCGCGGTGCCGGCCGGGCAGGTCGCCATCGCACCCGGCGGCGTCTCGCTGGTCGACGCGGCCGGCGTCATGGAGGTCGCGGCGACCGTCTGGTCGAACGTCTTCATGATGGGCAAGCTGCAGCACGGCGAGACGCTGCTCGTCCACGGCGGCGGCAGCGGCATCGGCACGATGGCCATCCAGCTGGGCAAGGCGTTCGGCGCGAGGGTCGTCGTGACGGTCGGCTCGGAGGCGAAGGCGGAGGCCTGCCGCGCGCTGGGCGCCGACGTCGTCATCAACTACCGCGAGCAGGACTTCGCCGAGGTCATGAAGGCCGAGGGGATCACGGCCGACGTCATCCTCGACATCATCGGCGCCAAGTACCTCGCCGCGAACGTCTCGGTGCTGGCGACCGCCGGACGGCTCGTCATCATCGGGATGCAGGGCGGCGTCAAGGCCGAGCTCAACCTCGGGGCGCTGTTGACCAAGCGGGCCGCCGTCATGGCGACGTCGCTGCGCGCGCGGCCGTCCGCCGAGAAGTCGGCGATCGTCTCGGCGATGGTCGCCCAGGTGTGGCCGCTGCTGGGCGACGGCACCGTGCGTCCGATCATCCACGCGACGTACCCGCTGGAGGACGTCAGCGCCGCGCACCAGGAGCTCGAGGACTCCTCCCACACCGGCAAGGTCCTGCTGACGTTGTAGCCGTCGACGTCCCCGAGCGGTGTGGGCGGGAGTGGCTAGGGTTGGCCGCATGACTGAGCAGGAGACCGAGAACCAGCCCGAGATCATCGGCCCCGACGGGCAGGCCGTCGCGCCCCCGTCCGGCACGCCCCTCGGCGAGCTGGTCGAGCAGCCCGCGAAGGTCATGCGCATCGGCGCGATGATCCGCCAGCTGCTCGAGGAGGTCAAGGCCGCCCCGCTCGACGAGGCCAGCCGCTCGCGCCTGCGGACCATCCACCTGCAGTCGATCGAGGAGCTCAAGGACGGACTGGCGCCCGAGCTCGTCGACGAGCTGGAGCGGCTCAGCCTGCCGTTCGACGGCGACGCCCCCAGCGAGGGAGAGCTGCGGATCGCGCAGGCCCAGCTCGTCGGCTGGCTCGAGGGGCTGTTCCACGGCATCCAGGCGGCGCTCTACGCGCAGCAGGTGCAGGCCCAGTCGCAGCTGCAGACCATGCGTCTGGCCCTACCGGGTCCAAACGGCACCAAAGGTGACGAATCGGACTCTTCTGGCGAAAGCGGTACCTCAGGGGGCATGTACCTCTAGCATTTAGCACGAACGAGGTCCGATGTCGGTGCAGGAGTGTCACCGATCCGGAACCCCGTCCGTGTCGAGGTCTGCTGTCCGGACCTCCAGTGGGAAGAGGGAGCCCATGACCGTGATCGATGCATTGACGCCTCCGTGCGCCTCGGTGCCCGAGGTGTACCACGACGAGCAGCTGCACACGCCGCCCGCGCGCACCGAGATCAGCCCCGCCGCCTGGGAGCTGCTGAACCGCAAGCGGGCGTCCGCGCACCGCCAGTGCGCCGGCTGCCCCATCATGGTCGACTGCCTGTACCGCGCCGTGGTGGAGGTCGACGTCTCCGGCTTCGTCGCCTGCACCACCGAGAACGACCGGGCGGCCATCCGCCGTCAGCTCGGCATCGAGATCCAGCAGCAGGCCGCGACGCCGTACGGTGCGGCTCGCATCGGCGGCGGTCCCGTCAGCCACGACGCCGTCATGGCCGCGCGGCACGCCTACCCCAAGGACACCTGCCACCAGCTGGCCGAGCGCCTCGGCTGCTCGACGTCGACGGTCAAGCGTCATCTGCGCCGTGCCCGTGAGCAGAAGCTCAACCCGCTGGCGTCCGAGACGCCCACGACGCAGGCCCCGTCGATCGACGCCGTCCTCGACGCCTTCGACGAGCTCGCCTCCAGCCAAGTCGCCTGAGGCCCCCCGACCCCCCCGTCCCCGAGATGTGGGCACGTAACGGGCCGGATCGGCGATTTCGGCCAGTTACCTGCCCACATCCTCGGGTCCACAGGTTTCTCGGCTCGCTCTCCTTCTCCACAGCCGCTCCGTCTCCGGTTCTTTCTGCCTCCTTCGTGGTCTGACCTTGGGGGATGGCGTCCCTCCCTGTCCCTGCCGCTCTTGGTTCCGGGCCGTTCACGACCGCGCAGGCGCGAGCGGCCGGCGTCTCGGCCGACAGGGTCCGGGGCCCCGCCTACCGGACGCTGTTCCGGGGCGTCTACCTGCCCGCGAACGTCCCGGTCACCTTCCTCGTCTGGGTCACGGCCGCGCTGCTCACGACGCGCGGCGCCGTCGTCAGCCACCTCACGGCCCTGCGGCTGTACGGGTTCGCGATCGGGCCCGAGCGGCCGGTCCACCTGTCGACCCGCACGTCGACCCACTCGCGGCACGACGGCATCACGACCCACCGGCGCCTCGCCCCGATCGCCGTCCGCCTGGTCCAGGGCGTCCCGGTCACCGAGCCGAATCGCACCATCGTCGACATCGCGACCAAGGTGACACTCGTCGAGCTCGTCCAGGCGGCGGAGCTCATGATCCACCGACGGCTCACGACGCTCGACCAGCTGGCCGAGTACGCGATCGCCCGCCACCTCGACGGCGTGCAGCGGGTGCGGCGGGTGCTCCCGCTCCTGCGCGAGGGGGCGGAGTCCGTGATGGAGACCCTGGTGCGGCTCATGATCGTCTTCGCCCGGTTGCCCGAACCACGCTGCAACGCCGACATCCACGATGCCGACGGCCGGTTCGTCGCTCGCGGCGACCTCGTCTACCCCGCCTGGAGGATCGTCGTGGAGTACGACGGCTGGTACCACGAGCGCAGCGCCTGGCAGCGGCAGCACGACACCATCCGGCGCGAGCTCCTCGAGGCCGCCGGCTGGCGCGTCATCGTCATCAGCTCCGGAGACCTGACCGACAAGCCCGAGGTGGTCCGCCGCGTGCATCGGGCGCTGACCGCCGCCGGCTACAGCGGCCCCGCCCCGCACCTCAACGCGATGTGGCACGCCTGGTTCCGCTAACCCGCCCGAGGATGTGGGCACATGACGGGCCGAAACCGGTTCCCCGGCCCGTTATCCGCCCACATGTTGAGGTCAGAGGTAGGTCTTCAGCTCAGTTGCCAGGCCGTCCTCTTCGATGCCTCCGGTGACGGCGTCGGCGGCCCGCTTCAGGGTGTCCGGGCCGTGACCCATCGCGACTCCCCGGCCGGCCCACTCGATCATCTCGACGTCGTTGTTGCCGTCGCCGACCGCCAGGACGTCGGCCCGGTCGATGCCGAGCTTCTCGCAGACGACCTCCAGCCCTGACGCCTTCGAGACGCCCTCCGGGGCCAGGTCGAGCCATGCGGAGTAGCCGATGAAGTAGTTGGTGCCGGTGAGGCCGAGGTCGTGGACGATCGCCGTGAACTCCGCCGGGGTGTGCGACGTCGAGCGGATCACGACGCGCGTGACGGGCTCGGCGATCAGGTTGTCGACCTCGTCGACGACGAACTGCCCCGCGAACTCCGTCTCCGGGAACGGCCGGTTGACCCGGAACCCCGTCCCCAGCTCCTCCACCGCCACGATCGCGTCGGGCACCTGCTCCAGGACCCGCCGCACGGCGTCGCTCGCGTCGAACGTGACGGAGTGGATGACCTCGACGGGGTCGTACGTGAACACGACCGCACCGTTGCTGGCGACCGCGAACCCGTCGGTGAGGCCGAGCTTCGCGGTGGTGTCGAGCACCCCGGGGATCGCACGGCCCGTGGAGATGACGATCTCGACACCGCTGTCACGCAGCGCCAGGACCGACTCGCGCACAGCCGGGCTCATCTCGTTGGTGCCGTCGACGAGCGTGCCGTCGACGTCCAGCGCGACGAGCCGCGGCCGCCACGTCATGCGGGACAGCCGCTCACGCGATCGGCCTCAGGACCTCGCCGAGCAGAGGGTGCAGCGCCTTCGGGAGCCGCACCGAGCCATCGGCCTGCTGACCGTTCTCGAGGATCGCGACGATCGTGCGGGTCATGGCGCACAGCGTGCCGTTGAGCGTCGCCGCGGGCGTGGTGCCTTCGTCACCGCGGACGCGGATGTCGAGGCGACGGCTCTGGAACTCCGTGCAGTTGGACGCCGACGACACCTCGCGGTACTTGCCCTGGGTGGGGATCCAGGCCTCGCAGTCGAACTTGCGGATCGCCGAGAGGCCGAGGTCGCCCGAGGCGACGTCGATGACCCGGTAGGGCAGCTCGAGGGCGTCGAGCCACGCCTTCTCCCAGCCGAGGATGCGCTGGTGCTCGGCGTAGGACTCCTCGAGCGTCGTGTAGACGAACATCTCGACCTTGTCGAACCAGTGGACGCGGAAGATGCCGCGGGTGTCCTTGCCGTACGAGCCGGCCTCGCGGCGGAAGCAGGGGCTGAACGCGGCGTAGCGGCGCGGCAGCGTCTCCAGCGGGAGGATCTCGTCGGAGTGGTACGCCGCCATCGGCACCTCGGACGTGCCGACGAGGTACAGCCCGTCCTTCTCGAGGTGGTAGACGTCGTCGGCAGCCTGGCCGAGGAAGCCGGTGCCCTCCATGGCCCGCTCGTTGACCAGGGCCGGCGGGATCATCGGGGTGAAGCCCCACTCGGCGGCCTTCATCATCGCCAGCTGCGTCAGCGCCAGCTCGAGCTGCGCGCCGACCCCGGTGAGGAAGTAGAAGCGCGAGCCGCTGACCTTGGCGCCCCGCTCGACGTCGATCGCGCCGAGCATCTGGCCGAGCTCGAGGTGGTCGCGGGGCTCGAAGCCCTCGGCCTCGAAGTCGCGGGGGGTGCCGATGACCTCGAGCACCTCGAAGTCGTCCTCGCCGCCCTGCGGGGCGTCGGCGGAGGCCAGGTTGGGCAGGGACTTCATGAGCCGGTCGAACGTCTCGGCGGCCTCGGCCTGCGCGGCCTCGGCGTCCTTGACCTGCTGGCTGAGCTCCTTGGTGCGGGCCAGCAGCTGCTGCTTCTCGTCGCCCTGGGCCTTCGGGATCAGCTTGCCGAGATTCTTCTGCTCGCCCCGGACCGCCTCGAAGGCCACGATGGACGATCGGCGTTGCTCATCGGCGTCGACGAGCTCGTCGACGAGTTCGGTGGGCAGTCCGCGGCGCTGCTGGGCAGCCCGCACGGCGTCAGGGTCGTCTCTCAGGATTCGGGCGTCGATCACGCCGCCAGCCTATCGCCCGGCAGTGCAGCGCCTGCCGTCCCTTAGAGTTGACCGACCCCTGAGGAGGAGCCAGTGACATTTGACCTGCGCCGAGCCGAGCCCGGCCGGTCGTCCGTCACGGCATGGCTCCTGGGCGTGCCGACCGTGGTGTTCGTGTTCCTGGCCGTCTGCATCGCCACCGACACCACCGCGATCCTGCGTCTCGACGCCCACGTGGCCGACTGGGCGTACGACGTCACGGACGGTCATGGCGGCTTCGTCGACCTCCTGGAGGCGGTCGCGGTCATCTTCAGCAACTGGGCCTGCGGCATCGTCCTGGCGCTGATGGCGGCGTACGCGCTGCTGCGCCGCGAGCGGGCGGTCGCCCTGTGGGTCGTGCTGAGCGGCGTCGCCGCGATCGGCGGCAACGCGCTGCTCAAGCAGGCGTTCACCCGCACGCGTCCGACGTTCGACAAGCCGCTGCACGAGATCGGCGGCTACTCGTTCCCGAGCGGTCACTCCGCCGGAGCGGCGATGTTCTTCACCGTCGCGATCCTGTTCACGATCATCCTGACCGGACGCGGGCTCAAGCGCCGCGTCATCGTCACGATCCTCGGCCTGCTGGCGATCGGCGTCGGGGCGAGCCGCATCTTCCTGGGCGTGCACTACCTGAGCGACGTCGTCGGCGGGCTCAGCTTCGGCATGGCCGTCGCGATCGGGCTGTGGATCGTCATCGTCGCCAGCTCGACCCGTCTGCCGCACGAGCTGGCCGTCATCACCGGCTCCGGGCGCAAGCGCGCGGCGGTCATCATCAACCCCTCGAAGGTCGGCGACGTCGAGGACTTCAAGTCGCGGGTGCGGGCCGTCGCGGAGATCTCCGGCTGGGGCGAGCCGCTGTGGTTCGAGACGACGATCGAGGACCCCGGCCACGGCCAGGCCACCGCCGCGCTGCACGCCGAGGTCGACCTGATCATCGCCGCCGGCGGTGACGGCACCGTCCGCGCGGTGTGCGAGGAGGTCGCGCGCACCGGCGTCGCGGTCGGCATCCTGCCGCACGGCACCGGCAACCTGCTGGCCCGCAACCTCGGCATCCCGCTCAACACCCGCGACGCCCTCGACGTCGCGTTCGGCGGGCAGGACCGCGCGATCGACCTGTCGACGCTGGAGACGGACTCCGGCACCAACACGACGTTCCTCGTGATGGCCGGCCTCGGCATGGACGCCGCGATCATGACCGGCGTCAACGACCACCTCAAGAGCAAGGTCGGCTGGCTCGCGTACTTCGTCAGCGGGGTCAAGGCCGCGCGCTTCCCGGCCATGAAGGTCAAGATCTCGGTCGACGACGGCGAGTTCAAGAAGTTCCGGGCCCGCACCGTCGTCGTCGGCAACGTCGGCTTCCTGCAGGGCGGCATCCCCCTGCTGCCCGACGCGCAGATCGACGACGGCCGGCTCGACGTCGTCGTGATCGCCCCGAAGCGGATCATCGGCTGGCTCGCGATCATCGTGCGGGTCGTCGGCCGGCAGAAGCGGACCAACGAGCGACTCGACCGGATGACGGGCTACAAGGTCGTCGTCCGGGCCGAGAAGTCGATGCCGATGCAGCTCGACGGCGATCCGGTCGGCGAGGGACAGCAGATCTCCGCCGAGGTGCAGCCCGGCGTGCTGCTGGTCCGCGTGCCGGTGGGCCCGGCCGCCGCCGTCTGACCACCCTTGGGGGGCGACGTCAGAGCGTCTCCAGCACCTCGTCGAGTCGCTCGTAGCCCTCGATGACGCCGTGGTCCATGCCGCTGTCGCGCATCCCGTCGCGGTCGGCTGCCGACAAGAACACCGACACCGTCCGCAGCCGGCTGCGGCCGTCGCCCAGGTCGTCGATCGTCAGGGACTCCAGGCTGACGTGACCCGGCAGGCCGAGCCACTCGAACGTGCGAAGCGTCAGCTCGGGCGTCGAGTCTCCGTGGAAGACGCCGCGGAAGCCGAACTCGTCGCCGGCGGCGTTGCGCTGGACGAGGGTCCACGTGCCGCCGTGCCGGGCGTCGTTGGTGACCTCGATGTTGTCGTAGCCGCGAGGACCGATCCAGCGGGCGATGAGCTCCGGCTCGGTCATGGCGCGGAAGACCTGCTCGACGGGGTGGTCGAGCTCGCGGACGATCGTGATGGCGTGGGTGCCGTCGTCGCTGATGGTGACGTCGTTCTTCGTGGTCATGTGCTGCTCCTTGTCGGTGTCGCGGTCATCGGGGCGGGTCGAGCGAGTCGAGCAGCTCGTCGAGTCGGTCGAAGCTCTCGGACCAGTACGTCCGGTAGTCGGCCATCCAGATGGTCGCGTCCCGGAGCGGCGCGGCCTCGAGGTGGCTGAGGCGCATCGTCCCCTGGCGGGTGCGCGAGATCAGTCCGGCCTGCTCCAGCACCTTGAGGTGCTTGGAGATCGCCGGCTGCGACATCGTGAACAGCGCCGTGAGGTCACCCACGTTGGCGTCGGCCGTCGCGAGCCTGGCCACGATGGCGCGGCGCGTGCGGTCGGCGAGTGCGCCGAACACGAGGTCGAGCTGATCTTCACTCATAACCGTCCCTTTATGTAACTCATTGGTTATAGATAAGCACGCGGTGAGGCCAGGGTCAACCCCGTCGCCGGGGCGGTGGACCTGCCACGCATCACGGAGCCCGATGCGTGGCTCAGGCACCGCCCCGCGCTCGACACGTGGCTCAGGCACCGCCCCGCCGGGGGTCAGGGGGCGTAGGCGTCGATCTCGTCGAGGATCGACGTCTTCAGCCCGTCGGGCGCGAACGACTGGCGCACGGACGCCCGCGCCAGGTCGGCGACTCCGGCGTCGTCGAGCGACAGCAGCCGCCGGGCCACGTCGTACTCGGTGGTCAGCGTCGTGGAGAACATCGGCGGGTCGTCGGAGTTGATCGACACCGGGACACCCGCCGCCACCAGCGTCGCCAACGGGTGCTCGTCGAGCGAGGCCACCGAGCGCGTGCGCACGTTCGACGTCGGGCTGATCTCCAGCGGGATCCGGTGCTCCGCCAGGTACGCCATCAGCGCCGGGTCCTGCGCCGCGGCGATGCCGTGCCCGATGCGCTCGGCGCCCAGCACCTGGACCGCGTCCCAGATGGTCTGCGGCCCCGTCGACTCCCCCGCGTGCGGCAGGCTGTGCAGGCCCGCGGCGCGCGCCGCGTCGAAGTGCGGCTTGAACTGCGGCCGCGGCACCCCGACCTCCGGGCCGCCGAGGCCGAAGCCGATCAGGCCGTCGGGCTGGAGCCGCAGCGCCGTGTCGAGCGTGACGTCGGCCGCGGGCAAACCGGACTCGCCGGGGATGTCGAAGATCCACCGCATGACGATGCCGAAGTCGGCCTCGGCACGACGCCGCGCGTCCTCGAGGGCCTCGCAGTACGCCTCGGCCGTGATGCCGACGGCGATCGACGTGAACGGCGTGCACGTCAGCTCGACGTAGCGGACGTTCTGCGCGGCCAGGTCACGGGCGACGTCGTGCGTCAGGGTCCACAGGTCCTCGGGGGTCCGCAGCAGGTCGACGACCGACAGGTAGACGTCGATGAAGTGCGCGAAGTCGGTGAACCGGAAGAAGTCGGCGAGCGCCTGCCGATCGGTCGGCACCGACGTGCTCCCGGCGTGGCGCTCGGCCAGCTCGGCGACGGTGCGCATCGACGCGGACCCGACGTGGTGGACGTGCAGCTCGGCCTTGGGCAGACCCAGCGCGAAGGACTCGGACGCAGCAGGTGACAGGTGGTCGGACATGCTCCGACCCTAACGAGATCTACTCGGCGGCCTGCTGTCGCTCCACGACCGTGCCCCGCTGGTCGAACTCGACGTCGACCGTCACGAGCACCTCGTCGTCGATCGACAGCTCGATGCGGTTCTCCTCGGCGCTGAGGTTGCCGGCCGTGCCCTCGTCGAGCCACGTCGTGGACCCGATCAGGCTGACGAGCGCCACCTTCGCGCCGTTGTCGCGCTGGCCGCGGAACACCACCGGGCCGGGGCCGGCGTCGCGGATGACGAGCGCCGTGCGGCTCACGAGCGGGTTGTCCAGAGCGACGGAGAGCTCCTCGCCACCTCCCGCGCGGCCGAGCGTCCACTTGTCGTCGCCGGTCAGCCGGGTCTCCCCCGACTCTCCCGTCGACGTCTTCCACATCACCGTGATCACGTCTCGATGGTGGCACGTCATGCCGGAATCGACACGGCAAAACCGGTCATCGGCACCGGCGTCAGAAAAAAAACAATCTGTCACATCTCCACAGGAAGGGTTATCCCTACCTTGAAGAAACAATTGTTGCCTGTTACACCGTATTAGACCCCCTGTTGAAGGAAGTCTGCCATGCGAGTGCTTTCCCCGAGCTGCACGCCGTCCCCGTGGAGTCCCTGAGGCGCGGCGCCGCGCTCAACCGTGTCACGACGATGGCCGTCGGACCCCACGAGGCGGCGCTCCTGGTGCGCGGCGAGCCCGGCATCGGCAAGTCCCACCTGCTCGCCTCCGTGCGCGAGCAGGTCGAGGTCACGACCGTCACGATCCCCATCAACCCCGCCGAGCGCGACATCTCGTTGTCGGGCATCTCCGCGGTCCTGGCGGGCCTGCGGCGCGAGGCGGGCACCGACTTCGGCGGACGCTTCACGCTGCGGTCGGACGACCCCAGCCAGATGTTCGCCGCCGCGCACGACCTGATCGCCCTGCTGCGCGGCTTCGCCCTCCCGCCGACCGTGCTGATGATCGACGACATCGACCGCACCGACGCGCAGAGCCGGGCGCTGCTCGGCATCATGGCCAGCCGTCTGGCCGGCACGGGTCTGCGGCTCGTGATGACCGCCAGCACCGTGCCCGCCAACAGCCAGCTCGCGGCCATCCCGACGATCCGGCTGTCCCCGCTGCGCATCGCCGAGCTCGTCGCGCTGGGCGAGAGCATCGCGGTCGACGCCGACATCTCCACCCTGCGGATCCTCTCCTGGTTCAGCGGCGGCAACGCCCGCATCCTGGTCGAGAGCCTGCGGCTGATCGATCCCGAGCAGCTCAGCGGATCGGCGTGGCTCATGCTGCCGCCGCGGTTCAACCACGCCCTCAGCGAGATCGTCGCACCGCAGCTGGAAGCGCTCAGCCCCGAGCAGCGGGTCATCCTCGACTCCCTCGCCCTGGCCCCCATGACCCACATCGGTGCGATCTCCGACGCGGGACTCGAGACCGCCGACGCCGTCGAGGACCTCGTCAACGAGGGCGTCCTGCGCCGGCAGGGGCCGTTCGTGCGGGTCCACGACCGGCGGCTGCGCTCGTTCATCCACTGGTCCAGCGACGCCCACGCCCGCCGCGAGCGCCATGCGTCCCTCGAGGCGTCCCACGCCCCCCACGACGCGTCGCTCGCCGCCTGGCACCGCAGCTTCGCCTCGTACGACAAGACCGGCACCGACGACCTCCTGGCCGGTGCCGTCCAGCTGGTCCAGCAGGGGCGGGTCGAGGCCGCGGTCGAGCTGGCGGAGCGGGCCCTGCGCAAGGCCGAGCGCATCGAGGACCACCTCGACGCCGTCATCGCCCTGTGCGAGCAGCTGGTCCGCGCCGGCGACGTGACGCTCGCCGAGCGCTACAGCGCCCGCGTGCGCCCCGACGCCGTGCAGCCCGAGCACGCCCTGCGCCTGGCCTCGTTCAAGCTCGTCGCGCAGATGTTCCGCTCGCAGCGCATCGTCGACGACGAGGTGCGTGCCCTCGTGGGGCTGCACGCCGCCGCCGATCCCGACGGCGCCGGACGGCTGCTGACCCTCGCCGCCTGCTTCCGGGGCGAGCGGTGGGAGACCGACGAGGCCCGCACGCTGCTGATGAGCTTCCCGGAGCTCGACGCCCGCGTCGACGCCACGACCAGCGCCCTGCTCACGTCGACCCGCTCGGCGCTCGACGCCCTCGAGGGCGTCCCGGCCACGGACGGCGCCCTGCCGGACCTCACCGATCCCGGCAGCCGGCTGCCGTCCGAGCTGCTCATGCAGGGCTACCTCGCGACCCACCTCGAGCGCCACGACGACGCGCGGCTGCTGCTCAACTCGGTGCTCAACCACCCGCGCTCGGTCGATCGCATCTGGATCGACCTGGCCCGGTACGCGCTCATCACCAACGAGATCGGCTCCGGTCAGTTCCGCCGCGCCCGCGTCGCGATCGAGTCGTGGTCCGACGACTCGCCGTGGGTCAGCCGGCGATCGTCGATGTACACCTATGCCCACGCGTGGCACCACAACTCGACCGGCCGCACCCAGGAGGCGCTGGCGCTGATCGAGCAGTGCATGCAGGTCGCCTCCGACGAGGGATCGCCGGCGGCACGTGCCAAGGCCCTGGCCCTGCGCGCGACGATCGCGCTGCGGACCGGCGACCCGGAGACGGCGGTGGTCGTGCTGCGCCAGGTCAGCGGATTCGCCGGCCGCTTCCGCAACCCCACGATGCTGCGGCACTGGGCCGACTACGTCGAGGCGTGCCGCGCGACGGGCCGGCACCGCGAGGCCGAGGGCGTCGTCCTGGCGCTGAGCCGCCGCCTCGAGTCGCACGAGAGCCGGTGGGGGACGCTCGCGCTCGCCCGCTGCCGAGCCATCGTCGCGCCCGACGAGGTCGCCCTGCCGATGTTCGCCGCGGCGCTCGCGATGTTCGGCGCGAGCGACTCCCCGTACGAGCGGGCACGGACGCTCGCCGCGATGGCCGACCGGCAGGACTCCCTCGGCCTGCCCCACGAGGCACGACGCACCCGCGGCCTGATGGTCGAGGCGTTCGACGTCGCCGGTGCGATCGGCTGGCCCGACCGGCGGATCGCGCGGGGCAGCGACGACGATGACGAGGAGGGACTGCTGTCGCTGCTGTCGGAGGAGGAGCTCGCGATCGCTCGCCAGGTGCAGGAGGGCATGCGCAACCGCGAGATCGCCGAGTCGCTGTACCTGTCCGTCCGCACCGTCGAGCTGCGGCTCACGCACATCTACCGCACCCTGGGCGTCCGTTCGCGGTCGCACCTGGTGGCGGCGCTCGCCCGGCTGGAGGACGGATCCGGCCAGCAGCAGCGGTCGTGACAGGCGCCTACCGCCGGGTCGGACTGCTCCAGACGCCGTTGGACGAGCCGACCAGCGCGGTGCGCAACGCCTTCAGGCACAGGGCCGCGTCGAGCACCCGCAGCACCGGGAACACCGGGGCGAGCGCGACGTAGCGCAGCCGGCGCGTCACGACCGCCGCGTAGAGCGTCAGCATCAGGTCGGGCACCAGGACGCCCATCAGGACGACGGCCGGCGAGACCGACGTGCTGATCTGGGTCATGACGCCGTGCGGATCGACGCCGATCTGCGCGAGGCCCGCCGCCACCGTGAGCACCAGGACGAACGGCAGCACCAGGACCATCAGGATGCTGCTGGTCACCACCTCGAACGCGAAGATCAGCAGGCCGACCCAGAAGGTGCCGGGCCGGACACGGTGACGCATCAGCGTCTGCCAGAAGCCGAGGCTCCAGCGGTGCATCTGCTTGCGGTAGTCGTGCAGGGTGTCGGGGTCCTGGGTGTACGCATGCGCCCGGGCCGGGTCGAAGGCCACCCGCCCGAGTCCCTTGGAGTGGATCTCGAACGTCATGTTGTAGTCCTCGATGGCCAGCCCGGGCGCCGTGATGTCGACGCGGTCGAGGATGCTCGTGCGGTACATGCTGGCGAAGCCCGGCACGATCGTGACGGCGTTGGCGAGGCGCGCCGCCTGGCCGAACTTGTGCAGCGTCTGCACCGCGACGTAGGTGCGCTCGCGGTGGGCCAGCAGCGCCGTGCCGACACGACTCGTCGTGCGGTCGTCGTCGAGGGTCAGGGCCCGGCCGGCGACCGCCACGACCTCCTGGTGGTTGAACAGCGGCAGCCCCGACGTCAGGTAGTCCGACGCCGGCAGGGTGTCGGCGTCGAGCAGCATCACGATCGCGAACCGTGACCGCAGTCCGAAGTGCCGGATGCCGGCCTCGAGCGCGCCGGCCTTGCCGCGGTTGCGGGTCAGCTCCATCACGCGGGCCCCGTAGTCGCGGGCGATCTCGGCCGTCCGATCGGTCGACGCGTCCGAGACGACGAAGATCTGGCGCGGCCCGACGATGCGCAGCGCGGCCCGCAGCGTGGCGGGCAGGACCAGCTCCTCGTTGCGTGCGGCGATGAGGATCGCGACGTCGTCGGGCGTCCACCGGGTGCCGTCCCAGGTGCTGGCCCAGGCCCACGGGACCCGCTTGATGACGAGTCGTGCGAGGCCGACGGCGGTCCACCACAGGGTGCTGAGACCCAGCACGAGCACGAACGTGACGACGAACCAGATCATGGTGGACCTCCCCTGGATGCGACCGAACATACGCCTCCCTCGACGGCCCGGATCCGCAACCGGTGGGGGATTTCCACCTGCTCGGATGCGGGTCGTTGCGGGTCTGCGTGCGGGCTGTTGCGGGTCTCCGTAGGGGTTGACCAATGTGATTGCCGGGCCGAGTGGCCGCGTTCACAGTTTCGGTCAGAGCCCGTCACACGGAGTTGCCCCATCAGCTCCGGACGGCGGCTCCAGCTGTGCCTCTCACTCATCACTCTTGTCTCCCAGGGAGCTGCCCCATGGCCATCATCGACACGTCCACCCCCAGCGACACGCTGGCTCCACTCGTGGGGCGGACCCTGTCCCTCCGCGACGCCCGCTACCCCGCGACCGAGACCGACTTCGAGTTCGACGTCGCGATCGTCGGGCTCGGCTACGTCGGCCTGCCCACCGCCCTGGCGTACCACGCCGCGGGCAGCCGGGTGCTCGGCATCGACGTCTCCACGAGCCGGCTCGACCACATCCGCGCCGGCGCCGTCGACCTCATCGCCCGCGACCACGCGCGCCTCGACGAGGCCCTCGACCAGGACGGCTTCGAGATCACGTCCGACGCCTCGCAGATCGCGCGGGCCGAGGCCGTCATCGTGTGCGTGCCGACGCCCGTCGACCGCTACCTCGTCCCCGACCTGACGATGCTGCGCTCGGCCTGCGAGGCCGTCGTCGAGCACGCCGTCCCCGGCCAGCTGCTGATGCTGACCTCCACGACGTTCGTCGGCTGCACCGCCGAGATGCTGCTCAACCCCGTGACCCGCCGCGGCATGGTGCCCGGCCGAGACATCTTCGTCGCCTTCAGCGCCGAGCGGATCGACCCCGGCCAGGAGACCATCGTCCAGGAGGCCGTGCCCCGCGTCGTCGGCGGCGCCACGGACGCCTGCGTCGACCGCGCCGCCGCGGTCCTCGGGGCCTACGCCCCCGACGTCCACCGCGTCACGTCGCTCGGCACCGCCGAGATGACCAAGCTCTTGGAGAACACGTTTCGCGCTGTCAACATCGCCCTCATCAACGAGTTCGCCGACATCTGCCGCACGCTGGACCTGGACGTGACCGACGTCATCGCCGCGGCGTCGACCAAGCCGTACGGCTACATGCCGTTCACCCCCGGTGCCGGCGTCGGCGGCCACTGCATCCCGTGCGATCCGCACTACCTGCTGTGGCAGCTGCGCAAGGAGCGCGTCGAGGCGCCGATGATCTCCGAGGCGATGCAGCAGATCGCCAACCGTCCGACGCAGGTCGTCCAGCGCATCCGCGCGCTGCTGTCCGACCGCGGTCGCAGCCTCGCCGGTGCCCGCATCCTGGTCGTCGGCGTCGCGTACAAGCCCGACGTCGCGGACCTGCGCGAGTCGCCGGCCCTCGAGATCATGCAGCGGCTGCGCGGGTTCGGGGCGTCGATCGGGTACGTCGACCCGCACGTGCCCCGGCTCGTGCTGGACGGCCAGGAGATGGAGCCCGTCAAGGATCCCGCGACGTTCGCACCGACCCTGGTCCTGCTGCACACCAGCCACCGCGACGCGTCGCTGGACTGGTTGCGCCCCGACCAGCTGGTGCTGGACGCGACGTACCGCGGCACGGGCATCGCGAACCGGGTGGCCCTCTGATGCGCGCGGTCAACCGCAGCGTCGTCACGGGCGGCGCGGGATTCATCGGCAGCCACCTGGTCGAGCTGCTGCTGCAGCGCGGCGACGAGGTCATCGTGCTCGACGACCTGTCCACCGGGTCGGCCCGCAACCTGGCCGCCGTCGACGACCACCCGCGGCTCGAGCTGCACCAGGGATCGGTCACGGACGCGGCGGCGGTCCGTCGCGCGACCCGCGGCGCGGACCGGATCTTCCACCTGGCCGCGGCCGTCGGCGTCAACCTGATCGTCGACTCGCCGCTGTCGAGCCTGCGGACCAACATCCACGGCACCGAGATCGTCCTGGAGGCGGCCCGCGAGACCGGGGCCGAGCTGCTGCTCGCCTCGACCAGCGAGGTCTACGGCAAGAACACCGCCGACCGCCTCGACGAGGACGCCGACCGCATCCTCGGCTCCCCGCTGCTGTCGCGATGGACGTACTCGGCCGCCAAGGGCATCGACGAGGCGTTCGCGCACGCGTACTGGAACGAGCTCGGCCTGCCCGTCACGATCGTCCGCCTGTTCAACACGTGCGGTCCCCGTCAGACGGGCCGCTACGGCATGGTCGTCCCACGACTCATCGGCCAGGCACTGCGGCGCGAGCCGCTGACGATCTACGGCGACGGCCGCCAGACGCGCTGCTTCTCGTACGTCGGCGACGTCGTGCCGGCGATGGTCGACCTGCTGGAGAACAAGCAGTCGACGGGGCGGGCGTTCAACCTCGGCGGCGCCGAGGAGATCAGCATCCTCGACCTCGCCCAGCGCATCCTGTCGGTCACCGGCAGCCCCAGCCCGGTGACGCTCGTGCCGTACGAGGAGGCCTACTCCCCCGGCTTCGAGGACATGCGCCGCCGCGTGCCCGACAACACCCGGTCCAACCGCCTCGTCGGGTACGTGCCGCGCACGCCGCTCGACACCATGATCCGGCGCATCGCCGACAGCATCGCCAGTCGCGACACCGAGCTGTTCCGGGCGCCGTCGCACCTGGCCCAGACGCAGGTGCCCTGATGTGCGGGATCATCGCGTGCCGCACGGTCCGGCCGGCCGGCACGTACCTCGTCGAGGGGCTCGCGCGGCTGGAGTACCGGGGCTACGACTCCGCCGGCATCGCGGTGCGCGACGACGAGGACCAGCAGCTCGCGACGCTGCGCACGACCGACCGGGTCGACGACCTGGGTCGTCGCCTCGCCGCCGATCCCCGGATGACGAGCGGCCGCAGCGGCATCGGCCACACCCGGTGGGCGACGCACGGCGCCGTCACGATCGACAACGCCCACCCGCACGTCGACTGCGACCACCGCATCGCGATCGTGCACAACGGCGTGCTGACCAACGCCGACGCGCTGCGCACGGGCCTGCAGGCGCGCGGTCACCTGATCCGCTCCGACGTCGACAGCGAGGTCATCGCCCACCTCGTCGAGGCCGAGCTGGAGCAGCACCACGACCTGCACACCAGCGTCGAGCTGGCCGTCGGGCGGCTGCAGGGATCGTGGGCCGTCGTCGTGCTCGACACCCACACGGGCGGCCTGGTGGCGGCGGCCCACCAGTCGCCGCTGGTGCTCGCCCGCTCGGGCCACGGCGACTTCGTGGCCAGCGACATCAGCGCGATCGCCGCCTGGGTCGATGAGTTCCGGGTGCTCGAGGACGGCGACGTCGTGCAGGTCTCGCCGACCCTGCGGTGGCGGCGGCACGGCGTGCCCGTCCTCGCGCCCGACCACCGGCCGTGCACCGTCCGCCCGGCCGACCTGACGCTCGGTGGTCATCCCGACTTCATGGCCAAGGAGATCGACGAGCAGCCCGACGTCGCCGAGCGGGTCCTCGACGCCTGGGCGACCGGCGCCTCGGGGCCCGACCTGTGGCAGTCGCTGGGCCTCCCGGCCTTCTCGCGCGTCGCGGTACTGGGCTGCGGGACGTCCCTCAACGCCGGTCGTGCGATCGGCGGCATCCTCGGCCGCGTCGGGTTCGTCCCGCACCAGTCGATCGTCGCGAGCGAGGCCGCCGAGGCGGTGCTGGAGCCCGACACGATGGTCATCGCGCTCAGCCAGTCCGGCGAGACGGCCGACGTCCTGCGCGCGCTCGACGTCCTGCAGCCCACCGCCGGCTCGGTCCTCGCGATCACCAACAACACCCACTCGGCGCTGGCCCGGCGGGCCGACGCGGTCATGGCGTGCCACGCGGGCCAGGAGGTCGGGGTCGCGGCGTCCAAGACGTTCACGGCCCAGCTGCTGACCGGTGCGTGCATGTCGGTGTCGGCGCTGGTCTCGTCGGGCCGGCTCGACCCCTTCGACGCCCAGCGACTCATCGGCGACCTGAAGCGGGTGCCCGAGCTGATGGGCCAAGCGCTCGCGGCGTCGCACCGCACCGTGCCGCAGCTCGTGCCGGGGCTCGTGTCGGCCCCCGGCTTCGTGTTCCTCGGACGCGGGGCGGCCACGGTGTTCGCCGACGAGGGGGCCCTCAAGCTCAAGGAGCTGACCTACCGGTGGGCCGAGAGCTACCCGGCCGGCGAGCTCAAGCACGGACCGCTCGCGCTCGTCGAGGACGGGACGCCGGTCATCGTGGTCGGTGACCTCGACGACCGGCTGGCCGCCAGCATCGCCGAGGTCGAGGCCCGCGGGGGGCGGGTGACCCGCATCGGTCGCTTCGACGCGGCCGTCCCCGTCCTCGGACGGGCGAGCGACCCCAACGCCGTCGCGGGTCTGCCGTGGTGCGGGCCGATCGAGTCGGTCGTCGCGCTGCAGATCCTGTCCCGCGAGCTCGCCGTCGCCCTCGGACGCGACGTCGACAAGCCCCGCAACCTCGCCAAGTCCGTGACCGTCGAGTAGTCAGGAAGCTCCGCCATGTCCTCCTCCCGTCCGCGCCGCCGAGGTCTTCGGACCGCACTGGCGTTCGCCCTCATGACCGTGCTGGGCGCCGTCGCCGCGGCCACCCCGTTCCAGTCCGCCTCGGCGGCCCTGCCCGGCGCCCGCACGGTCGTCAGCCTGACGTTCGACGACGCCAACGCCAACCAGATGACCGGCGCCTCGATCCTGGACAGGTACGGCCTCGACGGGACGTTCTACGTCCCCTCGGGCTTCGTCGGGTCGGCCGGCTACCTGACCCTGGCCAACCTCACCACCCTCAAGGCGGCCGGTCACGAGATCGGCGGCCACACGCTGAGCCATGCCGACCTCACGGCGGTCCCGGCGGCCGAGGTCAAGCGGCAGGTCTGCAACGACCGGGCGTGGCTGGCCGGCAACGGCTTCTCGGTGCGCAGCTTCGCCTACCCGTTCGCGAGCCTGAACGCCGCCGCGAAGACCATCGTCAAGGACTGCGGCTACAACAGCGCCCGCGGTCTCGGCGACCTGAGGTCACCGTCCAGCTGCACGGGCTGCCCGTCCGCGGAGACACTGCCCCCGCTCGACGCGTACGAGACCCGCGCACCCGATCAGGTCGAGACCTCGTGGACGCTCAAGAACCTGCAGGACATCGTGACCCGGGCCGAGACCCGCGGCGGGTGGACGCAGATCACGTTCCACAACGTCTGCGCCAGCGGCTGCGACATCTCGGTGACGCCGACGGTGCTCGACCAGTTCGCGAGCTGGCTCAAGGCCCGCACGCTGGTGCGCAACACCGTGGTCCAGACCGTCGGCGACGCGGTGGGCGGCACGGTCAAGCCCGTCGTCACAGCACCCGTCCCCGGCCCGATCGGCCCCGGCGTCAACGGCGTCGTCAACCCCGGCTTCGAGACGCTCGACGCCGACGGCACGCCCAGCTGCTGGATGCAGGGCGGGTACGGCACCAACGCCGCCAACCTGGCGCTCACGAGCGCCGCCCGGACCGGGGCCCGGGCCGGCCGCGTCGCCGTCACCGGCTACGTCGACGGCGACGCCAAGTGGCTGCCGCGCTTCGACCTCGGCGGCTGCTCACCGACGGTCGCGCCGGGCCACACGTACTCGCTGCGCAGCTGGTACACGTCGACCGCCGTCACGCAGTACGCGGTCTACGCCCGCAACGCGCAGGGGGCGTGGTTCTACTGGACGTCGAGCCCCTGGTTCGCCCCGGCCAGCACGTTCACGCAGGCCACCTGGACGACGCCGCCGGTCCCGGCGGGGACGACCGGTCTGAGCTTCGGCCTCAACGTGTTCAGCAACGGCACGCTCGTCACGGACGACTACGCGATCTACGACACCGTCGGCGCCCCCGCCGTCTCGTCGGCCGCGGTCACTGCGAGCACGCCCGCCCAGGCGCCTGCGCTCAGCCGGAAGGTCGAGCCGCAGTCCTCGAGCGGTCTGCAGGATTGAGGCCGGTCGCCCTCATGACGGTGTGCATCGCAGCCCTCCTCGCCGCTGCTCCCCCCAGCGCGCGAGGGGGGCGCGATGCCTCCGCGTGGCACACCGACATCGTCGCGACGACGTTCTGGGTCGGTGAGGTCTTCGACCCCACTGCCGACGACGGCAGCCAGGTCATCTCGACGTACGACAGCGACTGGATGGGCAGCTACGGCGGGTGCGACGGCGTCGTGGTCGACGGTCGCTGCGAGACCGAGCGCCGGTCGGCCGAGAACGACTGGTTCCCGACCTCGATCACCCCGCAGCAGAATCCCTTCTACCTCGACCTGCCATACGACGACGTCAACGACGACCTCGGCTTCGTGCTGCGCGGGCTCGTGGTGCCGTGGGCGCGCGAGGAGCCCTACGCCGGGTGGGTGTCCGACCGGTCGCGGAGCCTCATGAAGAACCGGTGGGTCCAGATCCGCCACGGCGACCGCGTCTGCTTCGCGCAGATCGAGGACGCCGGACCCGGCACGTACCACGACATCGCCTACGTCTTCGGCCACGACGACGCCCGGCCCGCCAACGACCGCTACAACGGAGCCGGCCTGGACGTCTCCCCGGCGGTCAACGGGTGCCTCGGGCTCAGCGAGCTCAACGGCGAGGACGACCGGGTCGACTGGCGCTTCGTCGACGACGCCGACGTGCCCGACGGACCGTGGAAGAAGGTGGTCACCGCCACAGGCGTCCGCTGATCGTCAATTCCAGTTACCCTTCCGCATGGCCCCGACCGTGCCTAGGGTCTTTCGCATGTCGACTTTTCGGGCCAGATCGACCGCTGTCGTGCTCGCCGCCGCCATCGCCCTCGCCGGCCTCGTCGCGGCCGGCGTCCCCGCCGACGCCAAGCCTCGTGGCAGCGTCTACCCCCTCCACACCGACATCGTCGCCACGACGTTCTGGGTCGGGGAGATCTTCGACCCCAACGCCCCGGACGGCAGCCAGATGATCTCGACGTACGACGACGACTGGTACGCCAGCTACGGCGGCTGCGACGGCGTCCACGTGGGCGGGGAGTGCCGGACCGAGCGGCGGACCGCGGCCAACGACTACTTCCCGTCGTCCATGACGCCACGGCAGAACCCGTTCTACCTCGACCTGCCGTACGACGACCTCAACGACGCCGCGGGGCTGCGGTACCGCCGCAAGCACGTGCCCTGGGCCAAGGGGATGCCGTGGGCGGTCATCGCCGTCAACAAGAACGCCAGCATCATGAAGAACCGCTGGGTGAAGATCTCCCGCAAGGGCCGCACCTGCTACGGGCAGATCCAGGACGCCGGGCCCGGCACGTACCACAACGCGCGCTACGTCTTCGGCAGCGGCGACCACCGTCCGGCCAGCAAGCGCTACAACAACGCCGGCATGGACGTGTCTCCGGCGCTGAACGGCTGCCTCAGGTTCTCCGAGCTGGACGGTCAGGACGACCGGGTCAGCTGGCGCTTCGTCGACGCCGTGGACGTCCCCGCCGGTCCCTGGACGAAGATCGTCACCCGCTGACCGCGACCTGCCGGTCTGCCCGGGCTGACCGGGCTGGCCGGCCTAGGTGCCGGGGACGATCGCAGCGATGACCGTGCCGTCGGAGCGACGTCGGCCGGGCACCGGCGCCGGCTCGCCCTCCAGCCGCGGACCCTGACCGTCCAGGGCGACGGACACCGGCTCCTCGCCCGCCCGCACCGTGACGGTCTGACCCCGCACCAGCAACGTCGCCTCGGTGCCGTCCTCGATCGCCAGGTCGACCCGGTCGGGCAGCACCGTGACGCGCACGCGGTTGCCCTGCAGCGTCAGCCGGTACGTCAGCGACTCCCAGGTCTCGGGCAGCCGCGGATCGATCGTGAAGACGCCGCCGTGGTCGCGGAAGCCGCCGAACCCGCTGACCAGCGCGCTCCACACACCGCCCGTCGA
>Ga0247730_1000537_pt1 | contig 26654 bp, 17 predicted proteins | sample UWRJL073202C2_FD_180959 | JGI IMG/M metagenome (GOLD analysis project Ga0247730, IMG submission 180959) | Plant litter microbial communities from Arlington Agricultural Research Station in Wisconsin, United States - UWRJ-L073-202C-2 | ecosystem: Environmental > Terrestrial > Plant litter >... | reverse complement strand
CGTGATCGCGACCCTAAGCCCCGTCAGTATCGCGGGAATAGTCGCCGGGATCAAAATACGGCGGATCAGTTGTGGCAAGGTCAACCGATAGACTTTGGAGACTTCCAGCCAGGCGCGCGGCACGCCGCGCACCGCATCGAAGGTCGCGAGCGCTACCGGAAAGAAAGCGGCGACGGCGACAACCGTGATCTTGAAGCGCTCCTCGATACCGAGGAACATTACCAGCATCGGCACGAAGGCGATGACCGGCACCTGCCAGAGACCGAGGAATAACGGCGAAAGCGCCGCTTCCGTCCAACGGGAGAGCGCGAGTGCGGCGCCGACCGCCAGCCCAACGAGTGCGCCGATCACGAACCCCACGCCCAATCGGCCGAGGCTCTCACCGACATGGCGTTGCAATTCGCCGCTCCGGCCAAGCGCCAGGAGCTCACTTAAAACCCCGCTCGGCGGCACCAACACCTGAGGCGGGAAGAAGCCGCTCGTGCAGGCGATCTGCCACAGAGCGAGAAGCGTCAGCGGCACGAGCAGGGCCTCGAACGGGCTCGTCCTTTCCCGGCCGCGCCTCGTTTGGGCTGGCCGGATCTCACGAAGCGCTGCGCTCGCCATCAGCTCTGTGCCTTGCCGGCGCCGGCCGTCGCTGTCTGCGGCCCCTCGGGTTTCCAGTAGCCGTCAAGCTTAAGATCCTTGAGCGCCTGCTTGACGAAGCGATCGTCAAGCAAAGTTGCGGGATCCGCCTTGGTGCGAACCAAGCCTCGTTCAAACGTATAATCGGCTACCGAACGATAATGCTGGGCCACTGCAGGATCGAACAGAGGCGAGAAGCGGTCGCGCCAGGAGATGTTTTCGCCTTCGTAATCTTTGCGGATTACACGCTCTGGTACAAAACCGCGCGAGGCGTCGTGAATGACTTGCGCCTCATTTTCCGGCTTCGACGACCAGGCCGCCGCCCGGACGAAGGCATCTACGACGAGCTGGGTCAGCGCCGGATTGGCATCGACGAACGCGCTGCGTGCAAAAAGCTCGGCACGCATCTTCCAGTCGGCCGGCGCCTCTTTCGTTGACCAGATGACGCGTCCCGCCCCCTTGTCGGCGACGAGCAGCCCGTCCGACATCAAGAAAGCCGCATCGACATTGCCCGATGCCAGCGCCGCCGGCGTCGCCGAGGGGTTGATGTTGACGATCTTGAAATCGGTCAGTTTCAGACCGTTGGCATCGAGCAACTTCGAGAAGGGCAGCTCCCACGGCCGGCCGCGATGCAAGGCGATGCGTTTGCCCTTCAGATCCTTGATGCTAGATGCACTCAGGCCATTGCGAACGACCAAATAGGTGTTTCGTGGTTCTGTGGGCATGACCATCTTCAGCGGCACTCCGCCGGCGATGGCGATGATCGCAGGGAAGTCGCCATAGGCCGCGAAGTCGATCCGTTTGCCGGAAAAGCCTTCGTTGATCAGCGGGCCGCCCACTGCAGTCGGCACCGGCGTGAAGGTCAGCGCGACGCCGCGCTTATCCAACTCGCTCTTGAGCCACCCCTCGCGTATTACGACGCCGGTCAGCCCATTGAAGACTTGTCGGCCTTCGAACGGGTAGGCGATGCCGGCGATCGTGACAGTCGTGGCTGCGGCATCGTTGCCCGCCGCTCCGGGCTTCCGAAACTGGAAGAACAGTAAAGCGGCGACCAGCACCACCGCGACCGCGCCGATGATCCATCCGCGAGCGCTACCGGCCTTCCCGCCATGTGTTCCGCCGCTTGCCACGTGACCGCCTACTCCACTCATTGATCCTGCTGGAGCTCGTGTTGCATGGGCCATGCCAATCGGCTGCGCCTTGTACGGGCAGCAACACTGGCCAATCGGGCTGCGCAGATCGCCACATGCGCAGCCTGCAGCGTGCGCAGATTCCACCGGCGCGGCCGATCGAGACCGGACCGACGATGGCGGCCGCTTCGGCCGTTGCGGTTGGCACGGCCATTGCTCATCGTCCGGAAAAGCTGGGTATGATGGTGCGCGACGGCGTTACCGCGGGAGACTGGACGCGATGATCGAGCAATCGGCCCCGGATCACATCTGGCTTACCCGATGTCCGGTGCCCGCCGCGTCCAGCCTTGCCTGGTCGCTGGGCTGGATGGGCGAAGCGTTCGCGCAGGACGGGATCGACGTTCGCTGGATCCGCGAGGGGGGCTTGAACCTAGTCGCAGCCGATCCCGAGCAGCAGGAAAGACTGCTGTTTCGCGAGGGCGGCAATATCCAGGCGCTCGCAGCACGCGCTCTCGGCGCGCCCACCCGCGTCATCGGCCTTACCTGGATCGACGAGCGGCAGGCCATCATGGTCCGGGCGGACATGCCCGTTTTAGATCCGCGCGATCTGCGGGGTTTGCGGTTCGCTCTTCCGGTATTTGCCCGGACCCGTGGCGAAAGCATCGGCAGAGGCATGGCGCTGCACGGTATAAAAAGCGCGCTGGGACTGGCTGGTCTTACGCTGGAAGATGCGCGCTTCGTCGATGTGCCCGCCCCGCCCGTCGAACAGCCAAGCATGATCGGGCTAAGGCGTTTATGGGGCGGCTTGGATTGGCTAGCCGACGGGCGGGTCGACGCCGTATACGTCAAAGGCGCGGCGGCCCAGCAAGTCGCGCAAGACCTCGGCCTCGTTGTCGGCATCGATCTCGATGCTTACCCCAGCCGCCTGGCCCGCGTGAACAATGGGACGCCGCGGCCGATCACGGTGCACGAACATATGATCGAGCATCACTTCGACTTGGTCGTCCGCTTTCTGGACCAGACGCTACGCGCCGCCGACTGGGCTTCGGCCAATGCTGATGCATTGAAGCCCATTCTCGCGCGCGAAACGATGTCGTCGATCGCGGGGGTCGAGGCCGCCTACCGCAACGACTTCCATCGATCGCTTCATCCTGATCTTTCTACCGAGCGGGTCGACATGCTCCGTATGCAGGCGGAATTCCTGCGCTTGCATGGCTTCCTCGAAGGCGCCGTCGATGTCGATCGTTGGGTGGAACCTGCCCCTCTGGAGACTGCAATCTCACGTCGCGCGACTGCGGCCCTACCGGGAGCTGGGAAAGCAGAACTCCACACCGGCGGTGATTTCCTACTCACCCGCTAGGCTTCTTCCTGCTATACTCGCTCCTGTTCAATCGGGAGGTCATCATGGTCGCTTCGCTCGAGACGCGTGCGATGGAGAAAGAGGGGCAGCCTGATCGGCTGGCTCGCGGAGGATCGCACCCGGTTCTCGCCTTCGATGCCAACAAACCGAACACGCTCAGCGTCCGCGCGCGTGCTTTCGTCTTCTCGGACCCGCGCTCGCGTGCCCTGATACCCTTGATCGACAAGGTTGCACCGAGTGATGCCACAATTCTCATCACCGGCGAAACCGGCACCGGCAAGGAGCTGGTTGCGCGTTATGTCCACGCACGCAGCAATCGAGCTAGCGCTCCATTTGTCGCCATCAATTGCGGCGCCTTCTCGGAAACACTGATCGAGGGCGAGCTATTTGGTTACGAAAAGGGTGCGTTTACCGGCGCGCAGGTCGCCCGACCTGGCTGGTTCGAGGCGGCTAACGGCGGCACGCTCTTTCTCGATGAAATTGGCGACCTACCGCTTTCCCTTCAAGTGAAGCTGTTGCGCGTCTTGCAGGAGCGCGAGGTCGTGCGCCTTGGATCGCGCAAGCCGATCCCGCTCGACATCCGTTTGATTGCGGCTACGAATGTCGAGCTCGAACGATCGGTCGCTGCCGGAAATTTTCGTCAGGATTTGTTTTATCGTCTGCAGGTGGTCGACCTGCCACTGCTGCCGTTGCGCGAGCGACGTGCCGATATCCTCCCACTCGCACGCCATTTCCTGCAATTGCACGGAGATCGGCTCCAGCCTCGTCGTCTCGATCTAACGCCGGCTGCCGAAGAAGCGCTCTTCGCTTACGCCTGGCCCGGTAACATCCGCGAGCTGGAAAACGCTTTGCATCGCGCCATCCTGGTTTGCCACGACGGGCTGATCCAGCCGGCCGACTTAAGGCTGCCGCTACATGACATCGCATCTGCGTCTGATCCTACCAATGGCTTCGCGGCAACCTTGGAGGAGCGGGTGAACGCCGTCGTCTCACGCGCCGTTGAGGACGGGCAGGAAGACCTGCTGGATCGCGTGATCAAAGCGACAGTCACGGAGGCGTTCCGCCTCTCAGGAGCCAACCAGATCAAGGCCGCGGCGCTGCTGGGGGTCACCCGTAATGTCGTGCGCACGCACCTTAAGAATTTCGAGCTGATCTAAAAACGTCCGGAAACGCTGCAAACTCATCACCATGGCTGCTGAATATCGCGCAGCGGGAATTTCAGCTTCGCGCCAAGCGACTGTTTTAGATGCATTTCTCTGTTTGGCACGGTCGTTGCGAACCTTGGGCAGGCGCTGGCAGACAGCGCGGCGAACAAAGGAACGTCGGTGATGGCAATGACGCTCGAACGCATCGAGACCGCCGCTTCCGCGTTGGAGGAGCTCTGGTTCACCCGCTGCCCCGTTCCGACCGCGACGGGCATCGCCTACAAGCTTGGCTGGCTGACGAGCGCCTTCGCCAATGACGGCGTCGCTGTCCGCACCCTGCAGGAATCCGGCCCCGAGCTCGGTCGCCACCACTACGATCATTCGCTCCCCTCGCTCATTCGCGAAGGCGGCAACATGCTCGCCATCGCCGCCCGCGCGCAGGGCGCTGACACCAAGCTCATCGGTCTCACCTGGATCGAGGAAAGCCAGCTCATCCTTACCCGTCTCGACGCGGGTATCGCCAGCGCCGGTGACCTTAAAGGCAAGCGTCTCGCTTTGCCGGGCTGGAGTGCAAACCCCATCCCCGATCATGTGCGCGGCACCAGCATCGCGCGCGGCATGTCGCTCGCCGGCTACAAAGGAGCGCTGGCCTCTGCCGGCCTGACCTTCGATGACGTTACCCTCGTCGAGACGCCTGATCGGCTCCGCAACATCGGTGGCAGCGGACGGGATCTTGGCGGCGGTCGCAGTGGTGTTGGCCGGCTTTGGCCGATCGAGGCGCTGGTCGATGGCCGCGTGGATGCGATCTACGTGAAAGGCGCCGCTGCGATCGATCAGGCGCGGGAGAACGGCCTCGTCGTCGCGATCGACCTCGATGCGCTCCCCGATCGCCGCTTTCGCGTCAACAACGGCACGCCACGGCCGATCACCGTCCACCAATCACTCATTGACGAGCATTTCGACGCGCTCGTCCGCTTCTTGGCGGTCACACTGCGCGCCGCCGACTGGATTGCCGAAGCCCCCGATCGTCTGCGCGACATCCTCGCCATTGAGACGGACGGCAGCGCCGCCGCAGTCGATCAGGCATATGCCAAACTTCACGAGGGGCTGCACCCGACGCTGGACGACGAGCGCCTCGCCTTGTTCGATCAGCAGAAGAGCTTTCTCTTCACCTACGGCTTTCTCGAGGCCGACTTCACGCTCGCCGACTGGATCGATCCCCGGCCATTGGAGGCCGCACGCCGCCTAGCTGCCAGCCTCCCCCTCCCCTCACCCGCGTTCGCATAAGGAAAACACAGCCATGACCACCGGTCTCTCCCCCGAAGCGCTCGGCTTCATCGCCGAGGCGCAAAAGGACGCGAGCAAGGCATTTCGCCTGCTCCGCGAAACCCGCACGATCTCGCCCTCTGGCACGCTTTTCTACGGCGTGCGCATCCCCAAAGAAGACAAGCTCGTTACCCTGAATTATGCAGGCCTCTGGGCCGACAATCCCGACGAGCCGATTACGGCGGTCATCGATTTCGAAGGTAACACGCTCTCGGGGACACCAGGGGGAACGGCACGCTATCTCAAGCTTTTCAAGAAGCACCCAGACATCCAGGCCGTCAGCCACGTTCATACGCCGCATCTTGGCGCCTATTCGCAGGCACATGCCGAACTGCCTCTGCTCTACGTGCCCAACCGCCGCTTCCGTTTCACGGACAAGCTCCCGGTCTACGTCAACCGCCGCCAGCCAGAGGTCGATTTTATCCTTGATTCGCTTGCGGTGGACCGCGAAGTTCCGGGTATCGTTGAGGCTAATGGCGGTGCGACCGTCTGGAGCTGGAAAGGCCTGCGTGACCTGACCAACCAGATCGTATTGCTGGAGGAAGGCGCCCAGTTCCAGATCCTGGCCCGCGCGCTTGGCGGCTCTCAGCCGTTCGGCCCCGGCGTGCTGGAGCAGCAGTGGAAGATGGGTAAGCTCGTGCCACCCGACGCTTCGGTCACCGACGACGGCACCATCCAATACGCAGCGGCGCAAGCCGCCGAGTAACGACCACGCGGGTGCCGGGAAGGCGCCCGCGATTTCAGGACGGCCTATGACAAGCAAAAAGCGGCAGCTCGCCCTTGGCGTATTCCTCACGCGCCACGGCCATCATCCCGGCGCCTGGCGCCAGCCTGAATCGATCCATAGTGGCCGGCCGGATTTCGCGCATTGGGCGCACATGGTGAAGACCGCCGAGCGCGGGAAACTCGACACGGCTTTCTTCGCCGATTTCGCAGGCATGGCGGGCGACAGCACCAAAGGTATCGAGCGGCGCCACGCCTTCTTAGAGTTCGAGCCGCTGACGCTTGCCGCCGGCCTCGCCGCCGTCACCTCGAAGATCGGGCTGGTCGCCACGGTCAACACTAATTTCGACACGCCCTATGCGCTCGCGCGCCGCTTCGCGTCGCTGGATCATCTTAGCGGCGGGCGGATCGGCTGGAACATAGTCTCTTCGCTCGCGCCGGGAGCGGCCAACAGCTTCGGCGTCGATCCATCGTTCAGTCACGAGGATCGCTATGCGCGCGCCGGCGAGTTCGTCGATCTCGCGCGCCGGCTGTGGGACAGCTGGGAGGATGACGCGTTCGAAAATGCCGATCGCGAAAGCGGCGTCTATCTGAATCCGCATGACGTTCACCCGGTCCATCACAAGGGCCGCTATTACGATCTGGATTCGGTCCTCGATATCGCGCGCCCGATCCAAGGTCATCCAGTGTTCGCGCAGGCCGGCAATTCGGAGGTTGGCCGCGACTTCGCCGCCAAATACGCCGAGATGATCTACGCCGCCGCACAGTTTATCGAGGAAGCTCACGCTTTCTACGATGACGTAAAGGGCCGCGTTACTAAATTCGGTCGCGATCCAGATCATCTAAAGGTGATGCCCGGACTTTCATTTGCGATCGGCCGCACCCGCCAGGAGGCGCAAGACAAGTTCGATGCGCTGGAAGCAGCCGTCGATTTCCGCGGCGAGCTAAACCTCATGGGTCAGGACATGACCGGTTACGATCTGGACGGCCAACTTCCCGATCTGCCCGAGCCGGCGAACGGCAAGGGTCGCTGGAAGCAGCTGACCGCCCTTGCCCGCCGCGAAAATCTGACCATTCGCCAGCTCTTCCTTCGCTTCAACGCAGTACGAGGCCACCGGGTGGTGATCGGGACAGCCGTCGATGTTGCCGATCAGATCGAGGATTGGTTTGTGAAAGGCGCGGTCGACGGCTTCAATCTGATCCCGCCTGTGCTGCCGACCTCTCTCGACGAGTTCGTCGACGAGGTCGTCCCCGAGCTTCAGCGGCGCGGCCTGTTCCGCACCGATTACGAAGGCACGACGCTGCGCGAACATCTCAACATTCCGCGCCCCGAGAATCAGAACCGGCAGCTCGCGCCAGCAGCCCCGGTTCTCGAATCCGTCGCTTAACGAAAGGACACACCATGACCGAAACGCTCGACACGCTCTGGTACACACGCTGCCCCGTTCCAACCGGGCTTGGCATCGCCATCCAGAATGGCTGGCTGGAAGACGCCTTTCGCGCACAGGGCACGAAGCTCGGTTCGATCCTAGAATCGAACGACTTCAAGACACGCGAATCCCATTTCAGCCACACCGTACGAAATTCAGTGCGCCACGGCGGCAACATCCCGGCAATCAGCGCCAAGGCGCTCGGCCGCGACACGCGCGTAATCGGCCTGTCCTGGGCGGACGAGACGCAACTGATCCTTGCCAGCCCAGAATCCGGCATCGAGACGGTCAAGGATCTTAAGGGTCGCCGCTTCGGCCTGCCCAACTGGAAAAATGTCGAGATCGATTTTTCGCGCGCGCAGGCTATCCGCGGACTAGAGAATGCGCTGAGTTTGGAAGGCCTGTCGGTCGCCGACGTCGAACTCGTCGATCAGAATATCGAAAGCCACTATAGTGACGTCGCCGCGCAGAATGTGAACGGCACGCTCGCGCGCGGGCTCAGCACCAGCCGCACCCGCGCCAACAATCTCGAGCTTATCGCGCTCCTGCGCGGCGAGGTCGACGCAATTTTCCTGAAGGGCGCGTCCGGCGCGCACGCCGCCAACCAGTTCGGATTGACGACGGTGATCGACACCGGCATCCACCCCGATCCGCTGATCCGAGCGAATAATGGCACGCCGCGCACGCTGGCCGTCGACGGCGCTCTGATCGACGAGCATTTCGACGCGGCCGTGACCATCGTCGAGCAGGTGCTGCGCGCCGAGGCTTGGGCGCAGGAGCACCCTTCCGATATCCGCCGCTTCCTCGCTCGCGAGACGAACAGCAGCGAATATTGGGTGACCGTCGCGTACGGCCAGGATGCGCAGACGAAGCTGAAGACCGATCTGTCCGAACAATCGGTCGCAGGAATCCAGCATTTCACTGACTTCCTCGCCCGCTGGAAGTTCATTCCCGAGACGTTCGACGTGCGCAGTTGGATCGACGTACGGCCGCTGGAAGCCGCGCGCTCCGCCCGACTTGCGGGCTGAACGCATCGGACCGGCGCCGATCAGGCGCGCCGGCCCGAATATCCGGGACTCTCGCTTCGCGGCCTCGCCACTGCTGCGCTGCCTGGCCATCTACCGGCAGATGCCCGTCCGCTTCACACTGACGGCGTTGATGTTTGCAGCCGTGAACGTCGCGCTAGTAACCCAGCAGGCGTTGGTTGGCCGTGCCGTGCATGAGGCCGGGACCGGACAACTTGTTACCAGCAGCGCGGCCGGGCTGGACTATGGCCGCGCCTGGCACTGGGTCGCGCTGCTGTTCAGTCTCTCGTTGGCGCGAGCTGTCGTCCAATATGGTGCGGGGCTTCTATCGCTAATTATTGGGCAGGAGCTGCTGACCGAGTTGCGCCGCCGCATCCTTATTCAGGTCCAGCGGCTCGATCTTGCTTACCACTCGGAGCACGGCGTCGGCGAGATGGTCACGCGGATGACACGCGATGCCGACAAGGTCCGTGACGCGCTGATCAACTTCTGGCGGCAGATGTGGGAAACCGGGATGATCGTCCTGATCTCGGTCGGCTTGCTCTGCTGGTATGCGCCCTGGCTGGGGCTCGTCCCCCTCGCGCTTGTCGTCGCAGGTACCGCGCTTCTTGCCGTACAGGCGGATGGGCTGGTCGAGCTCGATCGCCGGGTCGGCGGCGCCTACGATGCGGTAACGCAGGACCTCTCCGAAGGCGTACATGGTGTGCGCGTCATCAAGGCATTCGCGTTGCAGACCGCCCGCATTGCGCGCTTCGAGGCGCATATCGAGACGTTTCGACGCGAGGCGCTTACCGCGATCCGCCACGCAGCGTGGCGCGTACCTTCGCCGCAGACGATCATCGCGCTCGGCCATGTCTGGGTGCTGGGCTATGGCGCGTGGCTTGTCGGTGAGGGGCGGCTGAACGTCGGCCAGCTCGTAGCCGCCGTGCTCGTCGCCAACACACTTGTGCTCAGGATCGAAGGCATAGGCCGCCTGCTCCAAATCGTCGCCGACGCGCGCTCGTCCGCCGGCCGTATCTGGGAGGTGTTGGACGCAGAGCCGACGATCATTAGCGGCGCGATCCCGCTGCCCGGAGGGGCGTTGGGGTTGCAACTCGATCATGTTTGGGTCGCGGCGCCAGGAGGCGGCCTTCCGGTGCTGCGCGATTGCTCCCTTACCATCGCGCCGGGCGAGATCGTCGCGCTCGTCGGCGCGACTGGCTCGGGCAAGAGTATTCTCACCGGCCTGCTCCCCCGCCTCGTCGATGCCGAACGCGGCGCGGTCCGCATCGGATCGGACGAGACAGGTTGGTTCGACATACGCGACATAGAGCAGGCCAGCCTGCGCCACCGCGTCCACGTGCTGCCGCAAGAAAGCTTCCTCTTCTCCGACACGCTCGCCGCCAATCTGCGCCTCACCGCCCCTCACGCGACCGACGCGCATCTCGTCGGGGCGCTGGACCTCGCTGCCGCCGGCGAAGTGCTCGAACGTATCGAGGATGGCCTCAGTACGAAGATCGGCGATCGCGGCGTCACGCTCTCGGGCGGCCAGCGGCAGCGCCTGTGTCTCGCCCGCGCGCTGCTGGCGGATGCCGATATCCTCGCGCTCGATGACGCGACCAGCGCGCTCGATGCCGCAACCGAGCATCGCGCTATCGCCAACATCCGTGGCCTTGCCACCCGCCGCACAAGGCCGGTGACGATGCTCATCGTTTCCAGCCGCCTGTCTACCGTGCTCGCAGCCGATCGCGTTCTCCTCCTTGCTGACGGCCGGATCGCCGCGCAGGGCACGCATGCCGAGTTGGAAGCCACCTCGCCTGCCTATCGCTCGCTCATGGGGCTCGGCGAATGAACGCCTTCGCCGGCGACCGGCCGCTTTCCGAGATCGAGCTAGAAGAGAAATTTGCTCGCAAGGCGCTGAACCGCGGCATGTTTCATCGTCTGCTGCCGCTGCTCGGACCTGTGCGAGGACTCCTTGCAGCAGTGATCGGGATCGAGCTGGTGCAGGTGCTCGCGATCTTCACGCGTCCGGCGCTGATCGGCCTCGTCATCGATCGCGGCATATCCGGACCGGACGGCGTGCATCGCGAGACGATTCTGTGGGCCTGCGCCGGCCTCACCGCTACATGGGCGCTCCGCTTCGCGCTAGGCGGCGTTTCCCAAACGCTGGCTGGTGCCGCCGCCGTTCGTGTCCTCAACGATCTACGCGTCCGCGTCTTCGCCCACGTCCAGGCGCTTAGCGTCGGCTATTTCGATCGCACGAAAGCCGGCCGGATCATCGCGCGCGCAGATCGCGATGTCGACACGCTGGAGCCTCTGCTGATCCAGGGACCGCCCGAAGCACTGTCTGCCGTGCTACGATTGATCGTATCGGCCGTACTACTCTACCTGATCGCGCCGAGCCTGCTGCTGAGCTTGCTCGCCGTCGTCCCGCTGCTGATGGCAGCGACAACGCTCTTCAAGCGCATCTCGCAGAAGAATTTCGGCAAGGTCGCCGAGAATCGGGCACGCTTCACCGCCCACCTCGTCGAGACGGTCGCAGGCGTCCGACTAATCAAGCAGGCCAGCCGCGAGGACCAAAACCTCGCCCGCTACATGGGGCTCGTCGGCGATTTCAATCGCGCGCTCGTCCGCGGCAACAGCCGCTCGGGCTGGTTCGCGCCCTTCACCGGCGTGCTAACGACGCTCGCTTTGGCCTCCGTACTCGTCATCGGCGGGCGCGGCATCGCGCTAAATACATTGACGCTCGGCGAGTTGGCGCAAAGTCTGTTCTACGTCTTCCTGTTCCTCGCGCCGCTGCAGGAATTCGGCGACCTGTTCGAGCGCTATGCGAACGGCACCGCCTGCGCGCAGCGCATCTTCCTGTTGCTCGATACCGGCCCCGAGATCGTCGATGCCGACGATCCGCTGGAGCTGCCTCACTGCACCGGCCACATCGAATTTCGGGACGTGGGCTTCGGCTATCTGCCCGGCCGGCCTGTGATCCATGGCCTGAACCTCGATGTCGCGGCGGGCGAGGTGCTCGCCGTCGTCGGCCCGACCGGGCATGGCAAGAGCACGCTTGTTCAGCTGCTCACCCGCTTCTACGACGTGGACGACGGCGCAGTACTGCTGGACGGCCACAACATACGATCGCTCTCGGAAGCGAGCCTGCGTCGCCAGATCGGCGTCGTCCTGCAGGACAATGTGCTGTTTGGCGGCACGATCCTCGACAATCTTCGCCTCGCCCGCCCTGCCGCCAACGATGACGAGCTGATCGCCGCCGCCCGCAGGCTGGGTGCGCACGAAGTGTTGGAAGCGCTGTCGCATGGCTATCGGACACCGGTCGGCGCGCTCGGCAGCCAGCTGAGCCAAGGTCAGCGTCAGCTGGTGTGCCTCGTCCGCGCCTATCTGGCCGATCCGGCCGTGCTCGTGCTCGATGAAGCGACCTCCGCCGTCGACGTCCAGACCGAGCGGCGCATCCAGCGAGCATTGCGGGAGCTGTGCCGCGGGCGGACTGCGATCATCATCGCCCATCGCCTCGCGACGATCCGGGATGCCGATCGGATCGCGGTTATCCGCAACGGCAAGATCGTCGAACTGGGTCCTCATCATGCGCTGATCGCCGCTCGCGGCCCCTATGCCGATCTCTACCGCGCCTATGATACGGAACAGCTGGCAAAAGCACAGGTTGGCTAGCCGATGGCCCCGACGCTTCCGATAGATTAGGCAACAGAATTGATGGACACACTGACTAAAGGGCAGCCAACCTTGATCCGCCGCGTCGCAATCATCGGCGGCGGCTTCTCGGGCGCCTTGCAGGCGATCAACCTGCTGCGCCACAGCGGTCCAGAGGCTGTATTGATCGAACGCAGGCCCGAGGCGGGCCGCGGAGTCGCCTATTCGGCGCCTCATCCCGCACTTCTACTGAACGTTCGCGCAGAGAACATGAGCGCCTTTCCGGACGCACCGGATCATTTCTGTCGCTGGCTGGAGCAGCGGGCCATCCCCGCCGACGACTTTGTGCCCCGTGCAATCTATGGCGAATATCTGGCCGAGCTTCTCGATCAGGCACAGCGCGCGTCGCCGGATCGCCTGCGCGTCGTCTGCGCCAGCGCCGTCGCGGTGGAATCCGGCCATGACGGCGTCCGCGTCCATCTGGACGACGGCGTTGTCGTCTCGGCGAACGCGCTCGTGCTGGCGCTCGGCAACCTGCCGCCCGTTCCACCCGACAATCTTCACCCGGAAAAAATGCCAGCGGGAACTTATGCTCCCAATCCGTGGACAGCGGACATCGCCCGAGATCTCCGAGCGGACGAGACCATCCTGATCGTCGGCACGGGCCTGACAATGGTCGACGCCGTGTTGCTTTTGGAAGAGCACGGCTTTCGCGGCCGTGTGGTCGCGCTCTCCCGCCGTGGCCTCGCGCCGAAGAAGCACGGAAGCGGCTCCCCGATCGCCACGAAGCTGAGCGAACGTCCACCGCTCGAAGCGTCGACGCTGCTATTCGAGGTCAGGCGACGCGCAGTTGACGTCGGCTGGCGCGCGGCCATCGACGAGCTTCGTCCCTTTACGCGCAGCATGTGGCTGGCGGCCTCAGCCGAACAGCGGCGCCGTTTCCTGCGCCATTTGCGGCCTTGGTGGGACGTACATCGCCATCGCATCGCGCCCGCCGTGGCCGAGCGGCTCGATCGGCTGCGCGCGAACGGCAGGCTCGTCATCGTCGCCGGCAAGACGCTGTCGTTCACGGCCGATAGCCCCGATCGCGTGACCGCGCGCTGGCGGCCGAGGGGGCAATCCCGCATCGAACAGCTTAGCGTCCGTCGCGTCATCAACTGTAGCGGTCCGATCGTCGACATCGATCGGACCGAGGAGCCTCTGCTAAGACAGCTCCGCACGGCCGGCCTCGCGGCATCAGACGGGTTGGGACTCGGTCTCGCGACCGATCGTGAAGGCCGCCTCGTCGGCGCGGACGGCAACGTCAACGAGCGTATCTACGCGCTCGGCCCGATGACGCGCGGCAGCTTCTGGGAAATTACCGCCGTGCCCGATATCCGCATCCAGACATGGACCCTCGCGCGTCACCTATCGAATGCCCATTGGGTTTCGGCAGAAGGTCTGTGAGGACGCAGCGAACGCGCTGCGGATCAAACGTGCCCATGCGCCTGATGCCGACTACCTGGTTGTTCCTCCTCGCCGCAATGACACTGCCGGCATAGACGAAGACGCGCCTGCGCCGCTGACCCTCATGGCCGATTTCAGCCTGCGAAACGGGCCGGCGGGCGCTAGGCAGGCGAAAGCGCCGGCCTAATCGCAGCGTTGAACAGCGTCTCGTCCAGCAGCCCCTCGCGCTTGGCCACGATCGTCGGGACCAGCGCCTGGCCCGCGACGTTCACGGCTGTCCGCCCCATATCGAGGATCGGATCGATCGCCAGCAGCAGCCCGGCCCCGTCCAACGGCAGCCCTAGTGTGGAAAGCGTGAGAGTCAGCATCACGGTCGCACCTGTTAGCCCCGCCGTGGCCGCCGAGCCGATCACCGAGACGATCACGATCAGGCCATAGTCTGCCAGATGCAGCGGCACCCCATAGAATTGCGCGACGAAGATCGCCGACACCGCCGGGTAGATTGCCGCACAGCCGTCCATCTTGGTGGTCGCGCCCAGCGGCACCGCGAATGCGGCAAGGCTGCGCGGCACGCCAAGCCGGTTCTCGACAACATCTTCCGTAACCGGCAGCGTCCCGACCGACGATCGCGACACGAAGCCGAGTTGGATCGCCGGCCACGCTCCTGCGAAGAACCGCGTGGGGCTCAGCCCGTGGAGCAGGAGCAGCAGGGGATAAACGACCAGCAGCACCAGCGCGAGACCGAGATAGACCGCCCCTGCGAACGCGCCGAGTGCCGAAAGCGTATCCCAGCCATAGCGGATCACGGCGTCCGCGATCAGAGCCGCCGTGCCTATCGGCGTCAGCGCGATCACCCATCTCAGGAGCCGCCGGAATACGGCCAGCGCCGAGGCGTTGAAGGCCAAAAAGGCCTCGCCGGGCGCGCCGATACGAACCGCCGCGGCCCCGATCGCGATTGATGCGACAAGGATCTGGAGCACGTTGAACGACACCGAGGTGCTTGCTTTTCCATCAATGATGCTCGTTGACGCGCCGATCCCCAGCACGTTCGCCGGGACTAGCCCCTTGAGGAAATCGAGCCACGAGCCGGTGGTGGAGGGTGCCTTGGCAGCGGCGACATCGACGGCCGCATGCGCGCCCGGTTGGATTGCGAGACCCAGCGCGATCCCGATCAGCACCGCGATGAGCGCGGTGATTGCAAACCATGCGAGCGTCTGAACGATAAGCCTTGCCGCGTTCTCCAAATGAGCAAGCGATGCTATTGAGGCCACGATCGCGGTGAAGATGAGCGGCGGCACCAGCGCCTTCAGCAATTGGACGAAGATCTGCCCGATCGTGTGCGCGCCCTCGCCCAGCGCCAGCGCGACAGCACCGTCGCCGCTGCGCGCGGCCAGCCCGATCGCGAGCCCAATCGTCATTCCCGCGATGACCTGGGACCCGAACGAGATCCTGCGTCGTGCATGTCCTGCAATGATTGCTTTCTCAGTCATGCCGCTTAGCCTCCAAATCGACAACGACCGCAGGCGTAACACTCGGGTGTCGCTTCGATCCTCGACTGTGACGCGCCCGCCAATGTGGGACAGTTTGCGCGCGCAAAAGTTCAAGCATCCGCTCTCCTTGGGCCCACCCACCAAGCTGCGACGCCGCGTTTATATGCCCCAACGCGCCAAGTTCGACAAAATCGGCATCCAGAGTCTTCGCATATTCTTCCAGTCGGTCGGTCGAAGCATAGGGATCGTTCGTGCTTCCGATCATCAAGGTCGGAAACGGCAGTGCCGCTGCCGGCATAGGCGCATAGCGCGCCAGCCGCGCGTCATGCCCGCGATTTACATCGCACGGCGCTACGAGCAGCGCGCCGGCGATACGCCCGCCTTTTTCGGGATATCGCTCCGCCCACCACGACACGAGCAGGCAGCCGAGGCTATGCGCCACCAGCACGATCGGACGTCCGTCGCGACGCTCGATCGCCCGATCGAGCCGGGCGACCCATCGATCTCGTTCGGGCAGCGCCCAGTCGCCAAGATCCAGAACTTCACAATCAGCGCGCTTGATGGCCCAGCGCGTTTGCCAATGCTCGGGCCCGGAGCCGTCGATGCCGGGGATCAAAAGACATGTGAGGCTGTCACGTCCGTTCATTCCGCAATTATGGCGACCAAACTGTCACGGGCAACGTCAACAAATGTATCCTAGTCACAAGGTAGGGTATTGTTACTTCGGCTCTCGTGATCGAACCGAACGACGTCGATCAGCGCGGTTCTGTCCCAAGCGTGACGCTGAAACTGCCACTACGCCGACCTACAGTCGGTCATCAGTGCTGCTGCCGCGATCGCGATATGGCGTTTAGCCAAGTGAGCGCGCCGGCTTGCTATCGGCCGCTTGTGCGTCCCGGAAGACTACAACCGAGTCTAAGTTGCGACAGAGGAATTCGCTAAGTGACAGTCGGGCGGTGTCGTTATACCCGCTTCGTGTGCTCTCCGTTCGCCGCCTTGTCACGCAAAGCCATCTCAACGTGCTGATTTGCGCGGCAGCGCTTCTGCTAAAGCTGCTTGTGCCTACCGGATACATGATCGACAGCGATCATGGGCGCATCACCATTACGATCTGTTCGGGGATCACTACCCGTACGGCGACATTGGAAATGTCAGGCATGCATGGCGACATGCCCGATCACAGTAAGGCCAAGGATCATAGCAAGGTAGAAATGCCCTGCGCGTTCTCCGGGCTATCGGCCGCGACACTAGGTGCGATCGACCCCATTCAGCTCGTCGCACTCATCGCCTTCATCACGGCGATCGGTCTGTTCGCTAGCGTCCTGCGAGCGCCGGCAGCTCCACCACACCTACGACCACCTCTCCGGGGACCCCCCGCGCACCTTTGATCCCTTACTGTCGCCGTCTCGCACGGCGCTCATGAAGCATGACCCGCGCTCTTGCGTCGGGCCGATCAAAGGTATTTTCATGATCCGATCAACCTTCCGAGCGAGCTCGCTCGTGCCCTGCGCCGCGCTTGCTTCGGCTATTCTGCTCTCCGCCCCGAGTCTCGCCCACGAGCCCGGCAGCGACAGACTGCGCAACAGCGACATCGTCGTCACTGGCACCAAAACCGGCGACTTCGGCGCGAAATCCGGCATCGCGATCGACCAGGTCCCGCAGAGCATCCAAGTCATCGACGCCGAAGATATCATCGACCGCGGCGCCCGAACAATTGAGGATGCGCTTCGCGCTGTGCCCTCTGCGACGGTGGCCCGGAACCGGGTATCAGGCTTTGCTGGCAATACGCTCCGCATCCGAGGCTTCGCGACACAGCAAATACGCAACGGTATCTTCCAGCGCTTCTACGACGGCACAGACCCGTCAGCGCTCTCTAACATCGCGCGGATCGAGGTGCTGAAAGGCCCCTCGGCAGTCCTCTACGGGCAATCTGGGGTCGGCGGCATTGTGTCGATAATTACCAAGCAGCCTACTGACGTATGGACGGGATCGACCGCGCTCACGGACGGCAATTACGACCAGAAAATGGCGACGATCGATGTCGGCGGTCCGATCACGGACACGCTCGGCATCCGCCTGACCGGCGAGATCGAGCGCTCGGGCTCCTTTGTAGATTTGCTCGACGTAGACCGGGAGAATGTCGAGCTAGCGCTAGCCTGGAAGCCAAGCGCGTCCGTGTCGGCACACCTTGTTGCCGAGTATCTTCACCGCAAGACGCTGAACAATCCCGGTTTGCCAACGATCGGCACCGTGATCAGTAACGGGGTGGCAACGGTGAAACGCTCTGCCTTCCTCGGCGAGCCTAGCTATTCGCTTCAGGAGAACGACGCGCCACTGATCCAGGCGTGGGTGGACGTGAAGCTGGGCGGCGCTTGGACCCTGACCCCCCGCTTTCAGTACAGCGAGTGGAACAATACCGGGCGCTCAACCACCTTATTGCCTCCCGTAGCGCCCGACCTGACAACCATTCCGCGCATCGGCCGCAATGCGGGCGAGAACGACAGGTTCTATGTGGCCCAGCTCGACCTTGCCGGCGAGATTGTCACCCTTGGCGTCCGCCACAAGCTGCTCGTCGGGGTAGAATATAACCACGACAACGTGCCGTTCCGCATGATCGCCACGGTGCCGTGCGGCGTCGGACCAATCAATTCGCTGCGGCCTGTATATGGCTGCGGCCCAGCGACCAGCAACTTCGGCTTTCTGTCTCGCGCCACGCTTGAAGGGGCCGCCGTCTACGCGCAGGATCAGATCGCAATCACGAACGCTTGGAACGTCGTCGCGGGCATTCGTCACTCCCGGTCCGACAACGACAACACCTTTACCACCGCCTTCTCCAGTTCGAGCAGTTCAGCGAAGCTGCGCAACACGTCCTGGCAAGTCGGCACCACCTATGCGCTGGGTGGCGGCTTCTCGCTCTTCGGCGGCTACAACACCGGCTATGATCTTGGCGCAGTGACCGGCTCGCGCCGGTTCGACGGCGTGCCCTTCAAGCCCGAGACGTCGAACCAGGCGGAGGCAGGCATCAGGATTGTTCGGGACACGGCACGCGCGACCCTGTCGGCCTTTCAGATCCGTCGCAACAACGTCGCCGTGCCCGATCCAGCCAACGCCGGCTTCCAGCTTCAGGACGGGCAGTTTCGCACTCGCGGCATCGAACTGGAGGGCGAATGGTCGCCGCTTCCGGGCTGGTGGCTGCAAGGAGGCTATGCTTATCTTGATGCCGAGATTACGAAATCGAGCATGCCGGAGCTGCTCGGCGGGCGCATCGCCGAGACTCCCAGGAACGCTGTGACTGCCGCCACGCGGGTGGCGATTGGTCGCCTGGAGCTGCGCGCAGCCGCAAACCATGTCGGCGCACGCAAGATCATTAACGGCGGTGCGATTACCCTGCCGGATTACGAGGCGTTCGACATAGGCCTCGGCACCGAATTCGGCCCGATCCGTATCGATGCTTCCCTGACCAACCTCTTCGATAAGACCTATTACTTCAGTGACAATCTCTCGCGATATTCGCTGGGCACCGAGGATCGCGTTCTCCCCGGAGAGCCTCGTACCCTCAGCGTGCGGGTCGCTTACCGCTTCGGCGGGGCACGGCGATGAGGCGGTAAGTTCGCCGATTGGCGTGGCCATCCTCGGCCTACCGCAACATTTTGCTCGGGGCGGGCCCCTCCTCCGTCCGCCCCAAGCAGGATCATGCCACCCCAGCGAAGCGCAAAAGGTCGATTATCAGGAAAGCATCGCCGGTACGCGCCGGATCGATAGTAGGCAGGCTGGGCTGCCAGTCAGGGTCTTGCGACAGGTACGATTCGCCGTCTCCCTGGATCAAGCCAAGGAAAACCTCAGCGACGATGCGCCCCCCAACCGGACCAAGCCGCTCGCCGTTTTCAAGCACCGCAGCTTCTCGCAAAATGTAAAACCAAAGCGGAGTGCGGTCGTCCATGCCGTAAGGCTGAAGATCGGCCAGGTCGCTGCGCCGCAACGCCGGCAGACCCATAGCCTGCGCCACCCTCTGGCCGGACGGCAGTGAAAAGGTAAGATGACGCAGCAAGTTGCGTTGAGCAAGCGAGGCAGGGTTGGTCTTTGCGTCGGGATTGGGAACCACCGATCCGGGCAATTTGAACAACGCGGTCGAAAGAATGCTGTCGATCTTCTTGTTGGGCCGCACGTTGCCGTCGCCGAAGTCGAAAAATGTCGGCCAGTCGATGAAGCGCCGCGGGGAGCGGCAGCCGCCAGAGAGATCGTCCGGATCCATCGGATCTGACGGCGTTGGGGTGAAGATCATGGCGAAGAAAGGCTGCCCATTGGGATTGCCCGTGAAATTCGCACGGTAAGACGGCCGCACCTGACTATGACCAAACCGATAGGCCGCGACCGAAAATTCGACCGGAATGAATGGCTCATTATGCCACTTGTAGAACTTGCGGCCGTTCGCCAGCACGTCGTCCACCACCGCAGCGCCACAGGTCTTCTTCAAGAACTCGTGAACGATGATCCATTGATAGTGCCAGCGGACAAGGCGCTGCGCCTCCGCAAATATTCGGTCCGGCTTGGTGAGCTTGATCTGCGCCTTGACGTGATCGACCACAACGTTGTGAAACGAGAGGAAAGCCACCTGAAGCTGCGAGACGATAAGATTTTCGTCATTTCTAGGGTCACCGATCAGCGCAACCTTTTGGCTGTTTCGCGGCACGTCACGTTTGCCGGGTGTACCGCTTTCCTCGAGCAGGAACTTGATGCCTTGGCCGGCGGCGCTCTGGTCGTAAAGGTGGGGACTGCCGCCCGGTCCAGCGCCGTAGATGTTGTCCAGCGCCAGCGTGGGCGTCCGGAAATTGGAAATATGCTCGGGATCGACCTGTCGCTCAAGGCTTGAGGTGGGATCGAACGTCATGTCGTGATCGAGGAACTGGCCTAGGAAGGTGAAGCCGGCCGTTAAAGTAAGATTGTTGGGGTTCTTTTTAGAAAGGTTTTCTTCGGTGATGAGCTTGACCGGGCCTTCAGAGAGCTTGTCCTTGGCGTCCATGATCCCGCCGGGTTTGCCAATCTCGAGGAGTGCAGCGCGGATTTCCGGTGTGTCTGCAGCAAACGGGGGAAGATTGCCAAAAAGGCGGCCAAAGCGACCGCTGTCGAAATAGCGCGATCTTGGGGGAATGATGTCGTGCGGATAGATGCCGTGACGTGCCATTATCTCTCTCCTGCTACTTCTTTTCTTATGCGATGGAGAAGAAGCACGATGGCAGCCGGGGTCAGGATAACTTCGATAAACATGCTCAACGGCGCGACAAGATTGCGTCAGGCCTCAGAAAGAGAAAAGTAACGGGGCTGCTTCAGCTAACTGTGAGGTGTGCCGGCCGCGGTCCTGGTCTTCCTGTGGAACCTGGGAAGCTTGTCCTTGGTCCAGCCGCTCTTAGAGCAGCGCAATGCACGTGGCGACAGATGCACCCAATCTCGCCCAACGATGAGCATCGGTGCGTCAGTCTCAGGTCCCAGGTTAGTGCAGTGTTGGCGGCGGCGTGGTCGCGACCAGGCTCGGCTAAGCCGCCATTCTCAGCGATGTGTTTGTCGCCGGAAAGCGGACTCTGTTCAGGGCCGGCGCTGATGAGAGGCGGGACAGACAGCTAAGCGGTTGCTATAAGACAGAGCGAACGAAAACCTGTCAGAAAGCCTTGATATGGTGCGCTATGTTGTCGCTGCCGCACTGTTACTGACGGCATCGAGTGTTCTCGCACAAACTAGTCAAGCAAGAAGAAGCGCACCCCATTTATTTCGCGACTGCACCGATTGCTCGGCTATGATTGTTGTGCCAGCTGGGCATGTCACCATGGGCTCTCCAAGACGGAGCCAGGACACAAGCCTGACGAAGAGCCCGCAATCTGGGTTAAGGTCACGTCCTTCGCGTTGGGCGAGACAGACGTCACGGTGGGCCAGTGGCGTAGCTTCGTGAAGTCCACCGGACATTCGGACGGGCTCGGCTGTGCGTACAGCGGGCTGCCCCGCGAGCAAGCTGGCGTAGTGTCGTGGCACCGTCTCGGGTTTCCACAAGGCGATGACGAGCCGGTGGCCTGCATCAGCTGGAACGAGGCGCAGTCGTACGTTCGCTCGCTGAGCGTGACAACCGGCCGCGACTACCGGCTGCCGACAGAAGCAGAGTGGGAGTACGTCGCTCGGGCAGGCAAGGCCTCGGCTTACCCGTGGGGTGAGACCGCATCGCACGATTGGGGGAACTATGGTGCCGATACGTGCTGCACGCCAAAAACGGGCGGCAGGGATCGCTGGACCTACACGTCACCTGTCAGGTCCTTTCCACCCAATGCGTTCGGCCTCTACGATATGATCGGTTACGCCTGGCAGTGGACGCAGGATTGCTACGTAGCCTCTTATACAGGGGCGACCGGCCGACGGTGCAGCGGTGGAGCGCACTCCGTGTCAGCTCCGAACGGCCCGAGGCGGCACGTGGGGAGACACGCCAACCCTGATTCGGTCGGGTGCACGCAACTACGCGCCGCCGCCGCGGATGACAGTTGCGGAGTACCGCAGTGCCGGCTTCGGTTTCCGAGTTGCTACTAACGACGTTCGGCCGAAGCCTCACCGCTAACACGCGCCGCAGTCGCTGAAAGGCTGGACCCTGATAGCGTATCTTGTATCCGGATGCAGTCAGCCGCATGCTCAAGCCGTGCCATGGATTCCAGAAGTGCCTAATACACGTTCAAGCAAAACGAGAGAGGAGCTTGGAGTTGCATATTCGTCTGACGATCCTTTTCGGGTTGCTGGTGCTACCGTTTTCCATAGCGCATGCCGCTGAAATTGTAGTTCACAATGAAAAGTCACAGCCTGAAAGCTTGAGCGTCGCACCCGATGGGGCCCTCATTATCGGGAGTGCCAGCTCGCCTATTATCTATCGGGTTGCGAAGGGCACGACGACCGCCAGGCTATTTGTCGACGCCAGTAGCGAAAGGACGGGAACCTTCTTCTTCGGTCAGTTGATCGATGCATCGACAGGAACATTGTGGGCCTGCCAACTCACGCCGCGCGCAGACACCACGCCGGTTACCCGTCAAACGAGCCTCCGCGGATTTGATTTGACCACCGGCAAGGAGAAATTTCGCTGGACGCTGCCCGGTGAGAACTCAACCTGCAACGACTTCGCGATCGGGCCGGACAAAGCTTTATACATTTCGGACACTGCTAACGCAAAGCTGTATCGGCTCGCGCCAGGCGCGCAGGCGGCTGAGCTTTACCTGGAACATCGGCTATTATCGGGCGTGGACGGCGTCGCGTTTCTGGACGGCGCCCTTTATGTAAACAGCGTCGTGTTCAACAAGCTCTACCGTATTCCGGTGGATCCGGCGGGCAAGCCTGGCGTGCCGGTAGACATCTGGATGGATGCCTTTGTAGATGGACCAGATGGCATGCGGGCGGCTGACGGCAAATTATTTGTGGCGGAGAACCGGGGCGGCAAGGTAATCGCGCTTACGATCACCGGCAATACCGCGCACGTCACGCTGTTGAAAAGTGGTCTGAAGACACCCACGGCCGTGGAACCGGCAGGTAATGTGCTATGGTACTCCGAACGCGCGCTAGGGAAAGTCGCGTCGTTACCTATGCCCAGGTAGGATAACCGGCGGCGTTGAAGACCCAGATCTGGACATCCCTGTCGCCTTCCCCTCTCTTCTCTGGAAAACCACTGATACTCTCACTGAAAGCTAATTGTCGACGACAACGATCTTTGGAAGTGCACTGATAGGTTCAACTGTGATTGCTCGGAACCATGTCTCGGCACCTTCCGACTGTAGCTGAACATGACCATGCGTCAGCGGCTGACGGGTACCATCGGAGGCAACCGTCGCCAAGTCGCGCACTTCAGCGACCGGAACGCCGTTGACGACATGCACGGCACGATCCCCGACGACATACAGGTCAAGTGTGTTCCACTCGCCGTTTGGGCGCTCGGCATCGGTCGCGGCCTCCACATTCCAGGTCGGAGTGCCGTTGACGATGTCGATCTCACGAGCACCAGCGCGGAAGCGCAAGTGAGGCGCGATCAAAGACGGATCGAACGTCACGTTGGTGCGCCCACGCACTTTGCCGCCCACAGCAACGATCATGCCCGTCGATCCGGTCATGATCTCGAACTCGGCAGACGGGCGCCATGTCCCGAAAACTTCGCCGGGGGTGCCATGGCTATGATACAGCAAACCGTTGTTGCGGGGCAGTTTCTCGCGCGGCGGCCAGGTCTTTGACCCCCATTTAAACTGCAACCTCAGATGATAGTCGCGAAGGTCAGCACTGTTAACTAGGCTGCCCCACGTCTTGCCGTTCACCCAGATTGCTGGCGCGCCATCGACGGTACGGAGTGCAAAGTCGCCGCTGGTGTCGCGGCTGGTGCCGATAGGTTGCGTAGCTGGGTTCGATCGGTAAGTGATTGAGGGATCAGCATAGCCGAGCCAAGGGTCCCAACCCCGTAGGCTGTGACCGTCGAACAACGCCGTCGATTTACCCGTGGGCACCGGGATATCGGTTAGCACTAGCCGCTGCGGAATGCCGACCGGCTTGCCCGCGATGACCTGCGCCTGTTCTTTTGATTTTTGCGCAGCCGCTGGCGCGGACAGCACCAGCAGCGCCACTAAAGGTAGACCAACCCGCATACCCGTTTCCTTCAGCCAAGCCGCATCGGCGATCATGCAGCCGCCCAACTCTCAACTGGCAGCCACTGCGATCCGATGACAACGCCTAACGTTATACTGAACCAGCACAAACGGCGCGAGTACGATAGTCTGACGGGTCTACTGTCCCGATTGGAACGCTAGCCTCAATACAATCGCGTATGTCCGTCGGAACGGCGGCAGTGCGGCAGTGCGGCAGTGCGGCAGTTTGGTGTTGCCTGACGCATATCCAGTCATCATGCTGCCGTCCGCCTTTCCAAAAAGCGGAAGCCGCTGCATTTGGGCTGGCGGAAGCAGACCCGGCGCATTCATGTCCGGGTCTATGCTAGTTCGCCAGACGTAAAGTATTCGCGACTGCGGAAGGCTTCTTCGCGTCTGACCACCAAGCGCGTCCACCACGGCTAGCACAGCGACAGGGCGGTACGCTTCGTCGGATTCAACCGGAAGGGCGGCGGAATGCTGCCAGCCACCTTGATGAGATAAGATTGATCGCGAGTCTAGTTCTGCAACAAAAGCCGCATGTCCATCGGAAATCGACTGATCCTGAATAAGCAAAGTTTTGGGCGAGCAGGAACAACTTGCCCGCCCCGCCGCGCTTACAGCTTAGTCGAGACCGTCAGCGCGATCAGTCGACCGACCGGATTGGTCAGCGTCGGATCGAAGCCACCACCGCCGTTCGGGCTTTGCGGGATGTCGACAAGAGGCGGGTTCTTGTCGAAGACGTTGTTGACATCAATTGCCAAGGTCACCTGGCTGGCGATCCCGTGTAGACCGGTGTCGAACCGCCGCGCGAGATGCAAATCGAAGGTCGAATAGTTGTCGACCTTCTGCGCCGGTACGACGCGGTTGTTGTCGTAACGGTTGGTATAGTTCCAAAACGTTGCCGCATTCCACGGCCCGCTGTCATATCGGACCGAACTGCGCGCGCGAAAACGCGGCGGATAGAAGATCGTGTTCCGCACATTCTGTAATGGTGCGGCCGCCGATACAGCGGTCGTGTAGCGAGTGAAGTAGGTGCCATTCGTGCCGATGTTGAACGCGCCGATCCGGTAGCCGATCTGGAAATCAATGCCCCTGGCGAGCGTCTTGCCCGAATTTACGTTCTGGCCGAACACGAACAGGGTGGGATTGGCGGGCAGCACCCCGAACACAGGATACCCTTGCGCGACGAACTGTTGAATCAATTGTGCGGCCTGCGCTCCCTGTACGATCCGATCCGCATACTGGGCTGCGGTCGCGGGGCTCTGCAATATGCTCAGATCGGACAGGATTGCGTTGACCTGCCCGGTATAGCGCACGTCGAAATAGTTGACGCTTGCCCGGAAGTTCGGGAGGCCGGTCGGCGCCAGATCCGCACCGAATGACAAGGTACGCGCCCGCTCCGGCTGTAGCGGGTTGCCGCCGGCCAGGCTCGAGATTGCAACCCCCTGAATCACGCCGTTCGGGGTCGTGTAATTCTGCGGAAAAAGAGCGTTTACCGCGCCGTTGATCTGCGTGAGCACCGGCGCGCGGAACGATTTGCCGTAGCTGCCGTGCAGCGTAAGCCCGTCCACCGGCGCCCAGTTCACGCCTACTTTCGGGTTGCGGGTAGTGCCCACGTCCGAATAATGGCTGATCCGGCCAGCGAGAGAGATGTCGAGCCGGCGCAGACCCGGCACGGCATTATCGGTGCCGAACAGCGGGATCAGCAGCTCGCCATAGACCGACTTGATAGTGCGACCGGACGTGTTCAGATTAGCGATGGTGGCGCCGGCCGGGCCGCTCTCCAGCCCGGTCCGGATCGTATCGCGGATGATCTCGCCACCGGCGGCAAGCCGCAGCGCGCCGCCGGGGAGACGCGCGAGCGACCCTGTCAACGTCGCATTGCCCTGCTGCTCCTTGTTGATACCCGGCGCACCAAATACTTGGTTGAAGAGGCCGCCAAGCAGCGCCGGGCTGTTCGGCCCGAACGGATTGAAAGCGGTCGCCGGGTTACTGCTGGCAAGCGCCGCTGCCAGCGCGCCATTGTTCACGCCCGCAGTCGAGATGCTGAGGCTACTGTCGCGACCATACGTGTAGCTGCCATCGAGCTGCCAGTCGGCGAAGAGCTTGATCGTGGTACCGGCCGTGCCCTGGAACACTTTGGAATGACCGCTCGACGAATTGGGCCGCTGCTGGCCGGCAAGGGACAGGGCGACCTGCTCGGATGTCGCGGTGACCCCTGCCGGCAGACGGAAATAGGGGTTGGTGCTGGGCACGGTGACCGTCAGCGTTGGATCGGCTGCGTGGAAGGCGAACGTGCGCCGCGAATAATTGAGATCGGCGAAAACAGTGACGCGCGAGCCGATCTCCTGCGTGAGCGACACCATCGTGCTGACGCGATTTTGCGAGGGGATCAGGTCTTGGTTCTTCAATTGATCACAAAAGTTGAGTGTGTTCGCGGCAAGCGCTGGTGTCGCGTAATTGATGCCGTTGATCGTGACGTTCGGCTGGGCGCACTGAACGCCGCGATAATCGCCCCCGCCGCGGCCACGCAGATCGGCTGCGTAGAAGGTGCGCGACCGTCCGTTGAGCGCGGCGTGTCCGCTATATTCACCGGCGACGGTGATGTTACCGGTCGACCAATTTTGACCGGCGATCGCCGCGAGGTTCCATTCGTTATAGGCGCTGTCCTTGGCGA
>Ga0247730_1000536_pt1 | contig 26677 bp, 26 predicted proteins | sample UWRJL073202C2_FD_180959 | JGI IMG/M metagenome (GOLD analysis project Ga0247730, IMG submission 180959) | Plant litter microbial communities from Arlington Agricultural Research Station in Wisconsin, United States - UWRJ-L073-202C-2 | ecosystem: Environmental > Terrestrial > Plant litter >... | reverse complement strand
AGCACCGACCCCTCGAGGGACGCATGTCCCGCGCGTCCGGGTCGCGGCGCGGGATGCCCGAACGACCGCGCGGCCGTGACCGACCCGGATCCGTGGGCGTCGCTCACCAGGGTCGTGATGCCGAGGTCGGCTCGCCTGACGACGTCCAGCAGCGCCGCATCGTGCACGAGCAGGTCGGGTCGGCGGCGCCGGGCGAGATCGGTGAGCTGCGTGTGGTCGACGTCGGGCCCGAGCAGTCGCGGTTCGGCGCCGACCCAGAGCGTCGCGAGCGCGGCCTCGACGAGACCGGCGTGGTGGTGGCAGAGCAGGGCGACGGTGCTGCCCTGCCGGATGCCGCGTGCGTGCAGCGCTCCCGCCAGCTCGCGCACCTGCTCGTGCAGCTCGGCGAGGGTCAACGCCCCGTCGTCGTCGATGACGCCAAGGCTCTGCGGCCACCGTCTCGCGGCGCGCGTCAGGACCGTCGCGGCCGACGCCTCGCGACCGCGGACCCGGTCGACCAGCCCGCGAGCGATCCGAGTGGCCTGCGTCACATGTCCGACCCCATGGTCGGACCGTACTGGACGGACACCGGGACGTCATCCCCGGCGGAGTCTCCGAGCTCCGCGCAGGATGACGTCCCGGGGGTCAGCGTGCGGGGAGCTCCTGGATCGTCCAGCGGTTGTGGTCGGGATCGGCGAACGTCGTGAAGACGCCCCACGGCTGCACGTCGAGCGGCGTGGCGTCGACCCCGGCCGCGACCAGCTCGTCGCGGGCCGTCTCCGCGCTGTCGACCACGACCTGGATCGAGTTCTGCGTGCCCGGGGTGCCGTCGTGGATGCCCTCGCCGAATGCGATCGAGCACGCCGAGCCGGGCGGCGTGATCTGCACGAAGCGGGTGTTCTCGTCGACCCGGACGTCGTGGTCGAGCGTGAAGCCGACCTGGTCGACGTAGAAGTCGCGCGACCGGTCGACGTCGCTGACGGGGACGAAGATGAGCTCGATCCTGCAGTCCATGATGTGCCTCGATCCTGGATGCCACGGGGCCCGGTGCCTCGCGGCGACAGGTCCATTCAATCCGTCACCGCAGACATGTTCGGGTCAGAACTCCGGCAGTCTCGGCACGTACGGATCCTCCAGCGACGCGAGCTCGTCGGCGTCCAGCGTCAGCTCGAGCGAGGCGATCGCGTCGTCGAGGTGCAGCTGCTGGGTGGCGCCCACGATGGGCGCCGTGACGGCGTCCTGCTGGCGCACCCACGCAAGGGCCACCTGCGCCCGGGACACACCGCGGGCCCCGGCGATGGTGCCGACGGCCGCCGCGATCGCCCGGTCGGACTCGTCGGCCTGTCCGTAGTACGACTTCGTGACCTGGTCGGTCTCGCTGCGGCTCGTGCTGAGGTCGTCCCAGTCGCGGGTCAGGCGACCGCGCGCCAGCGGGCTCCACGGGATGACGCCGATGCCCTCGTCGAGGCAGAACGGATGCATCTCGCGCTCCTCCTCACGCTGCACGAGATTGTACTGGTCCTGCATCGAGACGAACGGCGTCCAGCCGTTGAGGTCGGCGGCGTGCTGGGCCTGCGCGAGCTGCCACGCCCACATCGACGAGGCGCCGATGAAGCGGGCCTTGCCGGTCTGCACGACGGTGTCGAGGGCCTCCATGGTCTCCTCGATCGGCACGTCCAAATCCCACCGGTGGATCTGGTAGAGGTCGACGTAGTCGGTGCCGAGCCGCCGCAGGCTGTCGTCGATCTGCCGGGCGATGGCCTTCGCCGAGAGACCGCCGGACGACTCGTCGCCGCCCATCGGGAAGAACACCTTCGTCGCGATCACGACGTCCTCACGCCGCGCGAGGTCGCCCAGCGCGCGTCCGACGATCTCCTCGCTCGACCCGTCGGAGTACATGTTGGCGGTGTCGAACGTCGTGATGCCGGCGTCGAGCGCCTGCTGGATGAACGGCCTGCTCTCGTCCTCCGGCAACGACCACGGATGGGTGCCGCGTCCCGGCTCGCCGTAGCTCATGCAGCCGAGGATGATCTCCGAGACCTCGAGGTCGCTGGTGCCCAGCCGAACGGTGTCCATGACCCCATCATGCCCCGGCGTAACCTCGTCCACATGACCACAGAGACGATCGAGATCACGGTTCCGGACGGCACGGCGGAGGCGTACGTCAGTCGGCCCGACGGCGAGGGCGACCACCCGGGCGTGCTGTTCCACGTCGACGCGATCGGGCTGCGTCCCCGCATCAAGGAGATGGCCGACCGCATCGCGTCGTGGGGCTACGTCGTCTTGGTGCCGCACGCGTTCTACCGCGTCGGCACCGCCGACGAGCTGGCGCCGAAGGGCGACCTGACCGAGCCCGGTGCCCGCGAGGAGTTCTTCGGGTCGCTGCGCGGTCTGCTCTCCGGCCACACCCCCGACCGGTCGGACGCCGATCTCGATGCGTACGTCGAGGCGCTCCAGGGTCTGCCGGGCGTCTCCGGCTCGAGCATCGGCTACACGGGCTACTGCATCGGCGGACGCATGGCCGTCCGCGCGGCGGGCCTGCGACCCGACGTGATCGCCGCAGCGGGCGCGTTCCACGCCGCCGGGCTCGTGACCGACGACGACGACAGCCCGCACCTCCTGGCGACCCGCGCGACCGGCGAGATCCTGGCCGGGCACGCCGACCACGACGGGAGCAACCCGGCCGAGGCGATCGCCGAGCTCGAGCGGACGCTCGACGGTGCCGGCGTCACGTACACGTCGGCGATCTACCCCGACGCCCCGCACGGCTACACGATGTCCGACACGTCCTCGTACGACGAGGCGGCCGCCGAACGGCACTTCGCCGAGCTCGAGGACCTGTTCGCGAGGACGCTCTAGGGCACGATCGAGTCGACGTAGCCGCCGTCGACACGGACGGCCGCACCCGTCGTCGCCGACGCGAGCGGCGAGCTCAGGTACGCCACGAGGTGGGCGATCTCCTCCGGCTCGATGAGCCGCTGGATCAACGACTGCGGACGGTGGACGCGCATGAACTCGGCCTGCGCCTCGTCCCACGGCAGGTCCTTGTCGACGAGCGAGTAGACGAAGTCCTCGACGCCTCCGGTGTGCGTCGGCCCGGCGATGACGGAGTTGACCGTCACGCCGGTGCCGGCGGCCTCCTTGGCGAAACCGCGGCTGACCGAGAGCAACGCGGTCTTCGACGTGCCGTAGTGGATCATCTCGGCCGGGACCACGATCGCGGAGTCGCTGGCGATGTTCTGGATGCGCCCCCAACCGCGCTCGGCCATGCCGGGCAGGTACGCGCGGATGAGGCGGACGGCGCTCAGGACGTTGACGTCGAAGTAGCGGCGCCAGTCGTCGTCCGTGATCTCGAGCGCCGGCTTCGCCTCGAAGATGCCGAGGTTGTTGGTCAGGACGTCGACCGACGGGAGCACCTCGAGCACCGCGGCGACCCCGTCCTCGGTCGTCACGTCGGCGACGACCGCGACCAGGTCGGCGTCCGGCACCGCCAGCCGGATCTCGTCGATCGCCCGCGAGACGCTCTCGTCGCTGCGACCGTTGACGCCCACACGGGCTCCGGCGCCGGCGAGTGCCGAGGCGATGGCGAGGCCGATGCCCTGGGTGGATCCGGTGACGAGGGCCGCGCGGCCCGAGAGATCGATGCGCACACGTCCACTCTGGCACGATGGGTCCATGCCACTGACCGGAGAGTACGAACCCAGCACGTCCGACTGGGCACGCGAGCAGGCCGAGCTGATCGAGAGCTCGGGCGGCACCGAGGGCACGACGTTGCGGGGGATGCCCGTCATCCTCCTGACGACGCTCGGCGCCAAGTCGGGCAAGCTCCGCAAGACCGCGCTGATGCGCGTCGAGCACGACGGCGAGTACGCCGTGGTCGCGTCGTTGGGCGGAGCCCCGAAGCACCCCGTCTGGTACTTCAACATCAAGAAGAACCCGCTCGTCGAGCTGCAGGACGGTCCGGTCCGCAAGGACTACACGACCCGCGAGCTCGAGGGCGAGGAGCGCGACACCTGGTGGGAGCGCGCCGTCGCGGCCTTCCCCGACTACGCGGACTACCAGGCGAAGACCGAGCGCGTCATCCCGGTCTTCCTCCTCACCCCGGTGGAATAAGCCTCGGCGGGGCTCGTTGAACCCTGTATGACGCCAACGCGCTCCGCCTCCGCCTCGCTCGCCGACCTCGCGAAGCAGCACGGCGCCACACCGTCGCAGCTCGCGGCCCCCGACCGGGTCGCCTGAGACCGACGACCAGAGAGGCACGCACATGCATGGTGAGTACAAGGTGTCCGGCGGCAAGCTCGTGGTGGCCGATCTCGAGGTCGTCGACGGGGTCATCCGCGACGTCGTCCTGAGCGGCGACTTCTTCCTGGAGCCCGACGAGGCGCTGGGCGACATGTCCGACGCCCTCGAGGGCCTGTCGGCGGAGGCGAGCCTCGGCTCAATCGTCCAGGCCGTCGACCGCGCACGCGGTGACGCCGTCATGGTGGGCTTCGACCCGCCGGCCGTCGCCCACGCAGTGCTGCGCGCCCTCGGACGCTCGACGGCGTGGCACGACCACTCCTTCGAGCTGCTCGAGGCCGGCCCGCAGCACCCCCCGATGCAGATGGCGATCGACGAGGTCGTCGCGCACCAGGTCGGCGACGGCCTCCGTGGCCCGACGCTGCGGGTGTGGGAGTGGGCCTCCAACGCCGTCATCATCGGCTCGTTCCAGTCGCTCTCCAACGAGGTCGACGTCGAGGCGGCGGCCAGGCACGGAGCCACCGTCGTGCGTCGCATCTCCGGCGGCGGGGCGATGTTCGTCGAGCCCGGCAACACCATCACCTACTCGCTGTACGTCCCGGCGACCCTCGTCGAGGGACTGTCGTTCGCGGAGTCGTACGCCTTCCTCGACGCCTGGGTCATCCGGGCGCTGCGCGAGCTCGGCATCGACGCGACGTACGTCCCGCTCAACGACATCGCGTCGCCGCTCGGCAAGATCGGTGGCGCCGCGCAGAAGCGCCTGGCCAGTGGCGTCGTCCTGCACCACGTCACGATGTCGTACGACATGGACGCCGCGACGATGCTCGACATCCTGCGCATCGGGCGCGAGAAGCTCAGCGACAAGGGGCACGTCAGCGCCGCCAAGCGCGTCGACCCCATCCGCAGCCAGACCGGCATGACCCGCGAGGACGTCGTGGCCGCGATGCTCGGTCACTTCGAGGCGAGCTACGGCCTGACCACGGTGCAGATCGACGAGAAGACCCTGGAGCAGGCGGACGAGCTGGCGAAGGACAAGTACGAGAACCCGGAGTGGACCGCCCGCGTCCCCTGACCCAGACGGACCAAGATGTGGCGGGTCATCAACCGTTCATGATCCAGTTCGGTCGATAAAGGGTCGTTGGTGCGCCATATCTTGGGGCCGGGTCAGATGACTGTGGTCGACAGGGTGCTGTTCGGGTGGAACCTCACCGGGTCGCCGCGCCTCGTCGGACGCACGAGGTCGAAGCCAGCGGTCGTCACCAGCGCCCAGCGCCTCGGGGCGACCGGCTGGCCCAGGACGCCGTCGCCGAACGGCGTGAACCGGTCCAGCGCCTCCCGCGCGCACGCCACGTGGGTCGGCGGGAACGTGAACTGACCGTCGAGCGCCTCGTCCTCCGGCCCGAGGAAGGCGATGGGACGCGCGAGCGTCTCGCCGCAGACCCCGCACACGCGGCTCAGCGCGCACCGGATCGCCCGGCGCTTGACGACGACGGAGTGGTCGACCACCCCGTCGTCGTCCTGGCACGCGAACGGCACGGTGCCCGGCAGGGACGCCACGGTCATGCCGACGCCGCGCCCGACCACTTGCCGAGCTCCGAGCGCCGGGTCGGACGCTCGTCGTCGCGCAGACGGCGCCTCTCACGCGGCGCGACGGGCGCCGGGTTGTCGGCCGTCCGGCGGTTCGGCAGCGACAGCTTCATGATCGTGCGGAGCGTCTGGCCGTACTGCTTGTACAGGGGACCGGTCGTGTACGGGATGTCGTAGCGCCGGCAGATGTCCTTGACCTTGACCGAGATCGCGGCGTACCGGTTGCTCGGCAGGTCGGGGAAGAGGTGGTGCTCGATCTGGTAGCCGAGCTGGCCGCTCATGACGTGCAGGAACGTGCCGCCGTCGAAGTTCGCCGAGCCGAGCATCTGTCGCAGGTACCACTCGGCGCGCGTCTCGTCCTCGAGCTCCTCCTCGGTGAAGTGCACGGCACCGTCGGGGAAGTGCCCGCAGAAGATGATCATGTACGACCACACGTTGCGCATGATGTTGGCCGTGAAGTTGGCGCTCATGGTGTGGAAGAACGACGGGCCCGACAGGGCGGGGTACATGAGGTAGTCCTTGAACGCCTGCTTGCCGACCTTGTCGCCGATCTGCTTGAGCTGCTTCTTCAACAGCTTCGGGTCCTTCTTGCGCTTGCGGATCGCCTCGATGTCGAGGTCGTGCAGCGCGACGCCCCACTCGAAGAACAGCGCCAGCAGTGCGTTGTAGACCGGCTGGCCGAGGTTGTACGGCGTCCACTTCTGGTCGCGCGACATGCGCAGGATGCCGTAGCCGACGTCGTTGTCATGGCCCAGGACGTTCGTGAACTGGTGGTGGATGTAGTTGTGCGAGTGCTTCCACTGCTCGGCGGGCTGGGTCGTGTCCCACTCCCAGTTGCTGGAGTGGATCTCGGGATCGTTCATCCAGTCCCACTGGCCGTGCATCGTGTTGTGGCCGATCTCCATGTTCTCGAGGATCTTGGCCGAGCCGAGCATCGCCGTGCCGAGCAGCCACGCGGGCGGGAAGAAGCTGGCGAACAGCGTGATGCGTCCGGCCGCGGCGAGCCGGCGCTGGAGCGTGATGATGCGGGTGACGTAGTCACGGTCGGCCTGACCGCGGGAGGCCTCGACCTCGGCGCGGATCTCGTCGAGCTCGCGGCCGATCGCCTCGATCTCCTCGTCGGTCAGGTGGGTGTACTCGCGGACGTCTGAGAACGCCATGGTGGTTCTCCTTCCGGTGGAGCAGTGGGAAATTCAGAGGGACAGCGTGCAGTCGCCGGCGGCGACCGAGATGCAGGTCTGGATGTACTCGTTGGGCTCGCCGTGCTCGTCGCCGCTGCGCAGGTCGCGGACCCGGCCGGACGCGAGCGGGACGTCGCACGTGTGGCAGATGCCCATGCGGCAGCCGAACAGCATGTTGACGCCGGCCTTCTCGCCGGCCTCGAGCAGCGTCGTCGCGCCGTCGACCTCGACGGTCGGGCCGCCGACGCCGAACGTCACCGTTCCGCCCGCCGCTTCGCTGTCGGCGACGGCGAGCGTGAACCGCTCGATGTGCAGCTGGTCGAGCAGCCCGTAGGTCTCGTAGTGGGCGCTGAACGCGTCGAGCATCGGCGCCGGCCCGCACGCCCACGTGGCCCGCTCGGCCCAGTCGGGGCAGGCGTCGTCGAGCTGGTCGGCGGTCAGGATGCCGTCGGCGTCGGTGAACCGCTCGTAGAACGTGAAGTTCTCGTACCGCAGGGCCAGCACGCGGAGCTCGTGGACGAACATCATGTCGTCCTCGGTGCGGGCCGAGTAGACGAGCACCGTGTCGGGGATCGAGCCGCGGCGGTCGAGCGTCCGCAGGATCGACATGACGGGCGTGATGCCGCTGCCGCCGACGAGCATCAGCATCTTCTGGGGCGGCGGGTCGGGCACGACGAAGTCGCCCTGCGGCGAGGCGAGCCGGACGATCGTGCCGGGCTCGAGACCGTTGACGAGGTGGTCGGAGAGGAAGCCCTCGGGCATGGCCTTGACCGTGATGCTGACGGTCTTGCCCTCGACCAACGGGACGGACGACAGCGAGTACGAGCGCCAGTGGAAGCGGCCCTCGATCTCGACACCGATGCCGATGTACTGACCGGGAGCGTGGTCGAACGACCAGCCCCATCCGGGTCGGATGACGAGCGTCGCGGCGTTCTCGGTCTCGGGCACGACCTTCTCGACCCGGCCGCGGAGCTCACGCTGCGACCACAACGGGTTGATCAGCGCGAGGTAGTCGTCAGGGGACAGCGGCGTCGTCATGGCCTTGCCGAGCTGGCGCAGACGGCGCAGCGCTGACGATCGCTCGATGAGCGGTGCGGTCACGGGCGTCCCCTTCGGTGTACAAGTGTTCACTGGTTATGTAACTCAGAGTGACACTTTGCCCCTCACCATGCAACAGGACGTGGGTCACCATTTCGGACGATGATGGAATCATGCGCCCTCTGCACCCCCTCCGCGACCTGGATCCCGAGGTGCTCCGGCACCGCACGAGCATCAAGTGGCGCCTGCACGCGCCCGACGTCCTGCCGCTGTGGGTCGCCGAGATGGACGTCATGCCGGCCGAGCCGGTCGTCGCGGCGCTGACCGAGGCGATCGCCGCCGGCGACACGGGATATCCGTACGGCAACGCCTACGCCGAGGCGTTCGCCGACTTCGCCGCCACGCGCTGGTCGTGGGAAGGGCTGGACTCGACCCGGACGGCCTACGCAGCCGATCTCATGACGGGCCTCACCGAGGCGATCCGGCTCGTCAGCGAGCCCGGCGACCCGGTCGTGGTCAGTCCACCCGTGTACCCGCCGTTCTTCCGCTTCACCAGGCACGCCGGCCGCACGATCGTCGAGGCGCCGCTGGGCGAGGACGAGCGGCTCGACCTCGACACCCTGGAGGCGGCGTTCATCCGGGCCGGTGTCGACGGGCGACCGGTCACGTATCTGCTCTGCAACCCGCACAACCCCACCGCGGTCGCCCCCACGGCCGTCGAGCTGGCGGGGGTCGCCGCGCTGGCGCAGACGTACGGCGTGCGCGTCGTCGTCGACGAGATCCACGGACCGCTCGTGCCGGGAGGGTTCGTGCCGTACCTCAGCGTGGAGGGCACGGGCGACGCCATCGCCGTCATGTCGGCGTCGAAGGCCTGGAACCTGGCCGGCGCCAAGGCGGCGGTCATGGTCTTCGGCGAACGGGCGGCGGACGATCTCGCCCGTCTGTCGGTCGTGGTCGCCGACGGCCCCAGCCACCTCGGCATGATCGCCCACACGGCGGCCCTGCGGCACGGCACCGACTGGCTGGACGCGGTCCTGTCCGACCTCGCCGACAACCGGGTGCTGCTCGCCGACCTGCTGACCGAGCACCTGCCACGGGTCCGGTGGAGGCAGGGCACCGCGACGTACCTCGCGTGGCTCGACTGCCGCGAGCTCGACCTCGGCGACGACCCGTCCTCCGCGTTCCTCGACCGCGGCCGCGTCGCCGTCAACTCGGGCCTGACGTTCGGCACCGGGGGAGCGGGGCACGTGCGGCTCAACTACGCCACGAGCCCGGAGATCCTCACGGAGGCGATCGTCCGCATGGCGTCCGTCGTGTGACCTTGGTCCTAGGTGGCATGGCCCGTTCGGATGGTTCTGGACGGACTCGAGTCCCGCCGAGCCGCTGACTCCCTAGACTCCCGGCAGGGAGAGGGACATGGACTGGAGATCCACGCGGCTGGGGCAGTCGCTGCGCACGCTGCCGCCGCTGACCGTCGCGACGGCGGCGATGTACGGCTGCGGATCCGTGCTGCTCGTCGCCGGAGCCGTCACCTGGGTGCCGGGCAAGAACCCGCGCTGGGTCATCACGTCCCTCGCGGTCGTCGCGGTCGTCTTCTTCGTGTGGACCATGGTGCGCGGACGGAGGTTCACGCCGACGGAGGCCCTCGTGATGACGGTCTTCCAGCTCGTGGTGGTCGGCTGCCTGACCTGGACGACACATCTGACGCTCGGAGCGTTCGCCAACGGCACGATCCTGCCGATCGTCGGGGTCTACTCGATCTGGTTCCTGCACCCCGTGGCCGGCCGCGTCACGCTGTACTCCGGGACCGTCTGGTGGTTCGTCGCGATCGTGCACCAGCACGACAGCTCGTTGATCCCGTTCTCCGCGTCGGTCATCGTCCAGACGCTCATCGCCACCGAGATCTTCGCCCGCATCAAGGCGCGCATGGACCACCTGGCGCGCACCGACCCGCTGACGGGCATCCTCAACCGCCGGGGCATCACGGAGGTCCTGGAGCGCGAGCTCGCGCGGGCGGTACGCCGTGGCCAGTCGGTCTCGGTCGTGGCGGTCGACCTCGACGGCCTGCGTGAGGTCAACAACAGCCAGGGGCACAGGGCCGGCGACGAGCTGCTCGAGACCGTCACCCAGCACTGGACCGGCAGCGTGCGTCGTCGCGACGAGGTGGGCCGCACGGGAGGCGACGAGTTCCTGTTCGTCCTGCCGACCACGAACCGCGACGAGGCGGAGAGCCTCGTCAAGCGGCTCGCGGAGACGTCGCCCGGCTCGTGGTCGGCCGGCGTGGCGGTGGTCAAGCCGGGCGACTCCCTCGCATCGCTGCTCGAGCGGGCCGACCGCCGGATGTACTCCGCGAAGGAGTCGCGGCGCAGCACCGACGTGCCGGGCCGCGGAAACGGATCTAGCGTGAGCGCATGGAAGATGGACCCGACGAACGGCATCTACGACCGGAGGGCGTCAGCGACGAGACGGTCGAGGCGCTCGGCAAGCTAGGCGAGGCGCTCGAGGCCGTCGAGGAGGCGCGGGGCCATCTGTACGCGTTCCACCGCCGGTGCGGCACGGCCGACCTGATGCTCGGCGACGCCGTCGACCTGCTGCGGGAGGCCGGGCACGACCGCATCGCCGACGAGATCTCGGCGGACCTCGTCGGGCGGAACATCATCGAGGGGCGCTGGTCGTTCCAGGTCGTCGAGGAGTACGACGCGACCTACTACGACGCCTTCAAGCGGCACGAGCGGTCGGCGCGCGAGGAGCTGGCCGAGGGCAGGTCGCATCTCTTCGAGGCCGAGATGAAGGAGGACCGACGCACCCACGGGCGCCGCCACCACGAGGCGACGCCGTAGTCCGTCAGAGTGTCGGGACGCGGTTCTCGGCGATGTAGGCCAGCCGCTTGAGCGTCTCGACGTTGCGGATCTTGATCGCGGCGGCACGCACCGGCGGGGGCACGAGCTTGGCGGGCCCGTCTGCGACGTCCTCCTCGATCGTGACGACGCAGCCCGCACTGGACGCCGTCACCGTCAGCCGTATCTCCGCCGTCCCCGCGGGCCAGCCCCGCGCCTTCAACCGCATGTGGGTCGGCGGGTTCCACTCCAACATGCTCGTGCTGTCGTCGATCAGCGCCGGCCAGACGCCGGCGGAGTGATGCAGCTGGGAGCCCTCCTGCGGCCAGCTGTCGTCGACGTCGCGCATGCGCGACGCGCCGACGACCCAGGTGGGATAGAGCCAGCCGTCGGCGAGCACGGCGAAGACCCGGTCGGGTGGGCAGGAGAACTCGCGACTGATGGGATTCATCGTGGGGGTTTACCCCGCCACCGCCCGGGTACTCCCGTTGGAGTCGACGAAAGGAGTCCATCATGGGACTCGGAGACAAGATCAGCAACGCGGCCGAAGACCTCAAGGGCAAGGCCAAGGAAGCCACCGGCAAGGCCACCGACGACAAGTCGCTCGAGGCCGAGGGCAAGGGCGATCAGACCAAGTCCGACCTCAAGAACGCCGGCGAGAACGTCAAGGACGCCTTCAAGCACTGAGCTTGACCACGCGCAGGCGCATCGACCACACGCTGGTCGGTGCGCCTTTGTCGTGCCGTCACAGGACGTGGGCGACCCGTCAGCGGACGTCGGTCACAGCGTCTCCAGCAGCTCCAGGGTCTTCGCCCAGGCGTCCGAGGTCGGGTCGATGACAACGAAGTGGTCGCCCTCGACCTCGACGAGCTCGGCATCGCCCCCTGCGGCGGTCGCCCTCGCGACGTAGTCGACGGACTGGCTCACGGGCACGGTGTCGTCCGACGTCCCGTGCACGCAGCGCACCGGGACGTCCAGCGGGACGAGGGCCGTCGGGTCGGCCAGCGCGTAGCGGTCGTCGACGCTGCCGCCCATGAAGCTCTGGACGGCCCCGCCGCCCAGGCCCTCGGCGGTGGCCGCGGCGAGGTCGAGGACGCCCGCCTGCGAGACCGCCGCCGTCACGGGCACGGCGGGATCGGACCACGCTGAGCCCGCCAGTGACGGACGCGCGGCGGCCCACACCGCGAGATGGCCGCCGGCGGAGTGCCCGAGCGTCACGACGCGCGACGTGTCGACGCCGTCGACGTCGGCCAGCCGGTCGATCGCGGCCGCCACGTCGTCGAACGTCTGGGGCCAACCTCCGCCGTTGCCGACCCGGCGGTACTCGATGTTGTAGGCCGTCCATCCCTCGGCGGCGAGCGACTCCGCCAGCGGGCGACCGAGCGACAGGTCGTACTGCGACTTCCAGAATCCGCCGTGGACGACGACCACGACACCCTTCGACGTCCCGGCCGGACGCGTGAGCTCGGCGAGCTGGGACGGGTCGGTCCCGTAGGTGATGGTCTCCACGCCGTCCTCCTCCTGCGACCCCTCGGTGCGCGTGCTGTCAGATCCCGATGAGCAGGCCGCGAGCACGCCGAGAGCCATGAGCGAGAGCACGCCGCGTCGGTCCACCGTGCCAGCCAACAGTCCCGCGGAGTCCACCGCCACCTGAACCGGTCAGGCGGACCTCGGCGGGCCGATAGAATCAGGTCTCGGTCGAGCCCGTGAAGGAGGCCCGGTGGACGTCCATGATCTCGACCAGTACCTGCTGGTGGGCTCAGGCGTCCTGATTCTCGCGATCCTCGCCGTACGGATCTCGGTCACGGCCGGACTCCCGTCGCTGCTCGTCTACCTCGCGCTCGGCCTGATGCTCGGAAGCTCCGGCCTCGGCATCGAGTTCGCGGACGTCGAGCTGGCGCACGCCCTCGGTTTCGGCGGACTCGTGCTGATCCTCGCCGAGGGCGGTCTGACCACGAAGTGGGAGCACGTCAGGCCCAATCTGGGGTACGGTCTGCTGCTCGCGACGCTCGGCTCGACCATCAGCGTCGTCGTCGTCGCCCTCGGCGCCCATCTGTTCCTCGGCCTCGACTGGGAGCTCTCGGTGCTCATCGCGGCGGTGCTGACCCCGACCGACGCTGCCGCGGTCTTCTCGGTGCTGCGCACGGTGCCGCTGAAGTCGTCGGTGACCGGATCGCTCGAGGCCGAGTCGGGCCTCAACGACGCGCCGATCGTCGTGCTGGTCGTGGCGATCAGCGCGGGCGAGGTCGCCGACAAGGGCGTCGGCTACCTGATCGGCCTGATCGTCTTCGAGCTCGTCGTGGGCGCGCTCATCGGCGTCGGCATCGGCTGGTTCGGCGCGTACCTGCTGCGGCGTGTCGCGCTCCCGGCATCGGGCCTCTACCCCCTCGTGGTGTTCGCCTTCGCGGTCCTGGCGTACGGCGTCGCCGCGGGCGTCCACGCCAGCGGGTTCGCGGCCGTCTACCTGGCGGCGCTGATCCTGGGCAACGCCGAGCTGCCCCACCGCACGGCCACCCGCTCGTTCGTCGAGGGCATCGGATGGCTGGCCCAGATCGGCCTGTTCGTCATGCTGGGCCTGCTCGCGAGCCCCGACGAGCTGCACTGGTGGCACGTCTGGCACGGCCTGCTGATCGGCGCGATCCTGACCTTCGTCGCCCGGCCGCTGACCGTCATGGCGTGCGCGGTGTGGTTCGGGCGCAGCGCGAAGGAGCAGATCTTCGTCGGCTGGGCCGGTCTGCGCGGAGCCGTGCCCATCGTGCTGGCGACGATCCCCTTGTCCGCCGACGTCGAGGGGTCGCGCGATCTCTTCAACGTCGTGTTCGTGGCGGTCGTGGTCTACACCCTGGTGCAGGCGGCCCCGCTCGCCCAGCTCGCGGCGGCGTGCGGCGTCCTGACGGACGCGGCGCGTGACGTCGAGGTCGAGGCCGCTCCGCTCGAGCGGGTGTCGGCCGACCTGCTGCAGATCCGGGTGCCGCCCGCCTCGAAGCTCGCGGGCGTCGAGGTCGGCGAGCTCCGTCTCCCGATCGGTGCGTCGATCTCGCTGATCGTCCGCGACGACCGGACGTTCGTCCCCCACCGCACCGACCGCATCGCGGTCGACGACGACCTGCTGATCGTCGCCGAGCGGTCCGTGCGCGAGGAGACCGAGACGCGGCTGCGCGCCGTGGGCAGGTACGGACGCCTGGCCGGCTGGGGCCGGGACTCGCGCTAGACGCTCGGCGTCAGGGCAGCGGGACGACCGGGACGCACACCTTGATGTCGCGATCGCTCTTGATCGTCGTCGTCGCCTCGTCCTTGAGGCCCCGGTAGTTGTCGCCGACGATGACGATGATGCCGCTCTCGACCGTGACGTCGGGCGCGGCGTACTCGATGTCGTTCTTGTCGTTCTTGAACTGTGCGGCCACGAGCTTGACCCGGGGGTCGTCGGGGTCGTCGGTCAGGATCGCGACGCGGTTCGGCTTGGCGGCGCTGGTGCTGTTGCCGATCGTGCCTCCCAGGAAGCCGTTCTTCTGCAGGTCGATCACGACGCGGTTGGCCAGACCCGAACGGGTCGAGGCGTTGAAGACGTTGACCGTCACGACGTTGCTGGCGAGCTCGCTGCCGGACGGGACGACCGTGTTCTTGCACGTCGCGGTCGTGGTCTCGGTGTCACCGGCATCGGCCGTCAGGAGCTGGAAGCCCGTGAAGCCGCCGACGACGAAGATGGCGAGCGCCACGGTGAGGGTCAGTCCGCGGACGACGGTGGTCACAGGTGCTTTCCGATCGAATGGACGCGGGCATGGAGCATGTTGCGCTGCTGCAGGGCGGCGCGGAGCGCGCGGTGCAGGCCGTCCTCGAGGAACAGCTCACCCTGCCAGCTGACGACGTGCGCGAACAGGTCGCCGAAGTACGTGGAGTCGTCGTCGAGGAGGTGCTCCAGGTCGAGCTGGGTCTTGGTCGTCGTGAGGTCGTCGAGCCGCACCTGGGAAGGGGAGATCTCGGCCCACGAGCTCTGCGTCAGCCCGTGCTCGGGATACGGGCGTCCCTCGCTCACCCTCCTGAAGATCACCCGGTCAGTGTAGACAGATGGCGTCCGTGCCGGCGGTAACCTGTCGGCATGACGACGAGCGACGACGCCCAGGCCGCTGCCGACGAGGCGGCGAAGCTCGCCGCCGACGCCCGCGCCGCGGCGGAAGCAGCGCAGCAGAAGGCTGACGAGCTCGCGGCCGCCGCCGCGGAGGCCCAGACGGCCGCGGCGGCCCCTCCCGAGCCGCCGACCGAGGCGCCGACGGGACCGTCCGCGCCGGCCGGCGAGATCGTGGAGATCGTCCGCGCCGGCTATGCCTTCGAGGGCACCGCGATCGAGATGGGCGCCCTGCTCGATGCGGGTGCTCCGGTTCCCTCGGCGCAGGTGCGCATCCCGCTCGCGATGCTCAACCGCCACGGACTGGTCGCGGGTGCCACCGGCACCGGCAAGACCAAGACCCTGCAGGTGCTCGCCGAGCAGATCGCGGCCCATGGCGTCCCGGTCTTCGCCGCCGACATCAAGGGCGATCTGTCCGGCATCGCGACGGCCGGCACGCCCGACGACAAGCTGCTCGCCCGCACGAGGAGCATCGGCCAGGACTGGACGCCGCAGGCCTCGCCGACGGAGTACTACGCGCTCGGCGGGGTGGGGCTCGGCCTGCCGGTCCGGGCCACGATCGAGGCCTTCGGCCCGACGCTGCTGTCGAAGGTGCTCGGTCTCAACGCGACGCAGGAGTCGTCGCTGGGGCTGGTGTTCCACTACGCGCGCAACGCGTCGCTGCCGTTGATCGACCTCGACGACCTGCGCGACGTCCTGACCCACCTGACCGGTGACGGCAAGGCCGAGCTCAAGGCGCTCGGTGGCCTGTCGGCCGCGACGGTCGGCGTCATCCTGCGCGAGCTCATCGGCTTCGCCGACCAGGGGGCCGACCAGTTCTTCGGCCAGCCCGAGATCGTCGTCTCCGACTTCCTGCGCACGGCGCCCGACGGCCGCGGCATCGTGTCGCTGCTGGAGGTGCCGGGCGTCCAGGACAAGCCGGCGCTGTTCTCGACCTTCCTGATGTACCTGCTCGACCAGCTGTTCAAGGAGCTGCCCGAGGTCGGCGACTCCGACAAGCCGAAGCTCGTGTTCTTCTTCGACGAGGCGCACCTGCTGTTCGCCGACGCGTCCGACGACTTCCTCGAGACCATCACGCAGACCGTCCGCCTCATCCGGTCGAAGGGCGTCGGCATCTTCTTCGTGACGCAGACGCCCAAGGACGTGCCCAGCGACGTCCTCGCGCAGCTCGGGTCCCGGGTCCAGCACCAGCTGCGCGCCCACACGCCGGACGCCGCGAAGGCGCTCAAGGCGACGGTCTCGACCTATCCCAACACGACGTACGACCTCGAGGAGGTCCTGACGTCGCTTGGCATCGGCGAGGCCATCGTGACCGTCATGAGCGACAAGGGCGCGCCGACGCCCGTCGCATGGACGCGCCTGCGTGCGCCCCAGGGCTCGATGGACCCGACGCCCGCCGACCAGATCACGGCGGCCGTGGCGGCGTCCCCGTTGCTGGCCAGGTACGGCACCACGGTCGACCCGGAGTCGGCCAGCGAGATCCTCGGGGCGAGGGGGGCCGAGACACGTGCCGCCGCTGATCGGGCCGCCGACGAGGCGCGGGTGCAGAAGGAGGCCGAACGATACGAGAAGGAACGGTCGAAGGGCGCTCCCAGGACGTCCACCCGCTCGACCTCGAGCCGGTCGCGCAAGATGTCGCCCCTCGACCGTGCCGTCGGTGAGGCCAGCCGGACCATCGCGCGCGAGCTCGTCAAGAACCTCTTCAGACGCCGTAGGTGACGGGCAGGCCCATGTGTGACAGGCCACTCAGGGGCATGTCCGGGAACAACTCAGGGTGACCCTCGGTTGTGCGGTATGGCTGGGATCGCCGAGAATGGGTAGCACAACGGCGCACCTGGGCGCCGTTTGGCGAGTTCAGGCCCGGTCGGGACACAGGAGGTCACGATGGCGCAGTCGTCGCAGGTAGCGACGCGGATCGAGCGTGTGCGCTCGTCCGCCGTGCTGCCGTTCATGTGGCGCGCCGGCGTCGAGATCGCCCTCATCGGCGGACTCTACGTCTTCTACGTCGTGACCCGGACCTTCGCGTCCACAGCCTTCGCGCCGGCCCGCGGCCGGGCACTCGACATCCTGACGTTCGAGAAGTCGTGGCGCATCGACGTCGAGTCGTGGCTCAACGACCTGTTCCTCAAGCACGACTGGATCGGCGTGGCCTCCAGCTACTGGTACGCGACGACCCACTACCTCGTGACACTGTTCGTCCTGATCTGGCTCTACCGGCGCGGCGCCCTGTACATCACCGCGCGCCGGGCCCTGGTGCTCGCGTCCGTCATCGGTCTGGCGTTCTACCTCGCGATGCCGACCGCTCCGCCGCGCCTCGTTCAGGGCGGTTACCACGACATCCTGAGCCTGCACTCCAACATCGGCTGGTGGAGCCAGAACGGCTCGGCCCCCAAGGGCATGGGCAACATCACCAACGAGCTGGCGGCGTTCCCGTCGCTGCACGCCGGCTGGTCGCTGTGGGTCGCGATCGTGCTGATCATGGCGGGCGTGCCGAAGATCGTGCAGGCGCTCGGGCTGGCGTACGCCGTGACGATGTCGATCGTCATCATCGGCACCGGCAACCACTGGGTCGTCGACGCGGTCGTCGGCTGGATGGTCGTCCTGGTCGCCTTCGGCGCCGTCATCGCCTGGGAGCGTCGCGGACCGTTCAGCCACCACGACGACCTCGAGCCCGAACGCGTCTAGCGACCCAGGACGGCATCACCGCTCCGTCGTGGTGCCAGGCCCTGTGAGCACGAGGCGCAGACCTGCGCGCATCGCGACGGGCAGCACCGAGATGGCCACGAGCGCGACGAACCCGCTGATGAGCTTGTCGCCCAGCGAGGTCAGCAGGTTCGAGAGCCCGATCGCGACGACCTCGAGGTGGACGAGCGAGTAGACGTTGTCGGCCACCGAGTCCTGTCCCTGCCCCACGGATCCGCCGTAGGCCAGGACGATCGGGACGGCGATGCACGAGCAGACGAGGGCCACCAGCACGTTGAGCCCGAAGAATCGTGGCAACGTCCTGCCGAGATCGAACCGGCGCACGCCAAAGCCCCACACGAGGGCGCCGGCGATGTTGACGAGCGCGAACGGCAGCGACACCAGGCCGCTGCCGACCACGACCCCGACGACGTTGGTCGTGGCGCCGACGGCTGCTCCGCGCCACGGGCCGAGGACGATCGCGGCGATCGCGGTCCCGATCATGTCGAGGTAGAAGGCCAGGTGGAGCACGTCGACGACGACCCGGCCGAGCAGGCTGACGGCGACGCAACCGGCCATCAGCGCCAGGGTCTGCCGGCGGGGCACGGGTGCAGGTGCTTCCACCGCCGGCAGGGCCGGCTCGTGGCACCGGGCGATCCAGGCGTCCACCGCCGTGTCGTCCGCCCCCAGGGCGTGGGCGATCTCGCGGACGAGGGCGAGGTCGACGCGCGCCCGTCCGGTGCGGAACGCGTCGTACAGCGTCGTCCGCGCCACGCGCGCCGCCTGGGGCGTGGCGCCGTCCCGTTCCCGGCGCTGACTGATGCGGCGAGCGATCTCGGCGTAGGACGGATCGCCGGCGTCCCGGCGCGATGCCTGCAGCTCCTCGGCGAGGACGTCCCATCGACCGAGCGCCGGGACCTCAGGAGGCGTGTCGCGCACCGCCATGTGATCTCCCCGCCGCTCGGCCCGGCGGGCGACGTCGCCCGCCCCGCCACGGTACGTCCGTCGGGGCCGCTGCGTGCCCGAATCGGTGTCGTCGGATGTGAGGACGTGTGGGGGAGCAGAGAACCCGAGGGCCACGCGACAGCATGGCACCTCGGGTTGCGGCGGAGGATAGGGGATTCGAACCCCTGAGAGCTTTCACTCAACCCGCTTTCCAAGCGAGCGCACTAGGCCACTATGCGAATCCTCCGTCGACGAGGTTACCGGTAGGTCCCACCGCAGGACGAACCGGGACGGCCTGCGCCGGCGGTGATCACGAGATCCTCCCCGGACGACGTGGAGCCGACAGGCACCTCGCCCCGGTCCGATGCCCTGGCAGCAGGTAGGCTGCCGCAGCGACGATCCCGCCCGACGGGGTGTGGAGACCGTGGATCGAGGTGCGTGTGGCGAGCGAGGACCAGCGACCCGACGACGCACACGGCGTTCCGTTGGTGCTGGCCGGCACCGCCGTTCTCGCGCTCTCCGGACTGATCATCCTCGGCTGGTCGGCGCGCGTGCTGGGGCCGGTGGACTATGCGGTCTTCGGGGTGTTCTGGTCCGCGTTCTCCTTCGTGGTCGCCGTGCTGGCGGGCGCGCAGCAGGAGAGCTCGCGCGCCGTGAGCATCCAGCGTCGTTCGCCGCTCGAGGGCCGCTCGTCCCTGCTGCTCTTCGGCAGCCTCCTGGCAGTCTTCGCCGGGTTGGTGATCATCGGGAGCGCTGTGTGGTGGTCACCGCCGACCCTCGGCGACGAGCACCTCGGACTCGGCGTGCTGGTCGGCGTCGGTGCCATCGGGTACAGCCTCACGGGCGTGCTGGCCGGTGCCTTCGCGGGTGCCGGCAGGTGGCGGGTGTACGCCGCGATGATCGCGGTGGAGGGCGTGGCCCGTGCCGGCGCGATCGCCGCCGTGCTGGTGCTGTCGAAGGACCTGGGGCTGCTGGGCTGGGCCGTGGCGGCCGCGTACGCGATCGTGCTCCTGGTCGTCGCCCTGCCCAGGATGGCGCTGATCCGTCCGTTGCTGCACGTCAACGACCCCGTGGGTGTCCTGATCCGCAACACGGTCCGCACGGTCGCCGCGACGGCCGCGGTGGCGGCGCTGGTCAGCGGGTTCCCGGTGCTGATGTCGGCCTTCGACGGCGACGCCGACGCCGCGACCGTCGGAGCCCTCACGCTGGTCGTGCTGCTGACCCGTGCGCCGTTGATCCTGCCGCTCCTCGCGCTGCAGAGCCTGCTCGTGACGGCCTTCGCCGATCCTGCTCGCGACCGGCGCAGGTTGATGGTGATCCTGGTCGGCGGGTGCGCGGCGGTCGCGTGCGTGCTGGCACCGATCGCCGGTGTCATCGGGACCCCCGTCCTGCGGGCCGTCTTCGGTGACGAGTTCGCGCTGGACGGACGGGTCATCGCCCTGCTCGTGCTGTCGTCAGGCGTGCTCGGGGCGGTCATGATGACGACGCCGGCGCTCATCGCGACGAATCGTCACACGGCGAACGCCGCCGGCTCGGTGGCGGCCCTGGTCGTGGCGGTCGTCGTCCTGATCGTCGGACCGTCCGACCTGGAGCTGCGTGCGCCCCTCGCCCTGATCATCGGGCCGGCAACGGGCCTGGCGTGGCACCTGGTGGCTCTGACGTCGGTCAGTGCCGCCGGTCGACATCGACGAGCCGGTTCGTGAGGGCGTGACGCACGAGCTCGCGGGCCCCGCCGAGATCGCGCGCGAGCAGCGTCCCGGGCAGGCGTGCGAGCGCGTGCAGCCGTGACGAGAGGTGGAGCCGGGCGATCCGCGCCGCGCGGGTCCAGCCGCGGGCCAGCACGTCCTGGCGGGTCTGTGCGAAGAACCGCTTCTCCTCCTGGAACCGGGTCGCGTCGTGCGCCGTGAACGACGACACGCTCGCCGCGTGCCGGCGGTACTCGAACGTGACCTCCGGATCGAGCAGCATCGTGCCGCCGTCGGCCAGGATCTGTAGCTGCAGGTGCAGGTCGAGCACGACCTCGTAGACGAGCTGGAACCCGTAGCGGACGACGACCTCGCGGCGCCAGCACGTGGCGGGGAAGTACATCCAGTTGCCACGCAGCAGGCTCTCGGTGAGCTGGCGGCCGCCGAAGACCGTGGGGGTGCTGACGGAGAAGCGGTAGTGGTCCTTGAGGCGGTCGGGCAGGGGGAGTGACGGCTTGCCGGCGTCGTCGATGACGCGGACGCCGGGCTGCAGGTACGCGACGTCCGGGTGGCTCGAGATCCCCTCCCGCATGCGGCTCACGAAGTTCGGCAGCATGCGGTCGTCGCAGCCCATGATGACGATCCAGTCCTCGGTCGCCAGGTCGAGGCACCGCTGGAACGCACCGCTGATCCCGAGGTTGACGGGGTTGCGCAGGTAGGTGACGCGCTCGTCCTCGAGCTCACCGATCCAGGCAGCAGCGGTCGGATCCGGGAAGGCGTCGTCGATCACGACGAGCTTCCAGCCCGGGTCGTCCTGCGCCAGGACGCTGTCGACCGTCTCGCGGAGCAGGCCGGGGTCGCCGTAGTACGGCAGCAGGATCTCGATGTCCATGGGGGCTACGGACCGACGGCGCCGGGCTCGGCGTCGTCCGGGAGGTCGCCGAGGTGGACGTGGTTGCGGTGGCGGATCAACAGGATGCTGGCGAACAACGCAGCGAACGTGGCCTGCATGCTCATGACCAGGGCCGTGGCCGACGGGACGACGACCCGCAGGGAGTCCCGTGCGTTGATGCTGCCGAAGTTCTCGCCGCTCCACTGCAGGAGCGATGCGGCCAGACCGACCACGCCGATGACGCCGAGCAGTCCGCCGAAGATCAGCCCCTTCTCGAGCGTCCAGAACCGGTGCAGCCGCTCGACCCGTGGATCAGGCGGCAGGAAGCCCTCCTCCATCGCGTAGATCTTCGTGAGCACCGCGAAGATCACCGACTGGAAGCCGATCGTCAGCATCGCCGAGGCGCCGACCAAGGAGTTGACGTCGAGCCCGAGGTTGCCGATGTGGACCGGCCCGATCGCGAGCGAGACACCGAGCACGAGTCCCACGGCCATGAGCAGCAGCCCGGGGATCAGGAACAGCCAGCGCGGGCTGTACAGGATCAGGAATCGCAGGTGCCGCCACCCGTCTCGCCAGGTGTTGAGGTGGGGCGAGCGCGTGCGTCCGTCGGGGCTCAGGGTCGTCGGCTGCTCGCGGATGTCGTACTTGGCGAGCGTCGCCCGCACCACCATCTCGCTGGCGAACTCCATGCCGCCCGTCTGGAGCTTGAGATCGAGGATCCGCTTCTTGTTGAAGGCCCGCAGCCCGCAATGGAAGTCCTTGGCCTTGCTCTTGAAGAACAGGCGGCCGACGAAGCTGAGCACGGGGTTGCCGAGGTAGCGGTGCAGGGGCGGCATGGCGCCCGGAGCGATGCCCCCGGCGAACCGGTTGCCCATCACGAGGTCGGCGCCGTCCTTCAGGTCGGTCAGGAACGGGCCGAGCGTCGCGAAGTCGTAGGAGTCGTCACAGTCGCCCATCGCGACGTACGGTGCCTTCGCCGCGCGGATGCCGCCCATCAGTGCGTTGCCGTACCCCTTGTCGGCGACGGGGACGACCCGCGCCCCCGCGTTCGTCGCGAGCTCCTGACTGCCGTCCGTGCTGCCGTTGTCGGCGATGACGACCTCGCCCTCGATGCCTTCGGCGTCGAAGAACGCGATGGTCTTGCGCACGCACGTCTCGACGGTCTCGGCCTCGTTGAGGCACGGCATGACCACGGAGAGTTCCACAGGAGCACCTTTCGCGGGGTCGGAGGTTCCGACGCCTCGCCGCCTGGCCCAGCACGATCACGGGCAGGCTTCACGCGACGTCGACTATATAGGCCGGGACGGCGAGCAGAACACTCGAGACGCCCGCGGTGGCAGGCAGCTCGCGGGTCGATCGTCGTGCGCGACCGACGGACGCTAGGTTTGGCACCAGCGAAGACCGCGGGATCCGCGCGGCGAGAGGTCGGCGGGAGAGTTCACGTGGAGACGGTGTCGAGCTCGGTCGACGCGTCCGCCGCTCCTGCGGACCGACAACCCGGCGGCCGGTTCACGATCCGGCGGAGGGCGGCGTGGCTCGCTGCGGGCTACCTCCTGAGCAGCATCGCCTACCTCGTGCTCTGCCTCCATCTGCCCGTCCAGTTCAACTCCTTCGCCGACAAGGACGACGGCTACTTCCTGGGGGCGGCTCAGTCGATCCTCGACGGCGACTGGCTCGGCCCGTACACCCACATGACCCTGATCAAGGGTCCCGGCTTCGCCTACTTCTTGGCGCTGAACCACGTCCTGGGCACGTCCGTCACGCTGACGCTGACGCTGTTCTTCGTCGCGGCGTGCGCGCTGCTGGTCCGCGTGATCGGTCGCTGCCTGCCCCTGCCGGACGTGGCGCTGCTCGGCCTGTTCGTGGCCCTGCTGTTCCAGCCGGCGCTCATGCCGAGCCGCATCCTGCGCGACAACCTCTACCACTCGCTGTTCCTCCTGGCCCTCGCCGGCATGATCACCGTGACCTTGGACGAGCGTCGTGAGCGCCGGCTGGTGCGCTGCTTCGTCTGGGGGTTGCCCGTCGGCCTCTTCTGGATCACCCGGGAGGAGGGCATCTGGGTGCTTCCGGCGTTCGGCCTGCTGCTCGTGGCCCGGGCGTGGCACCTGCGCCGACCCGTGCGGACGGGCCTGGTGCCGTTCGCCGGGACGATGGTCGTCTTCGCGGTGGGAGCGTCCTTGCCGGTCCTCGGCACGTCGGCTGTCAACCAGGCGGAGTACGGGATCTTCAGCGTCACCGACATCAATGCCGCACCGTTCCAGTCGACGTCCCGGGTCCTCGACTCGATCGGCGGCGGCACGGAGATCCAGCGGGTCCCCGTCTCGCGGGAGTCGCTGCGCGAGGCCTATGCCGCCAGCCCGGCATTCGCGGAGCTGCGCGACAACCTCGACTCACCCGACAACTTCTGGCTCGGACCCGGGTGTGACGAGTATCCCGACACGTGCGGGGAGTTCGCCGGAGGCTGGTTCGGGTGGGCGTTGCGCGACGCCGTCTACGAGGCCGGGCACTACTCGAGCGCCGGGGAGGCCAGCCGGTACTACCGACAGGTCACGTCCGAGCTGGACGAGGCCTGCGCCACCGGCGAGCTGAGGTGCTCGTCGGGCCTGCTGCCCATCGGCCCGATCGTCACGCGCGACACCGTGGGCAGGCTTCCGTCGACGATGGCCCGGGCCGCGCGGCTGACGGCCTACGGACCGGGCTCGGTGCCCCCTGTCCTCACCACCGTCGGCGTCCCGGCCGAGGTCGACCGGCTCGAGGGATTCCTGGGCGACCCCCGGACCACCGAGTCGGTCGAGGGTGCTCCCGTCGACGCTGCCGGCAACGGCCGCGGCTGGCTGCGGGCCAAGAGCGTCGTCGCCGACATCTACTCGGTCGTGTCACCCGTCGTCCTCGTCGCCGGGCTGCTGGCCTTCGGCATCGCCGTCGGCCTCGTCCTCGCACGCCGTCCGGTACGTCGACGCCTGCTCGTCGTCGCCGGGACCTGCTGGGTCCTCTACGTCAGCCGGCTCGGACTGATGTCCCTGATCGACGTCACGTCGTCGCCGGCGCTGATCTCGGAATACCTCGAACCGGCCTTCCTGGCCCTGTGGCTCGCTGCGTGGTTGTCGATGGCCGCAGCGGCGCCGGCGGTCGTCAGGACGCTGGCGAGTCGACGCTCGCGGGGTCGGCGGGCACGACGCGCATGACCTCCAGGTCGATCGAGGGGGTGTCGATCGTGCGCACCGTCTCGAGGCATGGCGACTCCGGGACGTCGGTCGTGGGCGTCAGCACGTAGTCGACCTCGCGCTGGGCGAAGTCCGAGCACGGGTCCATCGAGATGATGAGGTGGTCGGGAGCGACCAGCTGCTCGATCGTCCGGTCGTCCGTGCCGACCACCCAGTCGAGATGGGCGTACCTGTTCCAGTTGTCCTCGCGCGCGGAGGTGGGGTCGAGGTCCTCCCAGAGCGGCAGGCTCGGGTAGCTCTGCACCGCGTTGAGGGACGCGACGCCCGACTGGACGAGGAGCGCCGTCGTGATCGGGAACCGCGTGCCGACCCAGGTGCCGGGTTCGGCGTCGTCGATCGCCCGCACGGCCTTCCCCGGAGATGATTCGTAGAGGTCGACGACCCCCCGGTGCAGCGGCACGATCCCCGCGGAGACGACGCTCGTCGCCACGATCAGGGCGATCGCCCCGGGCAGCACCAGGCGACGGAAGAACAGTGCGACGGTTCCCGCGCAGAGCGCCACGACTGCCACGCGCCACATGCCGTCGGCGGCGAGCACGTTCGGCAGGTCGCCGCGGAGCCCGCGCCAGACGGCGACGTTGATGCCGACGACGGTGATCGCCGTCACCGCGGCAGCCACTCGCCGGGGGACGGCCGGCAGACGGTCGACGAGCGCGATGGTGATCGCGGCCAGCAGGGGCAGCAGCGCCGCGAAGGCGAGACGGGCGCGTCCGGACGGCACCTTGTCGAGCAGCAGCAGGCGTGCGCCGAGGTCCCAGTGCGCGACGAACAGGTACGCGAGGTACAGGCCGACCGCGGCCAGCGCGCCGATCGCGATCGCACTCCAACGCCCGGACGCCCGGCGGGCCGCGATGACGAGCAGGACGAGCCCGGGCACGAGGAACACCGCGACCATGAACGTCGCCGACGACTCCGACTGGTTCGGGCCGAGCGGCGTGGCTCCCTGGATCGACCGCAGGGCACCGTTGAACGGCGCACCGAACAGTGCCGCCGTCCCCTCGCCATTGCCGGACAGGAGCCCTGTGGGGTCGGAGCGCTGACCGGGATAGACGGTCTCGGCGATGGCCCGCAACGAGTCACGTCGGAGGAATGCGTACGCCCCGACGGTCACCGCCGCGACGCCGCCCGCGGCGATCAGGCCGGCGGCACGGCCGAGGACGACCCGTCGAGCGGTGCCCCGTCCGCGGATCTCCTCGACCACCACGCCGACGGCGAAGATCACGCAGACCCAGGCGCCGCTGAGGATGAACGGGATGTACGACGTCAGTGCGAGCGTCACGGCGAAGAACGCCGACAGGGCGATCCAGGCGAGGCGGACCCATCGGTGGGGGTGCCGGACGATCCAGATCGTGGCCGCCATGACGAACAGGGGCCAGCCGACCGACAGGAACACCGACGTCTGCCACCACCAGAGGGTCATGGGGCAGATGACCGTCGCGACGGCGAGGGCGGCCGCCGTGAGTGGCCGCCGTGGGTTGATCGTGACGACCAGGAGGTAGGCCGCGATCGCCGTGAGCGCCGGTGGGAGCCACCAGTGCCACGCCAGCCCGTGCGACAGCCCCAGGAAGAAGTAGCCCCACAGCTGAGGGCGGAAGATCACCGTCCAGTACCCGGTGGGCACGTCGTACAGGGTCGTCAGATCGGTGCCGCCCGGCAGGCTCTGGTTCACCGGGGGAAAACCTTGGTGGTACTGCGAGATCGTCCACGTCAGCTGGACGAACCATTCGTCGGACCGCACTGGACGCGACTGGCCGAGCACCTTGCCGGGATCGGAGCCGCCGTTGAACCAGCCCCACTCCTCGCCGCTCGAGGACCCGTTCAGGTTCAGCGCCACCAGGAGGACGAACGCCAGCAGCACGAGCACCGGGAACCAGGTGAGCGCCAGGCCGCTGGGCAGCCCGTGCGCGGACGGCTCGAGCCGCTCGCGGAGTCGGCTGAGCCGCGAGCCGGACGTCGCGCGTCGCGACGACGGGATGAGGCGATGCACACATCTCCTTCGAGGGCCGTGTCCGGATCGGTGAATCGGGCTGACTGGTTCGGGTCGTGGCCGCACAGGAGCTCGAGGCCGACGCCTGCACCCCGTGCATGTTACTGAGTGCTGCCCCGGGGTGACGGTCTCCCCCGCCGACGTCGGAGCCGAACTGGCGGTGTGACGTCCCGTCGCGAAATGTAGGCTGCCGGTCATGCCAGACAGCCGTGGTCGTCGCGTCAAGGAGCGTGATCACCTCGAGGAGGCGGACGACGACAGCGCCGGCAGGACATCCG
>Ga0247730_1000535_pt1 | contig 26743 bp, 27 predicted proteins | sample UWRJL073202C2_FD_180959 | JGI IMG/M metagenome (GOLD analysis project Ga0247730, IMG submission 180959) | Plant litter microbial communities from Arlington Agricultural Research Station in Wisconsin, United States - UWRJ-L073-202C-2 | ecosystem: Environmental > Terrestrial > Plant litter >... | reverse complement strand
CGATGGCCGCGGCCCAGGCGAGCCTGGTGCCCCGCCGGTTGATGGATGTCTGCTTCATGACTGTCACTCCACATCGTTGAGGAATGCCCCGGGCGGGGCCGGACGCCAGCGCACACTCTCCGACCGCAATCGGCGTGGAGCTGACGGGTGCGGTTGCGCCGAAACTCTAACGCGTTGCACTGGCGGCCCCGATTGACCCTTGCGGGCGGACGGACGGACGGGCGGGCGGGCGAGGGTGGGCAGGTCGGATTGGGCAGTTTCGCGCAACTGCCCGCCAAACGATTACACCAGCCGAAGACAAGTGACTTCACGGCGAACCGCGAGCCCTCCGAGGCTCTCCGCACGATGATAAAAGTCCATGCGGTAGCATCCACGATGTGAGGAAAACCGAAATCGCGATAACGGCACCGCTGTTACCAGCAGGGACGTCCTTGGCCCCGCGGTCGCGTTTGAGCCTCACCTCGTTGATCATTTGGGCTGCGGTTTTGACGTCGCCGTGGACCGGGGTCAAAGTCGCCGGGCTGAATGTATGCGACTTGCTGATTGTCCTCGCGTTTGTTCCGCTGACGCTTGATGCCCTTGCACGCAAGCGTGTCGTTTTGCTCCGTTGGTGGATGTTCATGCCGACGCTTGGTGCACTTTTCATTCTCGGGATCGACGTCATTATCCGCAACCTAAGCCTCGGGCAGCAGCTAGAAAGCTCAGGAAACGTATCCGGCTCCACAGCAGCAGGAGACACTGGTGGCGGAGCCATATTTGTCGCCCGGATCGCCCTCGCCACCCTCGCGATAGCGATCCTCGTCGCGAGCGAGGTGGCGACCTACGGAAGCCAGCGTGGGGTCACGTTGCTCCGAGCATGGACCCTCGGTATTTCGGTGAGCGCCTTTGCGACCATCACTGACACCTACGGGCTGACAAACGTGGCTGAATATACGTTCCACCAGGTATCGGACTTCCGAGCGTTCGGTCTGGCGTTCCACCCCAACTCCCTTGCACAGACGATCGCCCTCGGCCTTCCATTGATGTTGCTGTTCGCCGTGCGCTCCGAACGGCTCATACTCAAGCTCTTTTGGATCGCCGGGATTATTGCCGGATTGAGTTCCCTGCTCCTTGCCAATTCCCGCGGCGGGCTGGCCGTCGGCTTCATTGGTCTCATTGTCAGCGTCCTTCTACTCATCCAACGCACTAAAGCGCGCCGTTGGGGCCCGCCACTGATACTCCTCGCCGCGATCCCTTTGTACTTCGCTGCGACGTGGCTAGTGGATAACACGAGACTAGGAGGATCAGGCGGCGCCAACCTTAGCGACGTCGGCCGGTCGGCCTACATCGACCAAGGGTTGAAGCTCTTTTCGGAAAGCCCGATTGTCGGCGTGGGACTCGGTCTCGGCTCTGGCGTTAGCGTACCGGTCCTCGTAATGTCATCGGGCGGGATTCTGTTCCTGCTCTTCTACTACTTGTTCATCTTCGTTGGCTGGAAAGACCTCTTTCTCAACGCGAAGGACCTGTTCTATGCGCTCTGTTTCGTTTCAGTCACCGCTCTGATCGTGATCGGATTCCTCAACAACAGTGTGAACGAGCGGTACGATTTCGTCGTCGTCGCGGTTTGCGCCGCAATGATCGCCTCCGTTCCAAAGGAAGGCGATCGCGTGACGCCGTTGCGTACTTGGGCACCCCGATAACGCGTGGACCGCGCGAAAAGTCGGGACCACCTTGGTCTTGCGCGACCTCGCCGGGATTTGATCCCGAGCCACACGAGCGCGACCGGAGACTTGCCAAAGTTTCTCGGGATCAGGTCTGCGTTTGCGCGATATTCTCGGCGCAGTCGCCTGAGCGATTTTTTGAAATACTCGGCCCATATAGCGATGGAATGCTCCGGACTCGCGAGGGTGGCGTCCCTATTTTCTGGGATGAACCGTTATAGCTTCAGGCTTCCTGCGGGAGTCTCTTTCCCTGCGTAAGTGGGGGCGGGAATTCGTGCGCACATGTCACCACGGCAACCCCTGCTGATGACCGACAGCCGCAATCACGAGAGCGACCGTCACGAGTGCGACGAGGACTATCGCGACGATCTGCCATCGGCCGACCCCACCGCTGCTCAGTTTGGAGCGTCGTCGGCGCAAGCGGCGGCGTCTTCTCGTCATGCTCGGATTGTAACCGCTACGGTTCGAAGTGATCTAGGTACTCCACTTGAATATCTTGTGAGATATGAGCGACGCATGTTGACACAGATCTCGCCCTGTCCGGCGGTTTCTCTAAGCTTGGGCTATCGCTTCTGCCCACCGGTTTAGAGAGAGAACGCACGCATGCCTATCTACAACGACATCACCGAGATTTTCGGCAAGACCCCGCTCGTTCGCCTTAACAAAGTCGCTGAAGGTCTCGGCGCTACCGTGCTCGCGAAGCTCGAGTTCTACAACCCCAGCGCCAGCGTCAAAGACCGTCTCGGCATCGCCATTGTCGACGCGGCCGAGAAGAGCGGGCAGTTGAAGCCCGGAGGAACGATCGTCGAGGGCACGAGCGGCAACACCGGCATCGCGCTCGCGATGGTCGGCGCGGCCCGAGGCTACAAGGTGATCCTCACTATGCCCGAGACGATGAGCAAAGAACGCCGGGTGCTACTGCGCGCGTACGGCGCCGAGCTCGTGCTGACCCCGGGAGCATCCGGAATGAAGGGTGCCGTCGAGGCCGCCGCCGAGATCGTCGCGAACACCCCCGGCGCGATCTTGGCCAAGCAGTTCGAGAACGAGGCGAACCCCGCCGTCCATCGCGCGACCACCGGACCCGAGATCTGGGAAGACACCGACGGCAAGGTCGATATCTTCGTGTCGGGCATCGGCACCGGCGGAACCATCACCGGCGCTGGCCAGTATCTGAAAGAGCAGAACCCTGACATCAAGGTCATCGCGGTCGAGCCGGCCGAGAGCCCCATTCTCAACGGTGGCGCACCGGGCCCGCACAAGATCCAGGGCATCGGGGCGAACTTCGTACCCGAGATCCTCGACCGCGACGTCTACGACGAGGTCATCGACGTTAACATCACGCAGAGCGTGCAGCTGGCCCGCCGCCTCGCGGCCGAGGAGGGCATCCTCGCCGGCATCTCGAGCGGCGCGACCGTCACGGCGGCGCTCGAGTTGGCGGCGCGTCCCGAGAACGCCGGCAAGACCATCGTCGTGATCGTCGCCAGCTTCGGTGAGCGCTACCTCTCCACCGTCCTGTACGAAGACCTGGTCGACTAGCGTGCTGTTCTCCCGCACGAGGGAGGACATCGCCACCGCCCGCCATCGTGATCCCGCAGCGCGAAACGGGCTGGAGGTTTGGCTCACCTACTCGGGGTTACACGCGATCTGGGGCCACCGCCTCGCCCACCGGCTGTGGGTGTGGCGGTGGTTCCTGTTGGCACGGGTTGTGTCGCAGTTCAGCCGATTCCTCACTGGAGTTGAGATCCACCCTGGCGCCGTCATTGGTCGTCGGTTCTTCATTGACCATGGGATGGGTATCGTGATCGGTGAGACTGCCGAGATTGGCGACGACGTACTGCTGTATCACGGGGTCACTCTCGGCGGACGGACGTCGCTACCCGGTAAGCGTCACCCGACGCTCGGAGACCACGTAGTCGTCGGCACGGGCGCGAGCATCCTCGGACCCGTAGTGATCGGAGCCAACTCGGTGATCGGAGCTCACTCCGTCGTGTTGGCGGATGCGCCCGAAGGATCGTTGCTGACGGGTGCTCCCGCTAAGGTTCGGTCGCGTACCCCGCACACTCCCGATTTCTATATATAAGGTGTTCCTCCAGTGGCGCGCCGACGCGCGCTCTTGCGTCGCCACGCGACGGCCGCCCCCGACCCGAGCACCGCGCCGATCGAGTTGGCCAGGACATCGCCAACGCTTGCAAACCTGTCGGCGAACGTCGTCAATTGGATGATTTCGATGCCGACAGATAGGGCGGCGCCGACGAGCGGCGCCAGCCACCATCGCTTAAGCGGAAGGATCATGGAAAGCAAGAGGCCTAGCGGCACAAACATAACGACGTTTGCGCTGAATTCGACGGCGGCGTAGCCGAACCATCCGGGCAGGCCGTGGCGGTGCAACGCCGCGAGGAGATCTGCAATGACCGGCTGCGCGCCTCTGTCGATCGGCTCCGGCGTCAATGTGGCGACGAGCACCGCCGCTATGACGACGGTAAGCAAAGCGACCGACCAGCGGACGCGGTCACTTTCGACGGAAAGCCTAGCCATTGATCGAGACCAGGCCGCCGAGCTCGCTCACCGCTATGAGGCTGGCGTTGTAGACGATGTGCGCGGTGATGCCCGCACCCAACCGCCCGGTTCGAACGGCCAGCAGGCCTAATACAATCCCGACGATAAGCGTGCTCACAGCCGTGAGCAGATTGAAACCGTGAGCGAGGTGAACGGCGCTAAAGATGATGGAGCTTGCGACAATGCCGATCCAGTTGATGCCGATGGCGGGCAAAACGAGTCCGCGAAAGAAGAGTTCTTCTACGACGGGGGCGACAACGGCGGGGGCGATTACGGCAGTAGCGATCCATAACAGATCGTGGGGAACCGCGAACATGCTCGAGCTGCTCGACACGTAGCCGAAAGTGGTCAACTCAACCACGATGATCACCGCGCGAAGCAAGAGCCCCACGAAAGCCCCTACAAGAACGTCCATCCATGTGAAGGTGAAGCGAATCGGCCAAACTCGGTTCGTTCCGGGGCCCAGGCGGGGCCGGCGAAAGAGTGCGACCGTGATGGCGGCGAGTAGCACGGTCCACACCAGAACGTAACTGGCCCAAGCGGGCCACCCGGGAGTCGCCGAGACGAGGACAACGACACCCACCGCTCCAACTGCAGCTTCGGTCCGTCCCCGCCTTGTCGCAGTCATGGGCTTCAGGCTATCGCCTGACGCGTTCTCGGCGGCGCCGACGCTGGACACGGCGGATTGCGCGGCGCGCCCTTCGCTTCACCGTGTCGCGGTTGCGCGCCACGTGAAGCGATACAAGGAAGATCACTCCCGCCACGCTGACAACGAGAGCGTCCAGGGCAAGAGTCGCCCTGTCCGATTCGGCGGAAGCAGATGTATCCGCGACGGCGAAATTCGCCGGCATCGACGAAGGAGACTCAGCCAATGTCGTCGTGAGAGCTTCTATTCCGGGACGCTCAGAAGGGGGGATGTCCGCGGAGTACGCCGCCGTACTCCAGGCGAGCGCGCCAACGGCGAGAGTAACAATGACCAGGCTGAACCTAAAAAAACTACGAACCACGCAGCGCCCCAATCGAATGGCTCCCAGAATGCCATACCCGAGCATATCTAACGACGAGGAGTAGATGAAGTGTTATCACGACCGAGCGCAACGACTCATTGAGATCTGCGTTACGTAGCCGTCCGGAACGATCGCCCTGTCGAAGGAGTTCCGTACTCAGTCCTTGTAGTCGGCAATAAGCCAGTTGGAAATGCCCGACATCGCAAGCCCTACGGCTTTGTGACCATCGCTCGCACGGTAGGCGGCGAAAGCCTCGTCGCTCTCAAAGAGAACATTTTGCACAACGATGTCGCCCTTGCGCTCGTCCATTGAGGTTTCAAGTCGCCATTCCAGAATGCCTGGGAGAACGCTAAGCCGTTGGATCTTGCGGATTGCTTCGAACTGTTGCTCCACTTCAATGCCCTCATCGAAGCGGAAGAGCACAATATGTCGAATGGCCGCCATCACGCCCTCAGTGATTGCAGATTCTCGCGGTACCACTCCACCGTCGAAGTGATCCCGTCGAGTAGATCAATTTGCGAGGTCCACCCTGCGTCTGCGAGCTTGGTGACATCGAGCAACTTCTGGTGCATTCCGTCGGGTTTCGAAGTATCCCAATTGGTTTCGCCTTCAAAGCCGACTACTTGAGCGACCGTTTCGGCGATCTGCTTGATGGTCACGTCTTGTCCGGTGCCCACGTTCACCTGCTCTGGCGCATCGTAGTGTTCCAGTAGATGCAGGCAGGCAGCGGCCATGTCGTCGACGTGCAGGAATTCGCGGCGGGGGGAGCCCGTGCCCCAGTTGGTTACCGACGTGGCGCCACTGGCGACAGCTTCCTCGTACCGGCGGATGATGGCGGGAAGTACATGGCTCCCCTGGGGGGAGAAGTTGTCGCCGGGGCCGTATAGGTTGGTCGGCATCGCCGAGATCCACGGAAGACCGTACTGTTTGCGCACTGACTGAACTTGAAGAATGCCAGCGATCTTGGCAATAGCGTAGGCGTCATTCGTCGGTTCCAAGTAGCCGGTGAGTAGATATTCCTCTTTGATCGGCTGCTCAGCGTGCGCCGGGTAGATGCAGGATGAACCTAAGAAGAGAACACGCTCAACCCCGGCCTCGAGAGCGGCGTCCATGACGTTAACTTGAACTTGCAAGTTTTCGGAGAGAAAGTCGACAGGGTAGGTGCTGTTGGCCATGATGCCGCCAACCTTGGCCGCTGCCAATACGAGGTACTTCGGCCGGGCTTCCGAGAGGAAATCGAACGTCTGGGAGCGGTTAGTCAGATCGACTTCTGATCGCGTTCTTCCGACCAGGTTTGTGAAACCCTCCGCTTTGAGTTTGCGCCAGATTGCCGATCCAACTAGGCCGCGATGTCCAGCTACGTAGAAGGTGGCATCCCGGTCAAGCGGAGCGGGCGTGAAGCCAGTTGAATCGAAAATGGTGTCCCCCAGAGAGTTTCGATATCAGTCAGTCTTAATCAACTCTCGGGCCATTCTACGGGCCGCGAGCTTGAATCGCTTTGAAATGTCACGACTAGGAAATGAACAATTAATATACGGACACGTTCACAACTCAACGAGCGTGGTCCGGGCGGCCCATGCTTCGGTATTCCCAACCGGCGTCTCTCCACGCAGCCATGTCGAGGCAATTGCGACCATCAATAACGAGTGAGCCGTGGGCAAGCTCACGCACAGTCGCCGGATCAAGTTGCTTGTATTCGTCCCACTCCGTAACAACAATGATGGCATCGGCGCCGGTGATGGCGTCCGCGGCAGTATCAGCAAATCTGAGCTGGGGATGCTTGGAGCGCGCGTTGGCCATAGCCTCTGGATCGTGGCAGATCACATCGCCACCAAGGCCTTTCAGTTGCACCGCGACGTCAAGTGCCGGAGAGTCACGCACGTCATCGGAATTCGGCTTGAAAGCAAGGCCGAGCACGGCTATTCGACAGCCGTTTACGCTGCCGCCAAGCGATTCGGTGGCCATCTCAACCGCCCGTTGGCGGCGGCGGAGGTTTATGGAATCGACCTCCTTTAAGAAGGCGACTGACTCTCCGAGCCCCAGCTCTTCCGCGCGAGCTGTGAAGGCTCGGATGTCCTTGGGCAAGCAGCCTCCACCAAAACCGACCCCTGCATTCAGAAATCGTCGACCGATTCGGTTGTCGTGCCCAATTGCATCCGCGAGTTTTGTGACGTCGGCTCCCGTGGCCTCTGCAATTTCGGCCATCGCATTGATAAAGGAGATCTTCGTCGCGAGAAATGCGTTCGCGGCTACTTTTACGAGCTCGGCAGTGGCGTAATCGGCGACGACTAGTGGGGTGTCATTGCTTAGCGCTATGGCGTAGACATCGTCGAGAATAGCTTTCGCCTGAAGCCCATCCGGACCTTCTTGAACCCCATATACGAGACGGTCGGGGCTAATGGTGTCCTGAACCGCGAAACCTTCGCGTAGGAACTCTGGGTTCCAGGCGAGGGTGGCCCCGGTACGAGATGCAGCCAGCTTTTCCGCGAGCCGAGCCGCGGTCCCGACCGGCACAGTGGACTTGCCGACGACGAGATCCCCTTCCTTTAAGTATGGGATAAGGCCGTCGAGGGCGGCGTCGACGTAGCTGAGGTCGGCGGCATTGCCCCCGTGTTTCTGCGGAGTTCCCACGGCGATGAAGTGCACCCGACTGTCGGCGACATCGGCCATAGCGGTGCTGAATCTGAGGCGCCCGCTCGCGCTGGCCGTTGTGAGCATCTCGCCGAGACCAGGCTCGAAGAACGGCGCCTTGCCTCGTGCGAGATTGGCAATCTTTGCGGAATCCACATCGATACCAATCACATCATGGCCCAGTTCTGCCATAGCCGCGGCATGCACTGCACCGAGGTAGCCGCACCCAATGACGGACATTTTCATAGTGGTGAGCCCCCGTAAATCGGCAGTCGTGCGGTGCCGACGAATAATAGATGTAGTACCTCTGAGATTATGATAATCACTCGATGAGCGCAGCGAGCGGTCTGGTCGTTAGGGTTTTGCGGACCAGCCGGGGTCGGCGTCGCATCGACCGGGGCGACATCGGACGGATCTTCGGTGTTAGTCCGCTCGAGTCTCGTCGTTGCTCTGGCGGTCGAGTTTGGCCTCCGCGACTCCTTTTGCCAGGCGAGAGATGATTACGGAAAACTGGGTAATTGCCGCGTCTGCGGAGAGTACCTTCCGTTGAAATTCAGCGCCATTGCGCCCGAATTCGTCCGCAGCGCGTTTGTCCAAGCCGAGATCTAGCGCAATGCGCAGAAGTTCGGCGGGGTCGCCGGCGTCGATACGAACGCCGGCACGAGCCGTGGCAATTTCTTCAGCCGTAATTGATCCGGCGTCCGTGGCGACTATTACAGGGCGCCCAGTTGAAAAATACGATGTGAGCTTGCTCGGGACAGCCATCTCTTTCACGCCCGGCTTCTCGTTGACCAAGAGAATGTCCGCTGCTGCCATGGCTCCCTGAAAATCCTCGTCGCTGAGTGATTTCATGAAGGTGACCCGGCTTACTCCGCGCGCGGAAGTGACGAGGGATGCGCGCTGGTTCCCATCGCCGAGCAAGACAAAGCGGACGTTGGCGGCCTCTTTGTCTGCCAGCCGCGCGGCGTCAATGACATTTTCGAGGGCCTGTTTCGCGCCCATATTGCCGGCGTGCAGGACAATGATTTCGTCCCCCCAGCCGAATTTCTCTCTATATCTCTCGCGATCGACAAGCGTCGGCGTGAGGTGAGTCCAATTCCGCACAACTTCAATGCGTTCGGTTCTAACCTTCAATTGACGAGCCAGCACTTGCTTGAAGCGCTCATGTATGACGACGACCTTCTCAGCCCTTCGAAGGACGTACGATTCAAATCGCATCATGATCGACGCACCACCGCCGCCCATCGCTCCCGTTTCAGCGACGCCGAGACTGTAAATATCTTGGACCCAAACAACTACCGACGGCCGGCGAGGCATCAGGCGCGCGCGCGCCTGCGCAATGGCTGTTGAGAAAAGCGCGGGGCTGACCAATATGACCACCTCCGGTTGACCCCAAGAAGAAAATGCAACTCGAAGGCCGAAGTGGATTTCGAGAAGTAGCCGTTGGACCCCAGACGGGTTCTTGGTGATGTGCGGCCTGAGACGCAAAACTTCGACGTTGCCTAGGCGCTCTCGAATTTGGCGACCTACATAGCCCTTCGCAATCTCCCACGAAGGATAATGTGGATAAGCCGTAATGACTTGAACTTCCTCACCATTCGAGACGAGGCCGCTCGCCAACCCGCTGGTGTACGGCGCAATTCCGGTTGGCTCGGGAATGTAGTTCAGCCCGACGATCGTAATGCGTGTCACTTGTATACCCCCGTCTGCGAGAATAGCCCAGATTGCGAGTTCGAAATGGGGGCAACTATGGGATCGACTGACGGCATCGGGGCGGTTGGCGATGACGTACCCGTCATCAATTTGTCGCACGCTCCAGGCGAACGTCAATCGTGGGATCGACCCAAAGTTGTTGTCTATCTATGGGCGTTCGTCGAGCTGATTTTCGTCACAAACCCTTGGCAGATCAGTTCGTCCATTCGTGTTCGGATTCTCCGGCTCTTTGGTGCGCAAATTGGCGAGAATGTTATTTTCCGACCCCATACCCGCGTGAAATTTCCTTGGAAACTTCATATTGGAGACCGAAGCTGGATCGGTGAAGGCGTCTGGTTTCACAACCAAGATCACATCTACGTTGGGCACGACGTCTCAATTTCCCAAGAGACATTTCTTTCCACCGGCAGTCACGCGCATCGACGAGATATGGCGCTCATAACTCGTCCGATTCACGTGCGCGAAGGCGCATGGATCACGAGTCGATGCATGATATTCGGCGGCGCAGACGTCGGGCGCTCTGCACTCGTGCAACCGGGGACAGTCGTGTCCGGTGCCGTTCCCCCAAATTGCATCTATGGTGGCTCTCCTGCAACGGCGCTGGGGCGTCGATTCGACGCAACCGGGCTTTCTCGTTAGCGCGTAGCGAAGTTTCGTTCAGTGTCTTGGCATCTACCTTGAGGAGAGCATGAAAAGCAGTGGAACACCCAAGTACGACGGTCCGGACCGAATCGCTATATCGGTGGTGATTCTCGCGAAAAACGAAAAAGCAGGCATCGCCGACGCGGTAAAGCGCGTCGAGCGATTCGCTCAGGTAATTGTCGTGGACTCCCATAGCACCGATGGCACGGCCGAGATCGCGTCATCGCTCGGCGCCGAAGTCGTTCAATTCTCGTGGGATGGTCGTTATCCAAAAAAGAAGCAATGGTCTTTGGATCATGCTGGTGCTCGTTACCCCTGGGTACTTCTCTTAGACGCTGATGAATATCCTTCGGATGAATTGATCTCTGAGCTGGCTGCACTTCAATCTGAACTCTCCTCGAACCACTATTCGGCGTACAACCTTCTCTTGTCATACCGGTTCGCGGGTTCGTTCCTTCGTCACGGACACCGTGTTACTAAGCGTTCATTGTTAAGGCCAGCCGCAAGCAAGTTTCCTGTCGTCGACGACCTGAACGCCCCTGGGATTCGCGAGGTGGAAGGACACTATCAGCCGATTTCGGAAGGACGAGTAGGTCAGCTTCGCGGCCGGCTGATGCACGACGATCAAGATCCCATTTCGAGCTGGTTCGATAGGCACAATCGCTATTCGGAGTGGGAAGCGCACCTACGCATGAATTCAGAAGTGCGCCGGGACGTTGCATCTAAACGGTCTAACAAGGGCGCGATATTCGATCGGGTTCCTTTCAAGCCGCTTGTTTTCTTCGCATACTCATACATCTTGCGACTGGGATTTCTAGACGGCCGACCCGGATTGGACTACGCAATTGCTTTGTCGTCGTACTACTGGCAAATCGGCGTGAAATTTCGCGAGCTCAACCGTGTAGAACGACTGGGCCAGCTGTGAGTGGACTCCCACCACTAAGGGTGTTACACATTGCGCCGTCATTCGCGCGAAGGGATGGCGGCCCGTCGGAGGTGCTCCGCGGTCTATTGCCAGCGCTGGAGGCGCTCGATGTTCGGGTGAGCGTAGTTGCGACGGACAAAGGCGTCGACGAGTCAGACGCTGACTTCAGCGCCGCGCACGACGTTCGCGTAGCAGCAGCTCGATTTCCGTTGAGCTGGTCCTATGCGCCCGGCGTTCGACGGCTAATCCGCGATGCGATGAGATATGCCGATGTCGTGCATGTTCACAGTATCCATACACACACGACGACCGTGGCGTTGGAAGAAGGTATTCGCTCGGGCGTACCCGTGGTTCTGGAGCCCCACGGCGCGCTAGATCTGTATCATCTTGGCCAGGGCGGTTTGAAAAAGCGCCTCTATTCGCGGCTCATTGACCGCCGCGGTCTTCGCAACCTCGCCGGAGCTATATACAGTTCACCCAAGGAATTAACCGAGGGAAGTGAGTTTCTCCGCGGCGTCAAGAGTTACGAGATGCCCCTTGGCGTCGACGCGGCCTTGTTTTCAGCGACGCGGCAACCGTCCGAGTCCCCTACCGTGCTTTTCTTGGGCCGAGTCACGGAGAAAAAGCACCTCAACTACCTATTGGAGGCGATGGCGAGTTCGAAAGTCCGCGCATTGAATCCGCAGCTCATAGTCGCGGGCCCAATTGACTCAGGCCTTCAATACAGTCCGTCTGCATTAGTTGAGTCACTCGGCCTTTCGGCTAACGTCACATTTCTGGGCCAAGTTACGCCCTCCGAACGGCTAACCCTCCTCGCGCGCGCAAACGCCTTCGTTCTGGCCAGCGACGACGAGAGTTTCGGCATGGCGGCAGCCGAAGCACTTGCCGCTGGATGCCCGACGATCGTCACCCCTGAGGTGGGCATCGCAGTAGCCGCGGCTGAAGTCGGAGCCCTTTACCTTTGCGCTAGCGGGGCCGAAGATCTCGACGAAGTCTTGAGCCGCGTGCTGGCGAATCGCGAAGATGCAGAAGCAACAGGTCGGCGCGGTCGTGCGTACGCCGTGCAATCATTTACCTGGAGCGCCGTTGCCGCGGCCGCCGTGCAAATTTACGAGGACGTTCGAGCGGATCACTGACCGTATCGACTGCGTCGCAGTATCGACACGCGGAGGTCGCCGAACACAAGTCATCCTCGCCGCGAGTTCAGCTCCTGGCTTTAGGCGGAACGATCATCGACATTATGCCGTTGCCAAAGTTCTCGATCATCTGCGGCAAGGTGGGGTACCACCAAATCCCAGGTACTTGGGCCGACGTTGCCCGCGCCTCAAGTTCGTCAAGGACGCGCCGGGCGAAACGTATCGCGTCATCTGGCGCGTCGATCCGAGACTCACCAGCAACCAAATATTCAGCTTCGGGCGCGTGGTACGGCCATGGTGTTGTTACGAGCGGAACTCCCAAGACGAGAGCATCGACGGATAGCAGGCCAATTCGCCCCGGAGACAGGAGCAACGTCGACGTGCGACCAATCAAAGCTTTCTCGGCGTCGCCCGCGTAGCCAAGGTGAATCGCTTGACCGCGGGTAACAGCGGGCATTAAGAGGTTCGCTTGACCGCCTTTTCCGCCGACCAGAAGCTTTACCTCCCGATCCACGCGCCAAAGTTCATCCAATACGTCTGCAATGAAATCGATGCGTTTTGGGCCGTCCAGGCCGCCAATGTAACCGACCGTCTTGGAAACGATAAGCCCGTTCGTCCTGACAAATTCATCGACCGCGGATTGGTCCAATTGGTTCTTCGCGGTTACAAGCGAATCGGTGTCAATAGCGTTCATGACGGTTGTTATATTGCGCCGTTCCACACCGGCGGCTGCGGCGAAGTCAGCGCCGGTTGGAGTGTAAGCGAACACCCGCGTTGCATTACGCATCTGCCAACGTTCGAGCGCGTAGTCAATTCGGCTGCCATCCGATACGTAAGACTTCACATGACCCCAGAGCCCGACCTTGATGCGGCCGCGAATATCGTCTATTACTGCGCGATGGCTGTCCAAAGACGATCCGGTTAAACCAATAATGACAATGTCCGAGTTCGACCAAACAGATCGATTGCCACCCAAATTGACCGACCGATTGCCAAGTTTCAGTGAACGAGATTTCACTGTTTGGATCCAATCTCGTTCAACGGCGTCTCCACGAAGGGCTTGCTCACCGGACGCCTCTTCGGCCACGACGACACAGTCGACTCCTCGCTCATCTAGGAAGGCAATCAGCCCTTCGAAGAAGCTCACTCGGTATCCAGGTACGTACGGTTGAACAATTGTGACGCGCGGTCTCGCCAATGGAATTCCTTTCGTAGGTGTGACGGCAGAGCTGCGCGCAGGAAGCGCTGATCTATCGATCTGAAGTGATAGTGAGCCGGAAACTATTCTTGTCGGACCTGACCGATCACGCGGGCTGGATTGCCAGCGGCGATAGAGAACGGAGGTATGGATCGAGTCACAACACTTCGAGCAGCAATTACCGAGCCCCTCCCCACTCGAACGCCCTTTAGAACAGTCGCGCCCATACCGAGGAAGACATCATCTTCGATTACAACTGCATCACCCGGTGAGCTACTCGGAGCTGGTTTGTCGTGGCGAGGAATACTATGAATCGGGTGAAAATCATTATCAACAATCGTCACGTTGGAACCCGTCAAGACTCGATCCCCAATAGTGATCGCCGTGCAGCAGCCGATTACGATCCCGGTGAAGCCGCAATCGTCTCCAATGATCACGGAGGCACCTGCTCTCCTCGCCCGAACAATGCAGGCGGTGGATGCGCCGAGCATCGCAACCGAACTACTCGAAACGAAAGTTGATCGCGAGCCGATTCGGATGCTCGCATCGCGAACGGCCGAGATAGTTGGAAACCCCACGAACCGCACCCCAGTTCCGAGCCGCACGCCTTTCGCGGTCAGCCGCCAGCGAAGCGCCGGTCGAGCTAAGCGCGAAATCACTCTGACCAAAGTCGCACGAATCTCCACTAGAGAATCCCCTCTTCCGGACGCGAACCGTCTCCGGCGCCCCGGAGCAGATGCACTAGGCGTACCCACAGCACCACAGTGAGTACGGCGTTGGTGCTACAGAGTCCAAGTGCCGCGCCTGTCGCTCCCCAGAAATAGGCACCTGCGGCGATGATCAACAAAGCGCCCAGTATTTGAATGAGAATGGCGCGACTTACAAATCGTTCCGCTCCTTGAGCTTGCAGAATGGTCGCTGCCGGCCGGGCGAAAAGGCCCAGAGACACTGCGATGACGTACAGCTGTACGGGGTGGACGGCCTGCGAATACTCTTGGCCAAACGCTATCGGCACCCAAAGTTGCGCGGTGCCGGCGACGGTTCCGAGAAGTGCCAACGCCCCTGCCACGGCAATCCAAAGTTTCCATAGGATTGGCTTGCCCGGCATCGTGATTCGACCACTCGACGCGTACGGCAATATGACCGTCGCGATGGAATTGCCCAAGACGCCCAAGGGCGCAACGAGTTTGGAACCTACGGAAAACATCGCCGCTTGGAAAGCGTTAGACATCAGTGTGACTATCGGCACATCCAGCTGAAGCAAGCTGGGGCCGAGACTCGCAAGACCGAAGTGTCGTGAACTGAGCCAAAACGCACCGACATCTCGCCGACTAACGCGCCACACAGCTCGAGGCCTAGGGGTGCGCGACATAACGAACGCGATTATTGCGATGATGGCGAGAGAGCTCGTCTGTAATGTCGGGATCGTGAAGACGTTCACATTGCCGGTCGGCGCAATTGCGGCAAGGCCTGTGAGCGTTAGTACTTTTTCGCTGATCGAGAGCAAGCCGACGGCAAGAAATCGTTTTCTAGAAAGCAAATACGTATAGGCACCTAGGGACACTAGGTAGCCCACGCCTACGCCAACGGTCGACATTATGAATGGCGACTGAAGGAACGCGCTAGCAAGTGCGGCCAGCGCTACGACAACAACCGCGATGGCGACCCGCGTACCCATTTGAGATCGGAACTCTAGCTTCGCCGCCGCGTCCGGCATTGTCGACATAAGCCGCACTTGATATAGCGAGCTTCCAAAATTCAGAACCGACCCGATCAGGATGCCGGAATTTAGAAGGACGGCAGATATCGCCCAATCAGACGGCTCTAAGGATCGAATTGCAACGACTATGTATGCGGCCGAAACTAGGCTCGCTCCCGTCCCGGCGGCGATGGTGACAACAAGTCCGCCCATCACCTGCCTGAATCGACTCACGATGCAATCATTCGTAAGTACCAAAGGGATTGGCGCCTATGCCGAGCAGTGCGGACGCGAACTCTTCACGACCCAGCCCGGCTATTGGTTTGGGGCGGGGAAGGCGGTTGGCGACAGCCATGGCTGAGTTGATATCGACCGCGCTCAGTGAAACCCAAACTGCCAAACCCGGCAGGTTTGCTGAATCTGTACGAAGTGAGGAAGCGCCAGCCGTGATCATGCGCGTTCCCGCGGCAGCCGCCTTACCCATGAGGCCACTAGGTCCTTCATTGGAGTGCGCAAGCACTAAACAATCGGAAGCGACCACCGCAGAGTCCAGTTCTAGGTCCGTAAGCATTTTGTCAAGGATCACGAGACGTTTCTCGGATGCTTGAATTCGTTCAAAAGCAGGTTCGCATGCGGCAATTACTTCCGGATCGCATTTGCCCGCAACAAGCAGACCCACGTCCTGGCGATCGAGCATCTCAAAGGCCTCGACGACCAGGGGGAGGTTCTTGCGCCCGTTTATAGCGCCAAGCACCGAGTACCAGTAGGTTGCGCCTGAAAGGTCATTTGTCATCCGAAAATTGTCGATGTCCGATTCGTTGCCGACGAGTGTCACCGGGTCGCGTGCGACCTCGACGGCCGAGCGGCCAGACCACACCGCGCTTTTCAGGATGAGAACTCGCACGCGCCGCATCCTCGACGCTCGCTTGATCAGGAGCGACTTAACGAGGGCTTTGATTTTGAATCCACGAATAGTGACGGGGCGAGGCTCGCGCATGACAAGGATTGAGAGCGTCCCATGCCCACGCCACCCTGTCGTCTGCGCCACGGCGAGCGCTGTCCGGTCGCCATCCGGTATTACGGTGACGGTAGCGTTGTACCGTCCGCTGGCCGACGTAAGCGAATTCAGTGTCAGGGGTCCCATGGTCTCTACGGCGATTTTTTCGACGTAGGCGCCTAGGTGCAACTGAAACTCCGCAGAATCTATGGCTGCCGTCGAAGTGAGGAAGACGACCTTGTGGCCCCGCGAAAGACATTCGTCCACTAATAGTGCAACGTAGTACAGTCTGTGACCGTCGGGATTGGGTTCGGCGATAATGATGGTCTGCGCGAGGCCGCTCATTTTGAAAACCAACTCTGTTCGTCGAGGGTATTGCCCAGATGGTGTCGTCGTGCGTTCAAGGCAATCTCGGTAGTCGATCTCATCCGTCTCTACCTCCGTTGCTGCCGCACGCCGGTACAGATGCCGGTGATTTGTTCAAGTGCGTCAGGCGGTCTTGGCTGAATGAACGCCCGGCTTTGGGCGCAATCCAACTCTTCTTGCAGGAATGCCCGCCCAAATTTCCCATTCCCCCGTTGAACTAAACAGAACCGCGTTGGCGGCGACTATTGTCCCGCGACCGACGGAAGTGATGCCAGGGCCGCCGAGAATCTTCGAGCCCGGGTACAACACCACGTCATCTCCAATGACGATCCGCTCCATCGCGCTCTGTTCGAACGGGATGTGACCATCTTTTCGGCCGATCGTCACCTGGTGATACACCGTAACTCGAGAGCCAAATGTCGTGAGCGGATGTACCACGGTTCCCATCCCACGATGCTGAAGCTGGATTCCTGGACCGACGATCACCTCTTTTGGAATGTCGAGTCCGTAGACAAGCATCAGTTCGCGCGCAAGCCGGAAACGTCGCAAGCCGACTAGCTTTTCCATTATCCCCATATTCGACCCCCACTTATAAAACAGAGACTACAGCTCTGAAGCAGCCGCGCTTCGAGGCATCCGGTGGAGCCTCAGCGAAAGATTGCCGTTCATCAACTCGGTGTAGCCATCGCAGCTCGCCGGCGCTCTCGAATGATGCTTCCGTCGCTATTCGTTGCTTGGACACCTAATACGCACCGTCGCGACCCAACACCGCTTTGAGGGTGCGCCAAATCAAAATGAAGTCGTCTGTCAGCGACCAATTTTCTACGTAGTACAGATCAAGCCGCACTGATTCCTCCCATGAAAGATTGGACCGTCCGCTCACCTGCCACAGCCCGGTAAGGCCGGGCTTCACCAGAAAACGTCGATGAACATGCTCCTCATATTGCTCGACTTCTTTTGGCAGGGGCGGTCGCGGCCCAACGACCGACATATGGCCAAGGAATATGTTGAATAGCTGGGGAAGCTCATCGACGCTGAACCGACGCATGAATCTACCGATGGGCGTCACACGCGGATCATCACGCATCTTGAAAAGCACGCCATTTCCTACCATCTGGTCGTGATCGATCAGCGCTTGGAGGCGATCCTCGGCATCGGTGACCATCGAGCGGAATTTCAGCATTGTGAACGACTCGCCATTGCGGCCTACTCGTTCCTGCCGGAAAAATGCGGGTCCCTCGCTCGACAGTCGTACGATAAGCGCGACGAGCAGCATCACCGGGCTAAAAACAACTATCGCGATTCCGGACGCCGCAACATCGAAACACCTTTTCGTGAATTGTTTTGCGCCGTCGTAGCGTGGCGTCTCAACGTGGATCAGCGGGAGACCGGCGACTGGACGACTGTGAACTCGCGGGCCGCTGACGTCGGTAAGGCTTGGTGCGAGAATCAGGTGCTGTCTACCCGGCTCGAGCGACCAGCTGAGCGCGCGCACTCCATCTTGACCCAAGACGTCCGAGTTGGTCACCGCCACCGTGTCGGCGCCGGAATGCTCCATGGCTTCCAATACCGTCCCCGTCTCGAACACGTTCACGGAGCCGGGAGCCGCCGTGCCGGATTCCGTCGGAGGTACCCACATGGCTACTACGTCGTATCCAGCCTGGCGAACGCGCTGGAGCTCGCCCCAGATGATTTTGTTACTCGATGCTGTTCCCACGAGGATCAAGCGCGAGGTGTAACGCCCTCGCGCTCGCTGGACTGAAAGCCATTGCCGCCACAACCATCGAGTGAGCAGTAACACGCCTATTCCGGCGGGGAAGGCCAGCAGCACGTAGCCCCGGGCAAGCTCTAACTTCAAGAGGAACGCGGCAATCGCGACTAGCCCAAAGAGTCGAACGCTAGCGTTCACGACCAATTTGTACTCTTGGGAGCCGGACCCGACCACGCGGTAGTCGCGGGTCTTGTAGGCGCCCAATACCAGACTCCACGCGACAATGAGTCCAAATGAAATGAGTGAATAGCTTAGGTCGGATGACGTGTCGTCTTGGCTGACCGTCTGGTCGGCGGTGAATCCGAATCGGAGCAGCTGGACAGCGACGACCACCCATACAATCGCCAAGGTGTCGGTGATTGCTAGTCTTCGCGCGTAGATAGTTCGCCAATCCGGGGACCCGGTCTTGGGTGTTGTATCGATGCTCTCTGGCATTCGTTCGTTCCTAATAGCGCAGAGCAGCCTGAGTGAAGACCGCCTGCGGACCCGTCTTTAGACCGACTCCTATTAATACACGCAACATGCGACGATTGCTTGCGTTAAACGACCCTCAATTGCTTAATTGCTGTCGCGAGGCGGCACAGCGCTCGTGGCGAGGCTCTGTGTTGCCTCATATGGCAGACTATCCGACGGGGATGCTCGACCTCCTCTCGTGAACCTGACCAAGGAGCGTGTTCCTCGTGGAGCTGACCGACTACATTCGCATTCTTCGGAAAAGTTGGATTCTGATTATCATGCTCGCCCTTTTGGGCGTCGCAGCCGCCGCGAGCATTTCGATCCTGCAGTCCCCCGTTTATGCCGCGACGTCGAAGGTATTCGTTTCGACGCAGTCGAGCGGCTCGGCCGCAGACCTCGCCTCGGGCAACAGCTTCACTGTGCAGCGAGTAAATACGTACTCCGACCTCGCGAAGACTCCCATCGTGCTCCTCCCCGTGATCGCGAAGCTGGAGTTGGACACGAGTGAGGGCGCGCTTTCAAAGGGCATTAGCGTTAGCGCGCCGCTGAACACTTCGATTATCGAGATCACGGTCGCGGTCACCGATCCGATTCTTGCGGCGGATATCGCGAACGCAACAGCAGAAAGCCTTACCCGTGTCGTGAGCCGCATCGAGACGCCTGCGACCCAAGATGCGACCTCTCCGGTGCAGCTGACCCTCGTGCAGCAAGCAACGGTCCCGAACAGTCCTATCAGCCCGAATGCCCCGGTGAACATTGCCTTAGGGCTCCTCATTGGACTCGCAATCGGAGTTGGCATCGCGGTGTTGCGTCAATTGCTCGATACTCGCGTTCGCAGCGAGCGTGACGTGGAGATGGTAACGGACGCGGCGATCATCGGCGGCATCGTATACGACCCCAAGACTGCCAGCCGCCCGTTGATCGTGCAGGACGATCCGCGAAGCCCGCGCGCGGAATCCTTCCGAACTTTACGTACAAATCTTCAGTTCCTCGACGTTGGAAATGGCGGACGCAGTTTCGTGGTGACCTCGTCAATTCAGAGCGAGGGTAAGAGCACCACAACTGCCAACCTTGCTATCGCCCTTGCCGATTCGGGAGTGCGCGTATTGCTGGTCGATGCGGATCTGCGTCGGCCAAAGGTAGCCAATTACATGGGTCTCGAAGGATCCGTCGGCCTCACTGATGTCCTGATAGGGCGCGTGACGTTGGCAGACGTGGTTCAGCAGTGGGGACGAGGCCGGCTGTCGGTTCTCCCCGCCGGGACGGTCCCTCCCAACCCAAGCGAGTTGCTTGGCTCTGCAGCCATGGGGCGACTTGTCACGGAGTTGCGGTCCGCGTATGACGTTGTGCTTTTCGACACTCCGCCCCTGTTGCCTGTGACGGATGCAGCAATTCTTTCGCGATTCGTTGGAGGAGTAATCCTCGTCGTCGCGGCCGGCCGCGCTAACCGGCATCACGTGGCTGGGGCCATCTCGGCCCTTGAAAACGTTGGCTCGAGTGTCTCCGGTATCGTGCTCACGATGCTGCCAACCAAGGGGCCTGATGCTTACGGTTACGGGCGATATGGCTATGGCTACGAATACGGCGCCGAGGTGGAGTCGACCCCAGTTTCCGTGAAGCCCAAGAGGGGCCGCGCAGCGAAGGTAGCAAGCAGAGCACGTTCGTGATTGATGAGGCTGTCGGCGCGGTCCCGCGCTTCGACATTCTTACCGTCTGCACGGGGAACGTATGTCGCTCGCCGCTCGCTGAATATCTCCTACGTCGGGGTCTTCAGGGTCTAGAAGGTGTGGGAATCAGCAGCGCAGGAACTGATGCGCTCGTGGGCGAGGGAATGACCGATCAGACAGTTGTGTTGGCCATCGCGCATGGGGCCGCCCAGCCTGATCGGCACAGAGCCCGTGCACTAGTCGTCGAAAGGCTGCGCGAGTCAGGCCTTGTGATCGCCCTTACGCGGGCTCATCGCAGCGAGATAGTTGCCATGCTGCCCCGAGGATCCAGGCATACCTTCACCCTCCGGGAGCTCGCTCGACTACTCGAGGCCGTGCAGCCGTCGGATTTATCGGCTGTCGCTTCGCGGCCGATCTACGACACGGCTGGTCGGTTTGCTGAGCTTATAGAGATCGCCGCGGCGCTTCGCGGTTACGTTGCACCGCCCGAGCACGAGCTCGACGATGACGTCATCGATCCGTATCGCCGCGGCGACGACATCTATGCCCTCATGGAATCACAGCTTGTTCCGGCCGTCGACGTCATCGCGAACAAATTCGAACTGGCCGCAACGATCACGCCTGACCGTGTCCGAGGCTGAGGAGTCCGCGCCGGCGCGACTGCGCCCGCGACGCGACCAAAAGATACACCCGCGTAGGCGCCAGTTGGTCGGGGCTGCCGTTGTGGTGCTCGCTGTCGTCATCCTCGCGGGTTTGTGGATTGGAGTGCGCGGGGTACTCGCCAAGAATGCACTCGATGAAGCTGTTCCCGCTGCTTCCGCACTTGCGGGTCACATCACTGACGGCGACGCTGCCGCTGCGAGAGCTAATTTGAAATTGCTTAACGCCCGTGCGTCTGAAGCTGCGACCTTGACCAGCGACCCGATCTGGCGCGCGGCAGAGGTAATCCCGTACTTAGGTGGAAACCTAACTGCGGTTCGAGAAGCCGCGGGTATCCTCGATGACGTCTCACGAGATGCAATCACTCCTATCGTAGATGTCGCCGCGTCAGTGGGAATCGACAGTTTCGCGCCGGTGAATGGCGCGATTCCGCTGCAGCCGCTGGTCGATGCGCAGCCCGCCGTTGCCTCCGCGGCCGATGCTCTTGCGGCCGCGAACCGGCGCGCAAGCGATATCGATAAGGACCAGACGCTTCCCGTGATCGCCGACGCGATCACAACCCTGCAAACCACTGTCGACAAGGCGGCAACTGCCGTAGACGCTGTTAGTCGTGCCGCGGTCCTGCTGCCGCCGATGATGGGCGCCGAGGGGGATCGAAACTATCTGCTGCTGTTCCAAAATCCAGCCGAGTTGCGCGCCACAGGTGGGATACCGGGTGCCCTTGCGCAGCTGACCGTTTCAAACGGTGCAATCTCACTGACCCGGCAGGCCTCTTCGGCCGATTTCCCGAAGACCGCGACTCCGGTGCTTGAATTGCCGGTGGAGACGCGCGGACTGTACGGAGACATCACCGGTAAGTACATTCAGGACGTCAATCTCACTCCCCAATTCCCGCTAACCGCGGAACTTGCGAGGGAGATGTGGCGGCAGCAATTTGGGGTTGAGGTCGACGGCGTTCTATCTGTTGACCCCGTGGTGCTCGGCTACCTGCTGAAAGCGACCGGGCCGATAACCTTGCCGACGGGCGACGTGCTCACAAGCGACAACGCAGTCAGTCTCTTGCTCAGCGACGTCTACGCGCGATACCCCAATCCGCGCGACCAAGATGCGTTTTTCGCGGCCGCTGCGGCATCCGTGTTCGATGCCGTCGCCGGTGGCCGTTTTGAGCCGGCGGCACTTTTGCGCGTGCTCGGGCGGGCCGGGGACGAGCATCGCCTGCTCGTGTACAGCGCCCACGCTGACGAACAGGAGCGCCTCTCCGAGACGACCCTCGCCGGTGGATTGCCCGTGAGTGATTCGAAGACTGCGCGAATCGGCGTCTACCTTAACGACGCGACCGGGTCGAAGATGGGCACCTACCTGGAGTCGCACATCAGCACGGGAGTGGTCGTATGTCGCAATGACGGTCGCCCCCAGCTCGGCGTGCAGATTACGATGACAAACAGGGCCCCGGCCGACGCGGGCACCTCGCTGCCCGGTTACGTGACGGGCGAAGGCGCCTTCGGAGTACCTCCGGGGAACATAAGGGTGAATGTTGGTGTTTACGGTGTACCGGGCAGTACCAACCTGGGATTGACTCGAGACGGTATGGACCTGCCTAGCCATGTGACCACGGACTCCGGTTACCCCGTCAGCGCCATTGGAATAGAGCTTGCACCAGGAGAAAGCACAACATTCATCGCAAGTTTTCTCGCTGAAAATGTTGGCACTGACACGATCGTTATACAAAAGACTCCAGAAGTTAACATTTTCCCGGTCGGTAAAGTCGACTTATCCTGCTGATTCATTTACTGTTGAGAGACCCCAATGGGGGGGGTTTGACACTTTGTCGGGTTTTACACTTTCCTTGGGGATATTAAATGATCAAAAAAGCTCTCGCCAGCGCCGGAATCGCGCTCGCCCTCCTCGTAGCGACTCCGCTCGCTGCAAACGCGTACGTACCCGGACCGCCGCCCGTGATCAGCGACGCCACCGTCACGCCCGGCCAGAGCGTCACCATCGCATTCACGGGATTTGTGCCCACCGAAGGCGTCAGCTTCACTCTCACCGGTGAGAACGCGGCCGGCGCAACGATGGCTGCAATCTCGTCGAAGACGGTGGTTAAGGCTGCCAGCGCGACCGGAGCCACCACAGTTGTGGTTACTCCTCCGGCGAACGCCTCCGGCACCTACTCGCTGACCGCGACCGGAGTCACCTCCGGTGTTATCTCGACCGCTGCTCTCGCCATCGTGGACGCGGATGGCAACCCCATCAGCAGCCTCGCCTCGACGGGTGGAACGCTCCCGATCGCGGCAATCTGGATCGCGAGCGGCATCATCGTTCTCGGCCTGGTTCTGCTCGCAGTCGTCGGCATTCGCCGCCGCAGCGTCCGCACCAACTAATTACTATCTGACACCAGAGGCGCCCCGACACTAGCCTCTGGGGGTCGTAACGAACGCCGCTCGGTCACTGACCGGGTGGCGTTCGTCGTTTAACCGACAGATCTCGTGTGACTAACTATTTCAGAGTGGCGCAAACATATTCGCTACGACTACTCTTGAAACACGTCCGCATAACGAATGATTTGTCCGGTTTCACAACTGTCGGGGGACATTGCATGATGAAGAAAGCACTCGCTGGCGCCGCGGTCGCGCTCACCTTACTCGTCGCTACTCCGCTCACTGCGAATGCGTACGTTCCCGAACCGGCGCCCGTCACGACCACCTTCATCGCTACTCCGGGCGGGGCGGTGACCATCCCGTTCACCGGCTTCACCGCCGGTGAAAACGTGAGCTTCACCGTCACCGGTGAGAATGGTGCGGGTGCGACCCTAGCGGCCATCACGTCGAAGACCCTCGTCAAGCCCGCCAGCGCGTCCGGCGCGACCACGGTCGCTGTTACCCCTCCGGCCAATGCTTTCGGCACTTACTCCTTGACGGCGACCGGCCTCACCTCCGGCATCACCGCCACGGCGGCAGTCGCGGTCGTGGACGCGGATGGCAATCCGATCAAGAGCCTCGCGTCGACCGGAGGAACGTTCCCACTCGCAGCCATCTGGATCGCCGGCGGCCTCGTCATTCTCGGCTTGGTCTTCGTTCTGGTGGTCACCCTCCGTCGCCGTAGCGCTCGCAGCAACTGAGCGCCGACGCCAAAGTCGCCTTTCGCGTGCAGAATTGACGGATGCACCTGCGCCCGTTTTCGCCCGCCGACGAGTCATCCGTCATTCAACTCTGGAACGACTGCGGCCTCACGCGGCCTTGGAACGACCCGGCGAAAGACATCGCCCGCAAGCTGACGGTGCAGCCGGAGATGTTTCTCGTCGGAGAGATCGACGGCGCGATTGTGGCGACCGGCATGTTCGGCTTCGACGGAACGCGCGGTTGGGTGCACTACCTCGCGGTGGCTCCGGGGCATCAGGGCGAGAAGCTAGGGCGGCAGCTGATGGCCGAGGGCGAGAGGATGCTCACCGCGATGGGCTGCCCGAAGGTCAACCTGCAGGTGCGCAGCGGCAACGAGCGGGTCATCGGCTTCTACGCGGCGCTCGGTTACGAGCCCGACCACACCGTTTCGCTGGGCAAGCGGCTCATCGCCGACGCGTAGCCAGCCAGACTGCTGCCAGCCCGACGGCGGTGCCGAGGGTGTTGGCGATCACGTCGGACACCGTGCTGAAGCGCGACGGCAGCGCCAGTTGCGTCAGCTCGATCGTGACCGTGGTGAGAAAGCCGAGCGCGAGGATCATCCACCAGCTGGGCCGCGCGGTCGCGAGGCGCACCAGCACACCGAATGGCACGAACATCACGATGTTCGCGGTGAACTCCACGCCCGCGTATCCCGGTTCGCCCAGAGCATCGGCCAGCCAGTCGAGAAATCCGCTGCCGCTGTCGTCGCTCGGTGAGAACACAATGAAGCCGACCACCACCAAGTAGATCGGCAGCAGGATGCGCGCCCAGACGGCGAGCTGGCGAGGGATGCGCATCCGTCGAGGCTATCGCTACGCCAGCGCGAGCATGCCACCCGCCGCCACGGCCAGCACGAGCCCGACGATCTGCACGGGCGCGATGCGTTCCTTGAGCACGAGGGCGGCCAGGATAATTGTGCCGGCCGGGTACAGCGCGGTCAGCACGGCCATCACCGAGAGCTCGCCGAGGCGCAGGCCGAGCAGTAGGCCGGTGTTGGCGACGGCGTCGACGATGCCGCAGAGGATCGCCAGGCGCAGGCCCGGGAGCCAGCCGCGGGGGTCGCGGGCGGGGTGGATGGGGAGGGCCTCGATATGGTCGCTTTGCGACCTACTCGACCGGCGGAGACTGCGCAGCGCAAGAACCCCTACGGCCGCGAACAGGATTGCGCCGCTCACGCCGCGGTTCAGTACGAGTGGCACCAGCCCCGAGTCATCCGGAGTCTGATCGATGATGACGAGAAAGAGGCCGATGGCGACGCCGGAGCCGACCGCCATCAGAACGCCCGCGAGCCTCGGGCGCACGGCGCCCTTCTCGGGCACGAAGCCCACGAGCACCACCGCGACGAGCGCGAGCCCGAGGGCGACGTACCCGATCGGCTGCAGGCGTTCGCCGCCGGCCAGTCCGATGCTCAGCGGCACGATCGCCGAGACGACCGCTGTGAGCGGCGAGAGAATGCTCATCGGCCCGATCGCGAGGCAGGCGTAGAGCAGACCGATCGCCACCGAGCCGGTCACGCCGCTCAGGGCGCCGAGCAAAACGGCCTGCGACGACCATGTTCCGCCAACGAACGGCAGCGCGATCAGCAGCGCGACGAGGCCCACGACGGCGGCGATCGCGGTGACGCGCACGGGGCTGATGCGGCGCGAGGCGGTGCCGCCGAGAAAGTCTGCCGCGCCGTAGATCAGGGCGCTCGAGATGCCGATAATCACGGAAAGCATGGCTTCACGGTATCGGGTAAACGAAAGTTCGACGGCCGGTGAAGTTCTGTCAGAAAGCTCGACAGGTGACGGTGGCTGTGAATAGGCTACGAACTGGCCCCCGTTCGGGGCACAGCAGAGAAGCCATGCCAGCCAAGGAGAGACTGCCGCAATGACGATGACGCCGCCCGCCCCGATCCACTCTCTCGCGAGGCGCGGTGCCGCTCTCGCCACCGCAGCCGCGCTCGCTCTGGGGCTGACCGCCCTCGTCGCTCCGCCGGCGTCCGCCGCGACCCCCACGGCCACCATCGCCGACGTGCAGGGCGACGGCGCGAGCACGCCGCTGGCCGGCACCGTCGTCACGGTCGAGGGCGTCATCACGGGCGACTACCGCCTGGCGACCACGAGCGGATACCGCGGTTTTTATCTGCAGACCGCCGGCAGCGGCGGGGCCTCGGATGCCACGCCCGGACGCTCCGACGGAATCTTCGTGTTCTCGGCCAACGCCGACCCCGCCGTCGCCATCGGTGACCTCGTCACCGTGACGGGCACCGCGGGCGAGTTCAACGGACAGACCCAGATCACCGCTAGCGACAACGCCAACTACGAGGTCGTCACGGCCGCCGCCGGACTCCCGGCACCCACCGTGCTGCCCGACAGCGTCGTCGGCGCGGCCCGCGAGGCCTACGAGGGCATGCTGGTCACGCCCGAGTCGGCGTATCTCAGCTCGAGTCACCAGCTCTACAACTTCGGCACCCTCTGGC
>Ga0247730_1000534_pt1 | contig 26824 bp, 26 predicted proteins | sample UWRJL073202C2_FD_180959 | JGI IMG/M metagenome (GOLD analysis project Ga0247730, IMG submission 180959) | Plant litter microbial communities from Arlington Agricultural Research Station in Wisconsin, United States - UWRJ-L073-202C-2 | ecosystem: Environmental > Terrestrial > Plant litter >... | reverse complement strand
GCAGCAGCCACGTGTCGCTGCTGCCAATCAAACAGTTATGCCGACTCAATTCCGACAAGCTGTGCGGACGACCATAACGTTCAAGGTAGGACGGCGACGCGCACAGGTACATGCGGCGTGGCGCCAGACGGGTGGCGACCAGGCGAGAATCCTGCAGCCGTCCCAGGCGTATTGCCAGGTCCAGACCTTCATGAACCATGTCCAGGGTGCGATTGCTCAGTTCGATATCAACCCGCAGTTGCGGATACAGATCGATGAATCGGGTCACCAGCGGCGTGATGAAACGCTCGCCATAGGCCACCGCGCAGGTCATGCGCAACAAGCCTTTGGGTTCGCTGGTGAGGTCGCCGACCGCGCGCAAGGCTTCTTCCCGGCCGTCCTGCAAACGTTGGCAATGATGCAAGAAAGTCTGGCCTGCTTCGGTCAGTGCGACTTTGCGCGTGCTGCGATACAGCAAACGGGTTTGCAGGCGTTCTTCCAGGCGGACGATCTGGCGGCTGATGTGTGACGAGGAAACGCCCAAGCGTTCTGCGGCCGCAGTGAACTGCCCGCATTCGGCCACGGCGACGAATTCATCCAGACCTTCCCAGCGATTGGCGTACATCGATTATCCCTGCACAGCAATAATGTTTTGCTTTCGATCCGATTATTAACCAATCGGCAGTGGTTTACACTCGACGGCTTGTTTTTACTACGCTGGAGAAGATTGATGATCAAGTCACGCGCTGCTGTTGCCTTTGCTCCCAACGAACCGCTGCAAATTGTCGAAGTCGACGTCGAAGCGCCAAAGGCCGGTGAAGTGTTGATTCGCACGGTTGCCTCCGGCGTTTGCCATACCGATGCCTACACCTTGTCCGGCGCCGATTCCGAAGGCGTATTCCCCTGCATCCTGGGTCACGAGGGCGGCGGGATTGTCGAGGCGATTGGTGAAGGCGTTACGTCCCTGGCAGTGGGCGACCACGTGATTCCGCTTTACACCGCTGAATGCCGTGAATGCAAATTCTGTCTGTCGGGCAAGACCAACCTGTGCCAGAAGGTGCGCGCCACCCAAGGCAAGGGTCTGATGCCTGACGGCACTACCCGGTTCAGCTACAACGGCCAGCCGGTCTATCACTACATGGGCTGTTCGACGTTCTCCGAGTACACCGTGGTGCCGGAAATTTCTCTGGCGAAGATTCCCAAAGAAGCCCCGCTGGAAAAAGTCTGTCTGCTGGGCTGCGGTGTCACCACCGGCATCGGTGCTGTGCTGAATACCGCCAAAGTGGAAGAGGGCGCCACTGTCGCCATCTTCGGTCTGGGCGGTATCGGTCTGGCGGCGATCATCGGCGCAAAAATGGCCAAGGCCTCGCGCATTATCGCGATCGACATCAACCCGTCGAAATTCGACGTGGCCCGTGAGCTGGGTGCTACCGACTTTATCAATCCAAAGGATCACGAAAAGCCAATCCAGGACGTGATCGTTGAATTGACCGATGGCGGCGTGGATTACAGCTTCGAATGCATCGGTAACGTGAACCTGATGCGTGCCGCGCTGGAGTGCTGCCACAAGGGCTGGGGCGAATCGGTGATCATTGGTGTGGCCCCGTCGGGTCAGGAAATCGCCACCCGTCCGTTCCAGCTGGTGACCGGTCGCGTCTGGCGCGGTTCGGCATTCGGTGGCGTACGTGGCCGTACCGAGCTGCCGAGCTATGTCGAAAAAGCTCAGAAAGGCGAAATCCCGCTGGATACCTTCATCACCCACACCATGGGCCTGGAAGATATCAACAAGGCGTTCGACCTGATGCACGAAGGCAAAAGCATTCGTACTGTCATCCATTTTTGAGAAGCAGCGGCAAGCTTCAAGCCTCAAGCTGCAAGAAGGTCCTGCGCCCTCTTGCTGCTTATAGCTTGCGGCTGGCCGCTGGGAGTCCACGACCATGACCATGCAGTTGGAAAACCTTTCCTGCCAGAAAAGCTTCGGCGGCTGGCATAAACGCTACAAACACCATTCCCAAGTGCTGGGCTGCGACATGGTCTTCGCCGTTTACCTGCCGCCGCAGGCTGAGCAGGGCGGCAAACTGCCGGTGGTGTATTGGCTGTCGGGCCTGACCTGTACCGATGAGAACTTCATGCACAAGGCCGGCGCGCTGCGCGTTGCCGCCGAACTGGGCCTGATCATCGTTGCGCCAGACACCAGCCCGCGTGGCGCAGACGTGCCGGGTGATCCGGACGGTGCCTGGGATTTCGGCCTCGGCGCCGGTTTCTATCTGAACGCCACGCAGCAGCCTTGGGCGCGGCATTATCAGATGCACGATTACGTGGTCAACGAACTGCCCGCGCTGGTCGAGGAGCATTTTCCGGCTTCGCAGGCGCGGGGCATCAGCGGCCACTCCATGGGCGGTCACGGTGCGCTGGTGTGCGCCTTGCGTAATCCGGGTCGCTACAAGTCGGTCTCGGCGTTTTCGCCAATCAGCAACCCGATGGATTGTCCTTGGGGGCAGAAGGCGTTTTCCCGTTATCTGGGGGAAGAGCGCGCCCGTTGGCGCGAGTGGGATGCCAGCGTGCTGATTGCTGAAGCTTCGGAGCAGTTGCCATTGCTTGTGGATCAAGGCGATCGTGATGATTTCCTGGCCAGTCAACTCAAGCCCGAAGCGCTGGTGCAGGCGGCGAAAACCGCCGGTCATCCGCTGACTCTGCGCATGCAACCGGGTTACGACCACAGCTATTTCTTCATTGCCAGCTTCATCGAAGACCACCTGCGGCATCATGGCGACGCCTTAAACAGCTAACCTTCGCCAAAGTAGGTAGAATCACGCCCTGACTTTTTTCAGGGCGTTTTTTTATGCGTATTGGCCATGGCTATGATGTGCACCGTTTCGCTGAAGGCGATTTCATTACCTTGGGCGGCGTGCGGATTGCGCACGGTTTCGGGCTGCTGGCCCATTCCGATGGCGATGTGCTGTTGCATGCCTTGAGCGATGCCCTGCTGGGTGCTGCTGCGCTCGGTGACATTGGCAAGCATTTTCCGGACACCGACCCACAGTTCAAGGGTGCCGATAGCCGTGCGTTGTTGCGCCATGTGCTGTCGCTGGTCCAGAGCAAGGGCTGGAAAGTCGGCAATGTCGACGCCACCATCGTTGCCCAGGCGCCGAAAATGGCCCCGCATATCGATTCGATGCGCGCGCTGATCGCCGCGGATCTTCAGGTTGAGTTGGATCAAGTGAACGTAAAGGCTACCACCACCGAAAAGCTCGGCTTCACGGGTCGGGAAGAGGGCATCGCGGTTCACGCGGTTGCCCTGTTGTTGTCCGCATGACGGAACTGGAACTGCTGGGCCCGCGCGCGTATGGCGAGTCGCTGGGCAGCGCCGTGCTCAAGGCAACGGCGGAAGATTTTCAGGTCGACGAAGTGCTGGACATCCCGCTTTCCGGCGACGGCGAACACCTCTGGCTGTGGGTCGAGAAACGCGGCCTCAATACCGAGGAAGCCGCTCGTCGACTGGCCAAGGCCGCTGGCGTGCCGCTGCGAACGGTCAGCTACGCAGGTCTCAAGGACCGCCAGGCCCTGACGCGTCAGTGGTTCAGCATCCAGCTGCCGGGCAAGGCCGATCCTGATCTGACAGCGGCACAAGACGACACGCTGAAGATCCTCAAAGCCACCCGTCACAAGCGCAAGTTGCAGCGCGGCGCGCATGCGGCGAACGGTTTTACCCTGCGTCTGACGCAACTCAATGGCGATAAAGACGCGCTACACAAGCGTCTTGAGCAGATAGCCAAGGCTGGGATTCCCAATTATTTCGGCAGCCAGCGCTTCGGTTATCAAGGCGGTAACCTGGGTGAAGCCCGTGATTACGCGGGTCGCCAGGCTTTGCCGGAGCAGCGCGCGGTTCGCTCGCGTCTGCTCTCCACGGCACGCAGTTACCTTTTCAATCAGGTATTGGCCGCGCGCGTGGCCGATGGCAGCTGGCAGCGGGCTCAGGTCGGCGACTTGCTGGCCTTTACTGACAGCCGCAGTTTTTTCCCGGCCGGCATCGACGAGTGCAGCGACCCGCGTCTGGCGATTCTCGACCTGCATCCGACTGGCCCGCAATGGGGCGAAGGCCCTTCGCCGGCGTCGGGCGCAACTGCTACGCTGGAGAACGACATCGCCAATCGCGAAGCGGCATTGCGCGATTGGTTGATTCGAGCCGGAATGGAACACGAACGGCGTATCCTGCGACTGCCCATTGGCGGGTTGACGTGGCATTATCCCGAGCCTGACATTCTGCAACTGGAATTCGTCCTCCCGGCTGGATGCTTCGCCACTGTATTGGTGCGCGAACTCGTCGATCTGGTACCGGTAGGGCAGACGGACAGCTCATGCGTATTCTGATTTCAAACGATGATGGGGTAACAGCGCCCGGTCTCGCGGCGCTGTATGCGGCGCTGGCCGATTACAGCGAGTGCGTGGTTATCGCTCCCGATCAAGACAAAAGCGGCGCCAGCAGCTCGCTGACGCTCGACCGTCCTTTGCATCCCCACACCTTGTCGAACGGCTTTATCAGCGTCAACGGCACGCCGACTGATTGCGTTCACCTGGGTCTCAACGGCCTGCTGGATACCCCGCCCGACATGGTGGTGTCCGGAATCAATCTGGGCGCCAATCTCGGTGACGATGTGCTGTATTCCGGCACTGTGGCGGCTGCGCTGGAAGGGCGGTTTCTGCAACGGCCGTCGTTTGCCTTTTCGTTTCTCTCCCGGCAGCCGGAGAACCTGGCCACGGCTGCGCATTACGCGCGCCTGCTGGTGGAGTCCCACGAGCAACTGGACCTGCCGCCGCGCACGGTCCTGAACGTGAATATCCCCAATCTGCCGCTGGCGCATGTCCGTGGTATCCAGCTGACGCGCCTGGGCCATCGCGCCCGTGCAGCGGCACCGATCAAGGTGGTTGATCCACGCGGTCGCGCGGGATACTGGATTGCAGCGGCCGGTGATGCCGAAGATGGCGGCGCGGGGACTGATTTTCATGCGGTGATGCAGGGGTATGTGTCGATTACCCCGTTGCAGCTCGATCGTACCTATCAGGACGGGTTCAGCAGCCTGAACAAATGGCTGGAGGGCCTTCTCTGATGTCGCGCGAACAAGATGATCTGTTACGCCGTGGAATCGGGATGACTTCCCAGCGGACTCGCGAACGGCTGATTCAGCGTCTGTATGACGAAGGTCTGTCCAACGTGCAGGTGCTGGACGTGATCCGCAAGACGCCACGGCATATGTTTGTCGATGAGGCTCTGGCCCATCGCGCTTATGAAGACACGGCATTGCCGATTGGCCATAACCAGACCATTTCCCAGCCGTATATGGTGGCGCGCATGAGCGAGCTGCTGCTCGCAGCGGGTCCGCTGGACAAGGTGATGGAGATCGGCACGGGATCGGGCTATCAGACCGCGGTTCTGGCGCAGCTGGTGGAACGCGTGTTTTCGGTAGAGCGCATCAAGGTGCTGCAAGACCGCGCCAAAGAGCGTCTGGTGGAGCTCAACCTGCGCAATGTGGTGTTTCGCTGGGGCGATGGCTGGGAAGGCTGGCCGGCGCTCGCGCCCTATAACGGCATCATCGTCACGGCAGTGGCGACGGACGTGCCCCAGGCGCTGCTCGATCAACTGGCGCCAGGCGGCCGGCTGGTCATTCCCGTGGGCTCAGGCGAGGTCCAGCAGTTGATGCTGATCATTCGTGAAGAAAACGGTTTTTCCCGGCATGTGCTGGGGGCGGTACGCTTCGTTCCATTGCTCAATGGGCCGTTGGCCTGAGAACCTTTGGCTCGGCCACTGAATTCTCATCATCGCCGTTGGTCTATCACCTGTCGCGGCCGCGCGGTCCGATGGCGGTTTCCGGCGAGCCGACGCGATGTGCAGCAAGGTCTTCAAAAAGTTTAAGCAGTAGCTGCCGCCGTTATTACGGCACAATAGGCAGCTTAAATTCAGTCACCAGTAAAGGGAGTGGCGGGTGAGTCGCACAGTCATTCGGCAGCGTATGTGTTCAAAAAGTTTTCAGCGACTGGTGACTGGCATCGTTCTCAGTGTCCTTTTGGTCGGCTGCTCCAGTACGCCGTCCGGCGGCGTTCGGGTCGTGGACCGGAACAATAACGCCGCGCCCCAGCGTCCGACGGTAACCACCGGGCAGTACGTGGTACGGCGCGGTGACACGCTTTTTTCCATTGCCTTCCGTTATGGCTGGGACTACAAGGCGCTGGCCGCCCGCAACCAGATCCCTGAGCCTTACACCATCCGGCCGGGTCAGACGATTCGCTTTGACGGGCGCTCCGGCTCCAGCGCTTCGACGGTGGCGACAGCAGGTCGGCCAGGCGTCGCGTCGAGCACTTCCTCAACGTCTACCAGCAGTTCCGGCTCGGTCAAGACGACGGTAATTTCCAAGCCAATCTCTGTGGTGCCGGTGGTTATTCCCCCGTCTGGAGACGTCAGAACAGGGCCTGCCGGACCCTCTCCGACAGGTTGGACGTGGCCCTCAAGTGGCATTTTGATCGGGAAATTTTCTTCAAACGGTAGTTTGAATAAAGGAATTGATATCGCTGGTGATTTGGGACAGCCTGTTTTGGCTGCGTCTGATGGTTCAGTTGTTTACGCCGGGAGTGGATTGCGGGGCTACGGCGAATTGATCATCATCAAACACAGCGATACCTACGTAAGCGCCTACGGTCACAACCGCAGGTTGATGGTTCGGGAGGGGCAGCAGGTCAAGGCAGGGCAGACAATTGCCGAAATGGGGTCAACGGGAACCGACCGAGTGAAACTGCATTTTGAGATTCGCCGCCAGGGAAAACCTGTAGATCCACTGCAATTCTTGCCACGTCGTTGATTGTTGCCAGCCTGTTCCTGACGTAGAGGGACAGGCTCAAGCGTTGCCACGGAAATAGGCGTCGCTAGAGCTTGAGGTCGAACTCACCAAAGGACTATAACAATGGCTCTCAGCAAAGAAGCGCCGGAGTTTGACATCGACGACGAGGTTCTCCTTATGGAAGCCGGCGTCGTCCTGGAATCCGAATCGGACGAAAAGCCGCACAAAGCTGCCAAAGCTTCGGTTCGAGCCAAGGCCAGAAACTCCACTTCGCTCAAGCAACACAAATACATTGATTACACCCGGGCGCTAGACGCGACCCAGCTGTACCTCAATGAAATCGGATTCTCCCCCCTGTTGTCCCCCGAAGAAGAAGTCCATTTTGCACGTCTGTCGCAAAGTGGTGATCCGGCGGGACGCAAACGCATGATCGAAAGCAACCTGCGCCTGGTGGTGAAAATCGCCCGACGTTACGTCAATCGTGGGCTGTCATTGCTCGACCTGATCGAGGAAGGCAACCTGGGCTTGATCCGGGCGGTTGAAAAATTCGATCCAGAGCGAGGCTTTCGTTTCTCGACTTACGCGACATGGTGGATTCGTCAGACCATCGAGCGCGCCATCATGAATCAGACCCGGACCATTCGGTTGCCGATTCATGTGGTCAAGGAGTTGAATGTCTACCTGCGGGCGGCTCGCGAGCTGACCCAGAAACTCGACCATGAGCCGTCACCTGAGGAAATTGCCAACCTGCTCGAGAAGCCGGTGGGCGAGGTCAAGCGCATGCTGGGGCTCAATGAGCGGGTTTCCTCGGTGGACGTGTCACTTGGGCCGGACTCTGACAAAACGCTGCTGGATACCCTCACTGATGATCGTCCGACAGATCCTTGCGAACTGTTGCAGGATGACGACCTCTCCCAGAGCATCGATCAGTGGCTTTCCGAGCTTACCGACAAACAACGTGAAGTGGTCATCCGCCGGTTCGGTCTGCGCGGTCATGAGAGCAGCACGCTGGAAGACGTAGGCCTGGAGATCGGACTGACGCGCGAACGTGTCCGGCAGATTCAGGTTGAAGGCCTGAAGCGGCTACGGGAAATTCTTGAAAAAAATGGTTTATCCAGCGAGTCATTGTTTCAATAAGAGGGTAATTTCCTTAGCTCGCTAATTAAACGCCAGACAGAAAAACACCTCCACGTGAGGTGTTTTTTTATGTCATTTTTTATTGCTTAGTTCATGTAACTTTTTGTCGGTTTTTGATTCTCATTAGCAAACCGGTTTGCCGTGCAATGTGCTGTTTTTGTAGACTTTCCCTGTAAGCTTTTACGTACGCGATATGTAAGTGATTGTTGTCAGATAACGCGATAGATGCGCTTTATGCGCGGTGATTTATCGTAAGCTGTTGAAATTAAAGGTTTTGATTTTCTGACGAACGCGAGCGGTGGAATCTTTTGAAAGGTTTTGGAGGGTTGCCCTGCACGGAAAAAGCACTAATATCAGAACTGTGCCAACGGACAGGCACAGACAGTCAAGGAAGACAGTCTAAGGACATCGCAGGATGCGATTGATCAGGATGATAACTAAAGGATTGCAAGGAATAGTACAAAGGGGGGGCGGTTCATACCGCCCCTTTTTTTCGTCTGCCGGAAAGTGCACGACGCGACAACAAAAAAGGCCCAATGAAGGGCCTTCTGATACCTCGGTCAATCAGCGTTCCAGGTCTGCTAGCTTGCCTGTTTTGCCATCCCACTCGGCCGCATCGGCCAGGGCGTCTTTCTTCTCGGTGATATTCGGCCAGACATCTGCCAGTTCAGCGTTCAGCTCGATGAAGTTCTCCATGCCGGCCGGAACCTCGTCTTCAGAGAAGATGGCGTTGGCAGGACATTCTGGCTCGCAGAGTGCGCAATCGATGCACTCATCCGGGTGAATCACCAGGAAATTCGGGCCTTCGTAGAAGCAGTCCACCGGACACACTTCTACGCAGTCGGTGTACTTGCACTTGATGCAGTTGTCGGTGACGACGAAGGTCATTTCTAATTCTCTCCTCAGGCGGCGGTAGCAGAGCCCTTCCAGACAGGGTTGCCAGGTTCGGGAAGTATCCCGGCCTTTGTGAAAACAATGCATTGGCCGAACGATTCACTGGCAGGCTGGCTGTGCGCGCTTCGTTCAACTTCAGGTCGCTACGTTTCCACGCGGCTCGGCTCATCTGCTCAAGCCAGGCTAAAAGCTGGCAGCATCCCAAACCGCGCGGGATTCTACCAGCTTGTAACCGTTCGCGTCAGATGCGTGTTTGCAGGGTATACAACAACTCTAGCGCCTGACGCGGCGTAAGATCGTCGATTTTGACCTTGGAAAGCTGATCCAGTACTGGGTGCGGCAGGGTGGCGAACAAGTCGCTTTGCATCGGCGCAGCAGACTTTCCGGGTTTGGCGCGGGGTTGTTCGTGGGGCAGGCTGGTCGTCTCCAGACGTTGCAAATGCTCTTTGGCGCGCACGATGACCTTGGCTGGAACCCCCGCCAGCTGGGCCACGGCCAAGCCGTAGCTCTGACTGGCCGGCCCCGGCAACACCCGATGCAGGAAGACAATTCGTTCGTTATGCTCGGTTGCATTGAGGTGTACGTTGGCCACCAGCGGTTCGCTTTCCGGCAGTACGGTCAGCTCGAAATAGTGCGTGGCGAACAAGGTGTAGGCGCGCAATTGGGCGAGGCATTCTGCCGCAGCCCAAGCCAGGGACAAACCGTCGAATGTGCTCGTGCCACGACCGACTTCGTCCATCAGCACCAGGCTGCGGTCGGTCGCGTTGTGCAGGATGTTGGCGGTTTCGCTCATTTCCACCATGAAGGTCGAGCGCCCGCCCGCGAGGTCATCGCTGGAGCCGATCCGGGTGAAAATCCGGTCGACCAGGGACAGCTCGCAACTGGCCGCAGGCACGAAGCTGCCAATGTGCGCCAGCAGCACGATCAATGCCGTCTGGCGCATGTAGGTGGATTTACCGCCCATGTTCGGGCCGGTGATCACCAGCATGCGGGTGCTGTCATCCAGCGCCAGGTCATTGGCGACGAAAGGCGTGGACAAGACTTGCTCGACGACGGGATGGCGGCCCTGATCGATGCGCATGCACGGCTCTTCGACGAACCGTGGGCAGTTCAGGTCGAGGTTCAGCGCGCGTTCGGCCAGATTGCTCAACACATCAAGCTCGGCCAGCGCCGCTGCGGTGTCCTGAAGCGGCGCGAGATGGCCGATCAGGTCTTCCAGCAACGCCTCGTAAAGCATTTTTTCCCGGGCCAGCGCGCGACTTTTCGCCGACAGCGCCTTGTCCTCGAACTCCTTGAGTTCTGGCGTGATGAAGCGCTCGGCGCCCTTGAGGGTCTGGCGTCGAATGTAATCCGCGGGCGCCTGTTCCGCCTGCTTGCTCGGCAACTCGATGAAATAGCCGTGAATCCGGTTGTAGCCGACTTTCAGGTTGGCGAGGCCCGTACGTGCTTTCTCCCGGGCTTCCAGATCGATCAGGAACTGCCCGGCGTTTTCACTCAGCGACTGCAATTCATCCAGTTCAGCATCGTAGCCAGTCTTCAACACGCCGCCGTCCCGAATGACCGCTGGCGGATTGTCGATGACCGCCCGCTGCAGCAGTTGCGCCAGCTCCGGGTAAGTGCCGGCGGTTTGCGCCAGCTGTTGCAGGTGCGGCGCTTCCAGATCGGTCATCGCCACTTGCAACTCAGGCAGCGCGCTCAGCGCATCACGCAGGCGCGCCAGATCGCGTGGCCGGGCGTTGCGCAGGCCGATACGAGCGAGAATCCGCTCGATATCGCCAATTTCCTTGAGTTGCGGCTGCAGGCTCTCGAAGCGGTAGCGCTCCAGCAGGCAGGTGATCGAGCTTTGCCGCGCCTGAAGAATCTTCAGGTCACGCAGCGGCCGGTTCAGCCAGCGAGTCAGCAGGCGCGTGCCCATGGCGGTCTGGCAGCGATCCATGACCGATTGCAGGGTGTTTTCACGACCGCCGGCAAGATTGGTGTCCAGCTCAAGATTGCGCCGACTGGCACCGTCGAGCACCACGGTGTCGTCAAGCCGTTCATGGCGCAGGCTGCGCAGGTGCGGCAATGCCGTGCGCTGGGTTTCCTTGGCATAGCCCAGCAGGCAGCCGGCAGCGCCGATGGCCAGGGTCAGGTTTTCGCAGCCAAAGCCTTTCAGGTCCTGGGTCGAGAACTGCTGGCACAGGCTTTTCAGCGCCGAGTCGCGTTCGAAGTCCCACGGGGCACGCCGTCGCGCGCCTTTGCGTTTTTCCGCAGGTAACCCTTGCGGCCAGTCGTCAGGAATCAACAGCTCTACCGGATTGATCCGCTCAAGCTCGGCCAGCAGGTTTTCCCAGCCCTTGATTTCCAGCACGCTGAAATTGCCACTGGTGATGTCCAGCACGGCCAGGCCGAACAAACGCTCATCGCCCAGTACCGCAGCAATCAGGTTGTCGCGACGCTCATCCAGCAGCGCTTCGTCGCTGACTGTGCCCGGCGTGATAATGCGCACTACTTGTCGGTCTACCGGCCCTTTGCTGGTGGCCGGGTCGCCGATCTGCTCGCAGATCACCACCGACTCGCCCAACTTCACCAGCTTGGCCAGATAACCTTCGGCGGCGTGGTACGGGATCCCGCACATGGGGATGCCCTGGCCAGCCGATTGCCCGCGTGCGGTGAGGGTAATATCCAGCAACTTGGAGGCTTTTTTGGCGTCCTCGTAGAAGATCTCGTAGAAGTCGCCCATGCGATAGAACATCAGCTGGTCGGGATGCTGATTCTTCAGCCGCCAGTATTGCTGCATCATGGGCGTGTGTGCGGACAGGTCAGAAATTGCTTTATTCATCAGATAGTTAGGCAAGTTCGTTAGAAAAGATGGGGCAAATCAGAGGGCATGACCTGCAGCCCCGTCGGAATCAGGGGCCGGTCAGTCCGGGTATTTGCGATGGGCGCAAGGTTACCACGGGCGCTCTGGCCACGCAGGCCCGCTGCGTAGCGGCTTATTCGTGACTTGGCGTTTCGGGACGATCACAGAAGCGAAATCGCTGTATAGACTTCGTAGCGTCGTCGGCCGATGTGGTGCCGGCTCTTATAGAAAAGGAATTTTATATGGCTAACAAACGTGCGAGAGATTCAGGCAGCGGGCGTTTCATTCCCGTGGAGGAAGCCAGGCGTCGGCCGAAGGAAACCACAGTTGAAACCATCAAAAAGCCAACTTGCCCGCCAAAAAAACAATCTTGATGGATGATGAGGGAACGGTTGCCTGCGCAGCCGTTCCCATCCTGAGCGTGAGCATCAAAGGAGAATGTGTTGGACGAGATCAGTCAGCTTGCCGCGAACCTCGGCAAACATCTCAAAGCGCTGGATGCACAGGTGACCACCGCTGAATCCTGCACCGGTGGCGGTATCGCCGAGGCCATTACGCGGATTTCCGGGAGCTCGGCCTGGTTCGAAGCCGGTTACGTGACTTATTCCAATCGGCAGAAGCTCTTGCAGCTCGGAGTGGCAGACGAGCTATTCACGACCGTCGGCGCCGTCAGCCGGGAAGTTGTCGAAGCCATGGTGCGTGGCGCGCAGGTCCACAGCGGCGCGCAGTTTGCCGTGGCGGTCAGCGGCGTCGCGGGGCCTGATGGCGGTTCGATCGACAAGCCGGTGGGTACGGTCTGGCTGGCCTGGGGCAATGGTGGAACGGTGATTTCCGAGCGTCGCCAGTTCGATGGCAATCGCGACGACGTACGCCGACAAACGGTAAAGGCCGCGCTAGAGGGGCTGATAGCGCTTGCTCAAACAGAAATACCAAGACAGGGGTAGGCGCGCGCGCAACCCTGTGGAATAATACTGTCTACTTATACAGGTGTTGTGGCCGTCAGGCCCCTAATTGAATTTGATTACGTGAGGACTTCAATGGACGAGAACAAGAAGAAAGCCTTGGCTGCGGCCTTGGGTCAGATCGAGCGTCAATTCGGTAAAGGTGCCGTAATGCGCATGGGTGACCATGACCGCCAGGCGATTCCTTCTATCTCTACCGGTTCGCTCGGTCTGGATATTGCACTCGGTATTGGTGGCTTGCCTAAAGGCCGGATCGTTGAAATCTACGGTCCGGAATCTTCCGGTAAGACCACGCTGACCCTTTCGGTTATCGCTCAGGCCCAGAAAATGGGCGCTACCTGCGCGTTCGTCGATGCGGAGCACGCACTCGATCCTGAATACGCCGGCAAGCTGGGCGTAAACGTCGATGACCTGCTGGTTTCGCAGCCGGACACCGGCGAGCAGGCCCTGGAAATCACCGACATGCTGGTGCGTTCCAATGCGATCGACGTGATCGTGGTCGACTCCGTGGCAGCACTGGTGCCAAAGGCCGAAATCGAAGGCGAAATGGGCGACATGCACGTGGGTCTGCAGGCTCGTCTGATGTCTCAGGCGCTGCGCAAGATCACCGGTAACATCAAGAACGCCAACTGCCTGGTTATCTTTATTAACCAGATCCGTATGAAAATCGGTGTGATGTTCGGTAGCCCGGAAACCACCACCGGTGGTAACGCGCTGAAGTTCTACGCTTCGGTACGTTTGGATATCCGTCGCACAGGCGCAGTGAAGGAAGGCGACGAAGTCGTTGGTAGCGAAACCCGCGTCAAGGTTGTGAAGAACAAGGTCGCTCCGCCGTTCCGTCAGGCCGAGTTCCAGATTCTTTACGGCAAGGGTATCTACCTGAACGGCGAGATCATCGATCTGGCTGTGTTGCATGGCTTCGTTGAGAAGTCCGGCGCCTGGTACAGCTATCAGGGCAGCAAGATCGGTCAGGGTAAAGCCAACTCGGCCAAGTACCTGGCGGATAACCCGGAAGTCGGTGCAGCGCTCGAGAAGATGATTCGCGACAAACTGCTGACTCCAGGCGTTGACACCAAGGCCGAAGGTTCACGTCCTGCTGTCGCTCCGGCTGCTGACATGGCTGAAGCTGACGTCGATATCTGATAGTTCATGTCCGCGATACTGGATACACCCGTCGCCATCCGGCGAACTGCAATGGACCTGCTCGCGCGCCGCGAGCACGGTCGTGTCGAGCTGACGCGTAAACTGCGTCAGCGCGGCGCACCTCCCGAATTGATCGACCCGGCTCTGGACCGTCTGACGGAAGAAGGGCTGCTCTCCGAATCCCGTTACCTTGAAAGCTTTGTTTCCTATCGTGCACGCTCGGGCTACGGGCCTTTGCGCATTCGTGAAGAGCTCAGTCAGCGCGGCTTGCAGCGTGGGGACATCGAGCAGGCGTTGCGTGAGTGTGGCTTCGATTGGCAGGAGATGCTTCAGGAAACCTGGCAACGTAAATTTGCCGGGCATTTGCCCATCGATGCTCGTGAGCGCGCCAAACAAGGCAGATTTCTGAGTTATCGGGGCTATCCGCTGGATTTGATCGGCCGCTTGCTCAGCGGCCGGGGCGGGGATGACTGACTAGCCAACGTTTACCGACGCACGCTGCTGACGTGGGTGACTGTCGGTATCGATCCAGTTTTGCGGCTGGTTGATATAGTCAACCAACTCCCGCAAGCGGCCGTAGTTGCGTCCGGTGAAGGTAAAGGCGAGCCGGGTCAGATGGCTGAACTGAGCCTCGTCATGTTCTTCTCCTGCATAGCTGTGTTGGTGGAAACCTTCCGCCAGGCGCAGGTCGGCGAACGCTGCCTGCATATGCTCCATCGCCGGTTCGCTGAGGGAGTGATGCATGCGGATGACAAACTTGTTCTTCAACCAGCGACTTGAATGGAAGTTGTTGTAGAACTGGTTGATTTCTTCGACCGCCTCTTCAGCGCTGTAGACCAGACGCAGCAGCTTCATATCGTTGGGCAGGATGTAATGATTGGCTTCCAGCTGAGCCTTGATGAAATCCAGGGCGCCCTGCCAGAATCCTCCGCCAGGTGCGTCGAGCAGTACGATAGGCACGAGTGGGCTCTTGCCGGTCTGGATCAGCGTCAGGACTTCCAGTGCTTCATCCAGCGTACCGAAGCCGCCAGGGCAAAGTACCAGTGCATCGGCTTCCTTGACGAAAAACAGTTTGCGGGTGAAGAAGAAGTGGAAAGGCAGCAGGTTGCTGGTGCCTTCTATCGTCGGGTTGGCATGTTGCTCGAAGGGCAGGGTGATATTGAAACCCAGGCTGTGCTCGCGACCGGCACCTTCATGGGCTGCTGCCATGATGCCGCCACCGCCGCCGGTGATGACCATCAGGTCGGCTTGCGCCAGTACCTGGCCAAGTTCCCTGGCCAGGTTGTACATCGGGTGCTCGGCAGGCGTTCGCGCGGAGCCGAAGACCGTCACTTTGCGCCGGCCCTTGAATTGATCGAGGGTGCGAAATGCATTGTCCAGTTCGCGAAGGGTCTGCAGGGTGATTTTTGCGTTCCAGCGGCTGCGATCATCCTGAGCCATGCGCAGAACGGTCAACATCATGTCTCGGTACAGCGCAAGATTCGGGCTATCGGGGGCTACGACTTTGATCTGTTCTTCAATTTGCCGGGCGAGGTCGACACCGTTGCCCGAAAAGTGTGTTGATAGAAGGTCATTCGGTACGTAAGGCATTCAAAGCTTCTCCATGCGCAGAATCATCATCCTGATCAAAACTGATCGTTCGAACAGGAAGCCTGGCTCTTTTCGATGATGTGCTTATAGCATTGAAGCTGGCAACGATTGTCTGTGTCGCAATATGATTTATGTGGAGGTATTGCGCGCAGGACCAGAAGGTCTGCAGGGGGAGAACTCTGTCAGGTGACGCGCCGCTGAGCAAGCATTGCGCGTCACCTGTTACCAGCTACGAGTCGGTTACTTCTTCACGGCGCAGTCGGTTGCTTTGAACATCTGGGTAGTCACCGGACGGTTGGTCTTGTACTCGGTGAACTGATACTTGAGCACCGCGCCTTTGGTCATCAACTGACGATAGCCATTGTTGTGACAAACGCTGTTACCCAGTTGATTACGCACGGCATCCGGGTTGGCGCGCATCTGTTGTGCCTGCCCTTCGCGCACACTCAGGTGGTTGATCAGCTCGTTGCCTTCAACCGTGTAGCCCTGATCGAGAATGTCTTCGTTGATCGCCCGCGGTGTACCGACGCTGCTTTCCTTAGCGACTTTTTCAAGCATTTTGCTCAGTTCGAATTCCTGCTTGGACGCGGCATTGGCGCACAGCGGAGCAACGAGCAACAGCGTAAGGGTGGGAACGATAAGGCGCAGCATTAAACTCTCCTGATTCAGTGACTGGCCGTTGGACCGGAAACTTAAAAGTACGTTCACTAAGCGGGCTGCCGGATGCAGATGCTTCAGCGGGGGCGAAGTATAGAGGACTAGCCGATACCGCTCCTAGGCCGAAAACAGATTCCTGGCCGCACAGCGCCGCGTTTGAGCGCGCGGCTCTGGTAAACTTCGGCAACTTATTACCTTCTCGGGGCAACCCAGTGTCAACGCATTCTGTTTATCGGTGCACTGCGCCATGAGTCATGCTGTTTCCCGCCTGCGCGACCAACGGCTGGCGCAAAGTACCAAGCCGTTCATTGCCCGTGGCTCACGCGCGCCACGTTGCTCCGGCTGTCGGGTGATTGCCGATTATTGCCTGTGCGCCTGGAAGCCGACGGTGTCGGCAACGTCGGGCATGTGCCTGTTGATGTACGACACCGAGCCGTTGAAGCCTACCAATACCGGCTGGCTGATTGCCGACGTGATCAAAGACACCTACGCATTTGGCTGGTCGCGCGTCGAGATCAATCCGCAGTTGTTGGCCTTACTGGACGATCCGCAATGGCAGCCGTACATCGTGTTTCCCGGTGAGTTTGTCGCTGAGGAGCGGGTGGTCAGCGAAGTCAGGCTCGAACAAGGCAAGCGACCGCTGTTTATTTTGCTGGATGCGACCTGGCCCGAGGCGCGCAAGATGTTTCGCAAGAGCCCCTATCTGGCGCGTTTTCCCGTGCTGACCCTGGAATCGGATCTGCTGTCTCGCTACCGACTGCGGCGTTCCAAGCGCGACGACCATTTCTGCACTGCTGAAGTGGCGGCGCTGTGTCTGGAACTGGCGGGCGATACCCATGCCAGTGGCGTTATGGATGCTTATCTGGACGTGTTTACTGCGCATTATCTGGGGGCCAAGTTCCTGAACGCTATCGATGCGCAGGACGCCGCCCACACTCATCTGAAAGCTTTTATATAGATAGCTGATCTGCGTCGCCCGCCTGTTGAAGATAAGTGCACAATGCGTAATAACCTTTCACAAGGATCGCGCTTGACCACCCCGGCTTCGCTGGGCATGCTTGGCGCCGCATAAAGGGTTGGACGCTGGTTTTTGTGGGTTTGCGTCGAATGTGATGTGTCGCCCAACGAGCACTTGCTGGCATTTGCGAATGCCTTGCTGAGCAGCGATCGGATCGCTGCTCCTATAAAAACAGGATCACCCAATGACCTACGAAATCCTGATTGCCGATGACCATCCGCTATTTCGCAGCGCGCTGCATCAGGCATTGAGCATGGGCCTTGGCCCGGATGTCCGGTTGGTTGAAGCCGACAGCATTGCTCAGCTCGAAACTCACTTGGGTGAAAAGACCGACTGGGATCTGGTTTTGCTGGATCTGAATATGCCGGGTGCCTACGGTTTTTCCGGTCTGGTGCTGTTGCGCGGGCAGTATCCGCAGATTCCCGTGGTGATGGTTTCCGCTCAGGAAGAAGCGTCGATTGTCGTCCGCTCCAAGGAGTTCGGTGCCAGCGGTTTCATCCCCAAATCCAGTTCGCTGGAAACCATTCAGCAGGCCGTGCGCACGGTTCTCGAAGGGGATGTCTGGTGGCCAGCGCAGGTCAACGAGCCGGTCAGTGTTTCAGCGGAAGCCAAAGCGGCCAGTGCCGGCCTCGCGAGTCTGACTCCACAGCAGTTCCGGGTGCTGACCATGGTCTGTGAAGGCTTGTTGAACAAGCAGATTGCGTATGAACTGAGCGTTTCCGAAGCGACCATCAAGGCTCATGTGACCGCGATTTTCCGCAAGCTGGGCGTGCGCACTCGCACTCAGGCCGCGCTGCTTCTGCAACAACTGGAATCGATTTCGCCAAACTGATTGCGTGTGCCGCGCCATGGGTTCACGCTTTTTTGACTTGTCCTGAATTAACTTCGCCTTTTCTATCAAGCAGCAGCCTATCTATGTCTCCTTTCAAAGGCCAAACCGGCCTCAAACGTATCTTCAATGCTACCGGCTATTCCTTTGATGGTCTGACCGCCGCTTTCAAAGGCGAGGCTGCTTTTCGGCAGCTGGTATTGCTGAACGTGATCCTGATTCCCGTGTCTTTCCTGTTTCACGTCAGCAAGGCCGAGCATGCCTTGTTGATCGCTGTTTGCCTTCTGGCGCTGATCGTTGAATTGCTCAATTCGGCTGTCGAGGCGGCGATCGACCGGATTTCCCTGGAATTGCATCCGCTTTCCAAAAATGCCAAGGACATGGGCAGCGCCGCGCAGCTGATAGCAATGAGTATGATCGCTGTGGTCTGGGGCTTGATCCTGCTGGGTTAAAATGCGGGCCAGTCCTGTCCGGGAAGATCAGGCATCAGCCTGATAGATGCTCGGCAGGACGATTTCATCGCTGCGGCGGATGCCCGTGGTGAATGAGCGGCACAGATCGAGAAATTCGCGCATGGCGGAGGTTTGATACTTCTGCTTGTGCCAGATGAAGTAGAACTGCCTGATCAGGTCCAGCTCCGGCGTTTCGACGGCCACCAGGCTGCCGCGCCGGAAAGCGTCGCGCAGGGCGAGTCGGGAAATACAGCCAATCCCCAATCCTGATTCCACCGCGCGCTTGATCGCCTCCGTGTGTTCCAGCTCCAGACGCACATTAAGGGCGTTCCGGTGATGGCGCATGGCTTGATCGAAGGTCAGGCGCGTGCCGGAACCCTGCTCACGCAGGATCCAGGCTTCTTCGGTCAGCTGATCGAGACTGGCATGGCCACGTTTGGCCAGCGGATGCTGCGGCGCGCAGAACACCACCAGTTCGTCTTCGACCCAGCGCTGCACCTCAATGTCCGGGTGCGTGCAATCGCCTTCAATCAGACCTAGATCAATTTCGTAGTGAGCGACTTGCTGCACGATATGCTCAGTGTTCTGTACGTGCAGCTTGACCTGACTTTCCGGGTGACGCTGCATGAAACTGCCGATCAGCAGGGTTGCCAGGTAGTTGCCGATGGTCAATGTCGCCCCGACCGCCAGTGAGCCGAAACCGGATTTGCCGTTGAGCAGGTCCTCGATCTCCTTGGCCTGATCCAGCAGCGCCACAGCTTGAGGCAGCAACTGACGGCCGGTGGCGTTGAGGGCCAGGCGTTTGCCAGCGCGATCGAACAGCTGGCAGCTGGATTGGCGTTCCAGTTCGGTTATGGAGGTGCTGGCCGCTGATTGCGACAGAGACAGCAGGATGGCCGCACGGGAAACACTTTCCTGTTGTGCGACGGCGACGAAGACCTGGAGTTGACGCAGAGTAAATCGCATATCTATATAACCGATAACCTATATCTTGATAATCCAGTTAACAGATATTGTGTCTGCCACTAGAATATCGCGCAATAGCGCTCTTACCCGGCGCGGGTGAAATTTCAGGAGTTCCTACGTACATGAGCAACATGAACCACGAACGTGTCCTTAGCGTCCATCACTGGAACGACACGCTCTTCAGTTTCAAGTGCACCCGCGACCCAGGTCTGCGTTTCGAGAACGGTCAGTTCGTCATGATCGGTCTGCAGCAGCCAAATGGCCGCCCGCTCATGCGCGCTTATTCGATTGCCAGCCCGAACTGGGAAGAGCATCTCGAGTTTTTCAGCATCAAGGTGCCAGACGGTCCTCTCACGTCGCAGCTGCAGCATTTGAAAGAAGGCGACGAGATCATCATCAGCAAGAAACCTACGGGTACGCTGGTGCTGGACGACCTCAAGCCGGGCAAGCATCTTTATCTGCTGAGCACCGGTACTGGCCTGGCGCCGTTCATGAGCGTCATTCAGGACCCGGAAACCTACGAGCGTTTCGAAAAGGTCATCCTGTGCCATGGCGTTCGTTACGTGAACGAAGTGGCCTATCGCGAATTCATCACCGAGCATTTGCCGCAGAACGAGTTTTTCGGTGAAGCCTTGCGTGACAAGTTGATCTACTACCCGACCGTTACCCGCGAGCCTTTCGAAAACGAAGGCCGTCTGACCGATCTGATGCGCAGCGGCAAGCTGTTCAGCGATATTGGTCTGCCACCGATCAATCCTCAGGATGATCGCGCGATGTTGTGCGGCAGCCCGAGCATGCTCGACGAAACCAGCGAAGTGCTCAACAGCTTCGGCCTGACGGTTTCGCCGCGTATGCGTGAGCCGGGTGATTACCTGATCGAGCGTGCGTTCGTCGAGAAGTAAGCGACGTGCGCAGCTGAATTACAACGCGGGATGTGCTGCAAGGCACATCGCGCTTGTGACGAAAAAACCGCCTGGGGGTCACGGACCAGGCGGTTTTTTTGTGGGCGACGTTTGGTGGCTCGACTGCGACTCAGCTGGTGCCGGCAACGACCTCAAGCACGCGAATCAGCCCGGCTTGCGGATAATGCCAGCGCACATCCACATCCCAGAGTTGCGCACCGTAGCGACGCTCCGGCGTCGGCACTTGATAAGCCGGCCGCGGGTCTTGTGCCAGGCATTGCTCGATCAGCTCGACCAATGGCTCGCCCAGGCGCAGCGCATGCTCATGGGCCTGACGCAGCGCGTCATCCGCCCACTGAACCGGGATCAGCGCAGGCGCGGCGCTGGCGATGGTGTTGCTCGCGGTCGGGACGCTGTCGGCGTAAGGCACGTAGGGTTTGATGTCCAGCACCGGCGTGCCGTCCAGCAAGTCGATGCCGGACAACCACAGGCGCCCGGCTTCAACCTTGTCCAGCTTGACCACTGACTGGCCGATGCCATTCGGGCGATGGGTCGCGCGCGTGGCGAACACGCCCATGGATTGATTGCCGCCCAGGCGCGGCGGACGCACTTTCAGGCGCGGCTTGTCTTCCAGCGCCAGATGAAACAGGAACAACAGCCAGACGTGGCTGACCTGCTCCAGACCTTGCACGGCGTCGCCCTGATCAAACGGCGCCACCAGTTCCAGCACACCGCGAGCCGCCGGAGCGAGCTGCGGCTGACGCGGGATGGCGAATTTCTCCTTGAAGCAGGAGCGCATGTAGCCGATGGGGGAGACGTTGTAGGACTGAGACATGAGGGTTCCGGCCAGTCATCGCAATTGAATGTCAATCCGTAGGACCGGATTAAGCCGGGAGAATGCCCTCCCGGCTGAAGCCGGTCCTACGAGTCTGGGATCAAGGATGCCGTCTGGATCAGCCGCGAACCCGCAAGGTCAGGCCTTTGAGAAAGTTGCGCAGCAACTGGTCGCCACAGGTGCGGTAGTTGCTGTGGCCGAATTTGCGGAACAGGGCGCTCAGCTCGGGCTTGGACACCGGGAACTCGGCGGCCTTGAGGACTGCGTGCATGTCTTCTTCCTTGAGTTCGAAGGCCACGCGCAGTTTTTTCAGGACGGTGTTGTTGGTGATCGGCAGTTCAACCGCCTGGGGCGCACGGCTGTCGTCCTTGCCGCGCTTGAAGATCACCAGGCCGTCGAGGAAGTGCGCCATGATTTCATCGCTGCAATCCAGATAACCTTCTTCGTCTTCTTTCTTCATGAAGGCGATCACGTCGGCCTTGGAAATGTCGAAGCCTGCGAGCTTGACGATATCGACGATCTTGCCGTCGCTGATATCAAGCATGTAGCGCACGCTGCGCAGTACGTCATTGTTCATCATGGTGTGTTCGAATCCTGGTGAGGCGGGTGTCACGCCGCAGAAGCTTGCCGCTGCAGCACTGAATAGGGTGTGTTTCGCTTAGAATTTTTCTTTGCCGGTCATGTAGCGCCACTGACCTTCGGGCAATTTGCCCATCGACACGCCACCGATACGGATGCGGCGCACCGAAACGATCTTCACGCCAACGGCTTCGCAAAGCTGGGCAATGATGCCGGGCTGCGGGTTTTTCATGGCGAAGCGCAGGCGGTTTTCGTTCTGCCAGCTGGCTTTGACCGCAGGCAATTCCTTGCCTTTATACGTCAGGCCGTGATTCAGGCGGTTCAAGCCGTGAGCCACCATATCGCCGCTAATCTCGACGATGTATTCCTGCTCGATCTTGCTGCGGTCATCCGTGAGCTTGCGCAGGATTTTCCAGTCCTGGCTGAACACCATCAAACCGCTGGCGTTGGCCTGCAAGGTCGAGATGGGTTCAAGGCGCAGGAAATGCCCTTTGAGCGGGCGTTTGCCGAAGCTGTGCTCTTCGGACAAGGTGCCCGGCGTGATCAGCGCCAATGCATCGGCGTCGCTCATGGCGGCCGGCTTGTGCAGGATGATCGTCACCGGTTCCGGCGCGTCAGCCTTGGCAGCCGGGTTGAGTTCAACGGTTTGCGTGTCGACCTTGAACTGCGGTTCTTCGATGACTTCGCCATCCACGGTGACCCAGCCGCCTTCGATATACAGCTCAGCCTCCCGACGGGAGCAGCCGATCAGCTCGATAAGACGTTTGGAGAGGCGGATGGGTTCTGACATGACAAAGAGCCGTTACTTGAGAGAAAGGCGCTTATTGTACCCGTGCAAGCCCGGTTAATCGCGGCAACATTGCAAATGGGCTGGAATCAGTGCGTTGGAGCCAACTTGTGTGGGAGCGAATTTGCTCGCGATGTCGGCCAGCACACAGGATCCGTAGGACCGGCTTTAGCCGGGAGGGCGGAAGGTCTGACGACGCAACTACTGAGGATGTACCGGCCTGTTCCCGGCTAAAGCCGGTCCTACGGTTTGACCCCGTCGCGCAAGCGCATGCGCAACATCGGATACGGCTGGCCCAGGCCGTCAATCTCGGTACGGCTGACCACTTCGAACCCATGCTTGAGGTAGAAGCCCAGCGCCTGCGGGTTCTGCTCGTTAACGTCGAGTTCCTGGATGCCGAAGTGTTCGATGGCATGGGCCAGCAGCAGCTTCCCCAGGCCTTCGCCGCGATGTGCGGGATCGATGAACAGCATCTCCAGCTTGGTTCGGCTTACGCCGGCAAAGCCTGTGATGTTCATGTGCGCATCGCGACTGCAGAACAGCGTGACGCTGTCCAGATAACGCGAGAGCAGCAGGTTCTTGAGGATCGCTATATACGAGTCGGGAAGAAAGTCATGGGTGGCACGGACCGAGTCCTCCCAGACTTGCGTGAGTGTTGGGTATTCACTCTTGTCGGGGAGCGAAATCTCGTGATGCGGGTAGTGCATGAGCGTGGCTCCGTCTGGCCGCTGTGCAAAGGAAAGTCGCCAGCCTGTTCGACCCACAAAAAGCCCCGCCGTTTGAAGGGCAGGGCTGATTTTACTTCAGGCTACGAACCGGCGATCAGAGCAAGTCCGCCCACAGATCGTATTCATCGGCGTCGGTCACGCGACACATGATCTTGTCGCCGGGTTTGACCTGGCTGCCGGCTTCGAGGGCAATGTAGACGTTGCCGTCGATTTCCGGGGCATCGAAGAAGCAGCGGCCGACAGCGCCTTGCTCGTCGACTTCATCGATCAGCACTTCGATTTCCTTGCCGATCTTCATTTGCAGGCGCGCTGCGCTGATGGCCTGTTGATGGGCCATGAAGCGATCCCAGCGATCCTGTTTGATCTCGTCCGGAACAATCGGTGCGTCCAGCAGATTGGCCGGAGCGCCTTCGACTGGCGAGTACTGGAAGCAGCCGACGCGGTCGAGTTGGGCTTCGGTCAGCCATTCAAGCAGGTACTGGAAGTCTTCTTCGGTTTCACCGGGGAAGCCAACGATGAATGTCGAGCGGATGATCAGGTCCGGACACTGTTCGCGCCAGTTCTTGATGCGCGCCAGGGTCTTGTCCTCAAAGGCCGGACGTTTCATCAGCTTGAGGATTTTCGGGCTGGCGTGCTGGAACGGGATGTCCAGGTACGGCAGGATTTTCCCGGCAGCCATCAGCGGAATCAGCTCGTCGACGTGGGGATACGGATACACATAGTGCAGGCGAACCCAGACGCCCAGAGAACTCAGCGCCTGGCACAGTTCGGTCATGCGCGTCTTGACCGGCGCGCCGTTCCAGAAACCGGTGCGGTATTTGACGTCGACGCCATAGGCGCTGGTGTCCTGGGAAATCACCAGCAACTCTTTGACCCCGGCCTTGACCAGACGCTGCGCCTCATCCAGCACATCACCCACCGGACGGCTGACCAGCTTGCCACGCATCGACGGGATGATGCAGAAGCTGCAGCTGTGGTTGCAGCCTTCGGAAATCTTCAGATACGCGTAATGACGCGGGGTCAGCTTGACGCCTTGCGGCGGCACCAGGTCGATCAGCGGGTTGTGATTCAGATTCGGCGGCGCGGCGTCGTGGACGGCATTGACCACTTGCTCGTACTGCTGCGGACCGGTTACGGCCAGCACGCTGGGATGCACGTTGCGAATGACGCTTTCATCGACGCCCATGCAGCCGGTCACAATCACCTTGCCGTTTTCGGCAAGGGCTTCGCCGATCACTTCCAGGGATTCAGCCTTGGCGGTGTCGATGAACCCACAGGTGTTGACGACAACGACGTCGGCATCCTGATAGGTCGCAACCACTTCGTAGCCTTCCATGCGCAGTTGAGTAAGGATGCGCTCGGAATCCACAAGGGCCTTTGGGCAACCCAGGGAAACAAAGCCAACCTTCGGGGCGGAAGGCGTGATAACGGTGGACATGGCGAACCTCGGCGTAAGTGGTGCTTCGGCACCGGCTGGGCGTTGGTATCCGGACGGGATACGTGCGCCTCTGGTCAAAAAGTGCGCAATTCTAGCGGCCAGCCCTGCGATTGACCAGCTTTATGCAGAGAATTACGACGAGTGCTGCGCTATGCTTCGCGGCGTTACAGGATATGTCGAATTCGCTGGCTTCGATGGCACCTGACAAGTGTCGACAGCTCAAAGCATCATCTTGTGTCGAGTGGCGCGAGCCCTGGTTTCTGGAGTGGTAGATGAGTCAAGCAAGCAGTCAGGCTGTAACCGGGCAAAGCGCAGCCAAACCCTTGAGTTTGCTGATGGCCGCAGTGGGCGTGGTATATGGCGATATCGGCACCAGCCCGCTGTATACCCTCAAGGAGGTGTTTCAGGGTGGTTATGGCGTCGCGGTCACGCACGACGCGGTGCTGGGCATTCTGTCATTGATCTTCTGGTCGCTGATCTGGGTGGTCTCGTTCAAGTACATGGTGTTCATCCTGCGCGCCGACAACCAGGGCGAAGGCGGCATCATGGCGCTCACTGCCCTGGCTCGACGGGCTTCGGCGAGCAAGCCGAAGCTGCAGGCGGTCATGGTGGTCTTCGGCCTGTTCGGTGCGGCGCTGTTTTATGGCGACAGCATGATCACCCCGGCGATTTCCGTGCTGTCGGCCATGGAGGGCATGGAACTGGCGTTCGATGGCCTTGAGCGCTGGGTAGTGCCCATGGCGCTGGTGGTGCTGGTCGGGCTGTTCCTGATTCAGCGGCATGGAACGGCGCGCATCGGCGTGTTGTTCGGACCGGTCATGGTCACCTGGTTCGTGGTGCTCGGCTTGCTGGGCATTCATGGCATTTTGCGTCAGCCGGAAGTGCTGCACGCGATGAACCCGGTGTGGGCCGTGCGCTTCTTTATCATCCATCCGGGCATTGGCGTGGCGATTCTTGGTGCAGTGGTGCTGGCGCTGACCGGTGCTGAAGCGCTGTATGCCGACATGGGGCACTTCGGCCGCAAGCCGATTGCCCGCGCCTGGTTCATCCTGGTGCTGCCCGCGCTGGTGCTCAACTATTTCGGCCAGGGCGCTTTGGTGCTCGAAGACCCGGAAGCGGCGCGCAATCCGTTCTATCTGCTGGCACCGAGCTGGGCGCTGTTGCCGCTGGTGGGGCTGTCAACGCTGGCGACGGTGATTGCGTCGCAGGCGGTGATTTCCGGTGCGTTTTCCATGACGCTGCAGGCGATCCAGTTGGGTTACATCCCGCGCATGCAGATCCAGCACACCTCCAGCGATGCCCAGGGGCAGATCTACATCGGTGCGGTCAACTGGTCGTTGATGGTTGGCGTGATTCTGCTGGTGCTGGGCTTCGAGTCTTCCGGCGCGCTGGCTTCCGCGTATGGCGTAGCGGTTACCGGGACGATGTTCTGCACCACGATTCTGGTGTCGTCGGTCATGCTGCTGTTGTGGAAGTGGCCGGCATTCCTGGCCGTGCCGCTGTTGCTGTGCCTGCTGTTCGTCGACAGCCTGTTCTTCGCTGCCAACGTGCCGAAGGTGATTCAAGGCGGGGCGTTCCCGGTAATCGCCGGCGTGGTGCTGTTCATCTTGATGACCACCTGGAAGCGCGGCAAACAGTTGCTGGTGGATCGTATCGATGAAGGCGGGCTGCCGCTGCCGATCTTCATCAGCAGTATCAAGGTCCAGCCGCCACATCGGGTGCAGGGCACGGCGGTATTTCTCACGGCCCGCGCCGACGCTGTCCCACACGCCTTGCTGCATAACCTGCTGCATAACCAGGTGCTGCACGAGCAAGTGGTGCTGCTGACCGTGGTCTACGAAGACACGCCGCGTGTACCGGCCCAGCGTCGCTTTGAAGTCGAGGCCCATGGCGAAGGCTTTTATCGGGTGATTCTGCATTTCGGCTTTATCGATGAGCCGGACGTACCGGCTGCGCTGAGCCTGTGTCATTTGAAAGAGCTGGACTTCAGCCCGATGCGGACCACGTACTTCCTGAGCCGCGAGACTGTGATCCCGTCGAAAATGGTTGGCATGGCGCGCTGGCGCGAGGCGCTGTTCGCTTTCATGCTCAAGAACGCCAACGGCAACCTGCGCTTCTTCAAGCTGCCGTTTAACCGGGTGATCGAGTTGGGTACGCAGGTGGAGATGTAATCGCTCCTACCTGAATATCTAACGACCGGTAGGAGGGGACTTGTCCCCGAATACGATGGTCCTGGCAACGAAAATCCAGATGGTT
>Ga0247730_1000533_pt1 | contig 26884 bp, 22 predicted proteins | sample UWRJL073202C2_FD_180959 | JGI IMG/M metagenome (GOLD analysis project Ga0247730, IMG submission 180959) | Plant litter microbial communities from Arlington Agricultural Research Station in Wisconsin, United States - UWRJ-L073-202C-2 | ecosystem: Environmental > Terrestrial > Plant litter >... | reverse complement strand
ACAGCGCCGACTTCGCCGGGTTCACGTAGACCCCGAAGCCCGCGTCCGCGTCGTCGGACTCCGCCGACACCCGGTACCCCAGCGCCGTCTCGCCCCGGCGGGCCGCCGCGGCGACGACCGTCGCGTACGTGACGGGCTCCCCCGCGACGACGTAGTCGTGCACCGGACGCAGGTAGATCTCCGCGCCGTCGGCGTCGAGCAGGTCCTGGAACACCGCCTCGAGCCGCTCGTTCTCCGACAGCTGGGACAGGATCAGGCTGAGGATCTCGTCGCTGACGATGACGTCGTCGACGTGCGCGACCTGCGCGAGGGCCCGGTTGCGGTCGTCGAGCATCTCGCTGACGACGGACGGCCGCTCGCCCTTGGCGCGATCGCCGACGATCTCGCGCAGGTGCAGCAGCGTCACGAGCGTGCGGGCGTCGGCACGCTGCACGGGCAGCTCGTCGGAGTAGCAGAGCACGATGATCTGGTCGTAGTCCGTGATCGCGAACCGGTCGAGGGTCGCCCGGTCCGACGTCCGTCCGCGGGTCACCTCGACCGTCAGGTTCGTCAGCGGTGGGACGTCGGGCGTGCCGAGCTCGGTCAGGATCTCCAGGGTCGAGCCGGTCTGCGCGTACTCGTCGAGCTCGCGCACGACGGTCGCGGCCCGCTCGTTCCAGCCCAGCATCAGCACCTTCGACGTCGCCTCGGGGGCGACCTCCGCGGTGTTGATGCGCGTCTGGTCGACGGCGGCCGAGCTGCGGGCGGCCGTGGCCAGGACCGAGTCGTCCTCGGCGACGACGACCAGCTCGCTGGCGCCGACGACGGTGTCCATCGCGGGGTTCAGCTCGACGATCCCGTCGGGCGAGACCAGCCCGATGACCGACGCCGTCTCGTACGCCGTGACGGCGTCGGCGTACGTCCCGCCGGACAGGGACGCATCGGCGTGGAAGTAGATCTCGTCGCCGTCGAAGTCGAACAGCTCGGTGTACACCGCGGCGGCGCCGGACTGCCGTGACGTCTGCACGATGAGCCGGGCGATGGTCTCGCGCTTGTCGACGATCACGGTGCGGTCGCCGCCGACGAGGCGTGCGGCCTCGAGGTTCTGGGGGTCCTGGATCTCCGCGACGATGTGCGGGCCCTCCCCCTCGTGGGTCAGCGCGAGGAGGGTCTTGATGACCTCGCTGTCGGGCTCGTCGCCGCCGGGCGACAGGACGATGATCGAGCGGGCCAGGCCGTGGTTGGTGAGGGCGAGGTCGCCGAGGTCGAGCGCGGACCCCGTGCGGCACACGACGCGCGTGCCCTTGAGGTCGGCGACCTTCTCGCGGATCTGCTCCTCCATCTCGACCTTGTCCTGCTCGGCGAGGATCACGACGGCCGGCTTGCGGCGGCTCTCGTTGGCGATGGACAGCTCGCGGACGATCGCGAAGACGGAGTCGGACCAGCCGAGGATGACGGTGTGGTCCTTCTCGATGACCAGCGACCGCCCCCGGCGCAGCTCAGCCAGCTTGTCGTCGATGCCCGTGGCGATGACGCCGATCAGGGCGCTGACGATGAACAGGCCGGCGACGGTCAGCAGCAGCATCACGATGATGAAGCGCCAGGTGCCGGAGTCGCCCGCGACGGTGCCCGGGTCGAGGGCGTGGAACAGCGTCGCGAGCATCTGGCCGAAGAATCCGCCCTTGGCGTTGGGCGTTCCGGGCTCGAGGTCGAAGACCAGCACGATGACCGTGAACACGAGGATCAGCAGCAGCGTCACGACGGCCAGCCATGCGACGAGCGCCGACGTCCCGCGGGCCATCGTCCCGTCGAACCAGTAGCGCAGCTTCGCTCCGCCGGTCGGCTCGATGCGCGCCTTGCCCTGGCGTTGGTTGCCCTGCTTCATCGTCTTGACGGTGCGCTGGCGCATCTGTCGCCCGGTCTGTCCCACGGTTGCCCCTTGAGCCTGTCGATAGGTCCCCGAACGCGGGCAGATGCCCGACACGCCATCTTGGCCGACGGCCCGGCCGCGCGGGGGCGAATCCGCCAACCGTAGGTCGGGGTGGGCGGTCATATCGCTACCTGTCAGACGCGTGCCGTCCGCTGACCTAGCATGATCTGGACCAATGGAATAGACAGTTGGTCTCCATCGCATCGAATCTGGAACAACAACCATGTGTCGTCGGCTTCTCTACCTGCTGATCAGCGCAGTGCTCGTCGTGTCCGGTGCGTGCGTCGCGCCAGCCTCGGCGGCCGATGCATCGGTCACGATCAGCGGGACAGTCCTGGGTGATGACGGCAACGGTCTGAAGGACGCCGAAGTTCGGGTCTGGGTAGACGGCGGGGACCCTGCCGTCATAGCCCGTTCAGCGGCAGACGGAACCTACGCTGCGACCGTTCCGGCGGCAACCAGCGGAGATTACGCCATGCGATTCTCGAAGGGGGATCGATGGATCACTCAGGACAGAAGACCGAGAGATCGTGGCCGTCAGGACATCACGGACCAGAACGTGCAGCTGCTTCGCTACGCGACGATGCGAGGCGCCATCTCCTCGTCTAACGGAGACGTCGCCGACAAGCTCGTGCGACTGGCTCCCGAGGGGCCCGGCCAGGGGGCGATCGTCCTCACCGACGACAACGGCGCATTCAGCTTCGGCAGTGTCGAACCAGGCCGCTACGTGGTGTACTTCGGGAGGGCCTCTGAGGTGCCGAACACCGTGGCCTACGGAGCCAGTGATGAGCGTTGGGCTGAGTTCGTCGACGTGGCGCCCGGACAGGACGTGGTTCTTCGTACCCAGAAGCTTGAGGCGTACGTGCCGAGCGGTCGACTGGTGGTCGACCTGTCTGGTTCTCCACGCCAGTACGCGAACGTCAACGTAGTGCCTACGGACGGATCAGGCGTGTCCCACTCGGGTCAGATCCGGCCGACCCAAAGGACGCTGGAATTCCCTCAGCTGCGATCGGGCCAGTACAAGATCGCCCTGTCGGATCAGACCCCGTGGTACGGCGGACAGTCATACGCGACGGCAGTATCCGTCTCCGTCACAGACGGCCAGACCACGTCGATCAGCGCTGACCCGGGGCCGTCGACATTGATCTACGGCAAGATCGTCAATTCCGCCGGCGACCCGTTGGCAGGGCTGAACGTCGAGCTGCTGCGGGCGGACTCGCCCGGCGAGGTCGTCAGTGACTTCCTCACGGACCAGCAGGGCCGTTTCGAGGGAGCAGCCCCCCCAGACACCGACTACTCGATCCGGGTCTCTGACGGCACCGGTACCTACCTCTCGCGTACGTTTCCAGCACCGATCGGGCAGGACTACTACGAGCCGGAGGTGTATCAGCTCGAACGATCAATACCGTTCGGACCGGAATATCCCGGCCCTGCGTCCGCCAGCGCGTCCGGGACGTACCTCGGCGACAACTTCCCGGGCGAGATGTGCTTCGTGCCTGTCAACGGCCGGATGCGCAGCGAGGTCGTGTGCGATTGGTTCGACAACGAACGGTACGACATACCGGCGATCAAGCCGGGAGCGTACAAGGTGCGGGGCGGCGGCAACTCCGGCTACGACAATAACGCCGGCGACGGCGGTCCCACCTGGTTGGGCGGTCGGTCCTTCAGCTCCGCAACGACGATCACCTTCTCGCCGGGCGAGCACAAAGAGGTGAACCTGCCGAGCCGCCTCGATCAAGGCGACTTCCACGGCGTGATCGCCGGCGTGCCCGGCGTCGCCCTCCCGAGGATCACGGTGCTCGCGTACGCGGCGGACAACCCAGACGAGGTCATCCGGTCCACCATCGATGAAAACGTCGACAGGTGGTCGCCGCCTGGGCGAATCACGAACACCTGGTCGATGCGCTTCCTGCCACGACGTCCATACAAGTTCAAGTTCGTCGACGGCACGGGCCGCTATCAAAGCACGTGGCTCGGCGGCTCTACTTTCGCCTCGGCCACGGCGTTCACCCCTCGAATCGACAACACGACCCAGTTGCCGGATGTGACGATGACGCCGCGCCTCGGACCGCTCGCACCTCCGGTCATCTCAGGTCCGCCGCAGGTCGGCAGCACGCTGACGACGACTGCCGGCGTGTGGAGCCTGCCTGGGTTGTCCTTCTCCTACCAATGGCTCCGGAGCGGTTCGCCAATCTCTGGAGCGGCCGGCACGTCATATCACCCGAGCCGATCAGACGTAGGACACGAGATCTCCGTGCGGATCGACGGTAGCGACGGGTCTGGCGCGGTCGCCAGCACGACATCTGTGGCCACTTCCCAGGTTGTCGCCGCAACCGACGTGAAAGCGCCTCCCTCGGCGAAGCTCACGCCGCGGGTGCGCACTCTTGTGAAAAGGCTCGGTGGGGGCAAGGTGCGTCTCAGCCTGGCCTACACCACCTCTGGCCCTGTTCCGACGGGACGGGTCACGATCAGCCGTGGCGGCAAGACAGTCACGTCGTGGCGGCACCTCAGGAATGGGAAGCTATCGGTCACGCTCAAGAAACAACCGAAGGCTCGCCTTCGCTACTCCGTCCGGTACAGCGGTTCCGACGAGGTAAAGCCTGACAAGCGGCAGACTCCGCGAATCCGAGTGCGGTAGACCTCGACACGCCATCTTGGCCGACGGCCCGGCCGCGCGGGGGCGAATCCGTCGATCCCTGGGCATCGGCTCCGACGGGGTCACCGAATCGTCACCTGGCCGGCGGCGCCGCGTTCACCGTTCCGACGCCTTCGCGGGTCACGATCGACCCATGTGGGAGATCTTCCTGTTCGTGTGTGCCGTCTGGGCCGTCGCCATCGTCGGCAACATCGTGCTGTTCGCGGTCGAGGAACGGGAGCACCGGCGCGAGCTCGCCGAGGACGCCGCCTACCTGGCGTCGATCGATCCGGGTCACGCGCACCCCTAGACGGGCCCAGCCCCCGGCGGGCCGACCAGGTCGTCGAACACCCGCCGGTCGTGGGCGTTGACCACGGTGACGCCCTCGGTGTCGTTCAGCGAGCGGAGGGTCTGGTGGTTGCGGGCGATCGCGGCACGGTCGCGACCGACGATCTTCTCGAACACCCGCAGCAGGCCGACCGTCGCCAGCGGCGCACCCGACGGCGACACGTCGGTATAAGAGGAGGCGTCGAAGGCCGCATCCCCGGCGTGCACCAGCAGTCCCCGCTCCCCCACGTCCACGCCCACCGCCGCGTGCCCGCGGGAGTGACCCGGCATCGGGATGAGCGTGATGCCCGGCAGCACCTCGTGCCCGGTGAGCCCGTCCCGCCACACGTCCCCGCACCCGACGTGCAGCTGCCAGGCAGGGCCGTGCGCCCACTGGGCCGGGCGGTAGCGACGCTTGTCGAGCGCGTCGGGTGACGTGATCGCGGCCGCGTGCTCGTCGGCGGTGGTGTGGACCGTCGCGTGCGGGAAGTCCGAGAGCCCGCCGGCGTGGTCGAAGTCCAGGTGCGTCAGCACGACGTGGGTGACGTCCGCCGCCGTGTGCCCGAGCGCCTCGACCTGGCGCAGCGCGCTCGACGACCCATCCGACGTGGGCCTCAGCAGCCGTCGGGCCGGACCCATCCGACGCTTCGGGTCGGCGTAGTCGCCCAGGCCCAGACCGGCGTCCACGAGCACCAGCCCCTCGTCGGTCTCGCACAGCAGCACGTGGCAGACGATCGACGGCACCAGCGGCGGTGCGAACGTCCCACAGTTGAGGTGATGGACTCGCATGTCCAGCATCCTCGTCCTCTGACCGCTGTCCCGCAGCAGAACCGCCGGCCTGCACGAGACCGCCGGAAGATCACGCGCGATTCGGCGTTGCCGTGAGCCCGTTCGAACCTATGCTGCGAACATGTCATTCGACGGGGACCAGGCGCGGCTCATCAAGGAGCTGGCGGACGCGCAGGCCGAGATCAGGGCGCAGTTTGGCCTCGCGCCGCGCGTCAAGCCCACGGCAGGCGACCGTCTTGACGAGCCCATGACGCCCGGCAAGCGCGCCGTATTGGGTGATAGCTGACGCAGTTACGGGCAGTAGTCAATGTGAGCCATCTGGCAAGAAATTTCACCTGTTCGACACTTTGACCGATTACGGTCGAACGCATGCACGTACTCCTAATCGTGGCTGGCGCTGTCTGGGGAGTCAGCGCCGCCGCCGTCATCGTGATATTCGCACTTGACGAACGCTCACATCGTCGAAGACTGGACGGCGCAAGCCGGGCCGATGCCCCCATCCGTACCGCGACCGCAAAGGTTGCTGTCCCGTCCCCAGCGGCAACGTAGTCATGAGGCACCCACTTCGGCACTTCCGCCGCAAAATCCGTTGCAGGTTGAAATACGGCAGAGCATGCCCACACCACCCGCGGCACTGACAGCTCTTTACGCTTGGGCCCGCAAGGGTCGCAACGGTGATGCGAACGTCAGCAAGTCAGCCGTAGTTGTAAAGTTTTCTGCCGTGTCTGTAGAAGTCGTCCACTGGAATCCATCTAAACCAGTTCTGCCCGGCGCTCTGGGCCGGTTGTCTGCTAGTTGGACGCGGCCAGTCAACAACTTCGGCGACCTACTCGGGCCGATTCTCGTCGATCGTCTCTTAGAGCACTTCGGACTCAATACGGGCGAGTCGTCGACAAGTGCCCGCTTAGTGGCGGTCGGGTCGATAATGAAGCTCACCAGACCCAACGACGTAGTCTGGGGCGCGGGCATCAACGGAAAATCGATGAGCGTTGGCGCAGGCCGCCACCTCGACGTGCGGGCGGTCCGCGGGCCGCTGACGCGCGACCTCCTCCTGAGCGCCGGAGCTGCGGTTCCCCAGGTTTACGGAGACCCTGCACTGCTTTGGTCGAAATTCTGGCCGCGAGACTTCTACACAGGTGGGCCAACCTCTGAGCTCTCGCCGTACGCGGTGGTGCCCAACTTCCACGATTGGGCAGCCTGGCGCCGTGAGAAGCACGCGATCAACCCCCGCCAACAGCCACACCACGTCATACGACAGATTGCAAGGAGCGAGTTCGTTTGCGGGTCCTCGCTTCACGGCGTGATTATTGCCGAATCATTCGGGATACCTGCCCGATTGATCGTGTCCTCGACTGAGCCAGAGTTCAAGTACAGCGACTATTACCGAGGGACTGGCCGGCCCACATTCAAACCCGCTCGATCTTTGGACGAGGCGCTTGAAATGGGCGGCGAGCCGAGCCCTGAATGGGACGACTGGTCGCTGCTGAAAGCGTTCCCGATCGACCTCTGGCAGGGCCCTTTTGCTGCGAGAAATTGGCAGGACACCACCTACGGCAGGTGACCTGCAACGCAAGAATCATTCAACCTGCTTGAGGCATCCAGCGACGCTCGATGAACCCGACGTCACACGGCCCGGTTGTCCCTAGGTGCGCTACCCGAATGCCACTATTGCTCTGCACCCCAAGTAGCGAACCATCCGACGACTAGTTCCCTGCCAATCCGAATGTCGCAGTAGATGCCCCTGTAGCTGTCAAGTAGAAAGTCGTGGTTCGGAAGTCATGCACCCGGTCTCACTCGCTCGCGTGTTGTCGGCATGAGCCTCGCCGACAACGCCGCACGGGGTGCGGCCGTAACGTTCTTCGGCCAGGGCCTCAGATTCGTGCTGCAGCTGATCTCCGTTAGCTTACTGGCACGAATTCTCGCTCCCGCGGACTACGGGATCTTCGCGATGGTCATATCAATTGTCGGCATCGCCACAGTGCTCGGGGATTTCGGCTTATCGATGGCCTCAATACAATCGCAGACCCTCACTGACGCCCAACGGTCCAACTTGTTCTGGACGAACACCGGGCTCGGGTTAGCCCTGTCAGCAGTTGTGTACTTCAGCGCCGCACCTATAGCGGCGTTTTACGATCGGCCCGAGCTCGTCGCCGTCACGCAGGCGAGTTCTGCAGCCTTCTTCCTCAGCGCTATGTCAGCGCAGTTTCGTGCGGAAGTCTCGTCCAAGCTGCGATTCAGGTGGTTGGCCGCCGCGGATGTCGGAAGTCAGGCGGCGGGCCTGATCCTAGCCATAGCTCTCGCGATCCAAGGCGCAGGCTATTGGGCCCTCGTAGCGCAGCAAGTCTGCGTTGCTGCAGTTATGCTCTGCATACTGATTGCAGGTGCAGACTGGATCCCAGGTCGGCCAAGACGCAATTCGGATATGCGCGCGCTGTACCGTTTTGGGGCGAACACGCTCGGCGTCCAGTTGTACACGTATGTCACCTCAAATGCCGACAATGTGCTGGTGGGCCGCTTCGTCGGTACAGCTGCACTGGGCGTCTATACACGCGCCTACCAAATCTTTAGGCTCCCGATGCAACAGATCGCGGCGCCAATGACTCGCGTTGCACTCCCGGTATTGGCCCGGCTGCAAGACGATGACCGCTACGACGATTACGCGCAGCGCGCGCAGATCATTCTGAGTTACACCTTCGGCGGGATGTTCTTCGTAATGGCCGCGACTGCGGACCCAACGATCGACCTGCTCCTGGGCGATCAGTGGGGCGAGGCGAAGCCAATCTTCGCGGTCTTAGCCATCGGCGGTGTCTTCCAAGCGCTCGGCTACGTTTACTATTGGATCTTTCTTTCGAAAGCCAGAACGGGACTTCAACTTCGATACACGCTTATAGGCCGCACCGTCATGCTGGGTGCTATGGCGATCGGCGTGCACTGGGGGCCGATTGGCGTTGCGGTGGGATCGACTATCGGTCAGATTCTGATGTGGGGACTGAACGGCTTCATCGCAGTTCCCAAGACAGGAGTGAACGCTCGTGCGCTGATGCAAATAACCGTGCGGCCGCTCGTCCTTTACACGGGAATGCTCCTCATCGCGGCGCCCCTGACGGTCGTATTGCGCGAACAACCTGCACTGACAACTCTCGGTGCGCTCTGCTTGTCGATCGGTTGCTACTTAGCACTAGCAACGTGGCTGATTCGTGGAGTCAGAAATGACCTGGAACTTGTGTTCGACGCCGTTCGCCGAGCACGATCGCGATAGATTCCGGCCTGATTGATCGACGTACCGCGCCCCGAATCGAAGAGCCAGGCGAGCAATCCCTGAACCGCCGCGAGTTAGTCCGAGCCGAACAGATCCCGCGTGTAGACCCGATCCCGCACATCGGTGAGCTCGTCGACCAGACGGTTCGCGACGATCACGTCGGACATCTGCTTGAACTCCTCGAGGTCACGGATGACCTTGGAGTTGAAGAACTCGTCGTCCGCGAGCTCGGGTTCGTAGAGCACCACCTTGATGCCCTTGGCCTTAAGTCGCTTCATGATCCCTTGGACGCTGCTCGCCCGGAAGTTGTCCGAGCCCGACTTCATGATCAGCCGGTGGATGCCGACAACCTTGGGCTTCCTGCTGAGGATGTCGTCGGCGATGAAGTCCTTGCGGGTGCGGTTGGCGTCGACGATCGCGCTGATCAGGGTCTGGGGGACGTCCTGATAGTTGGCCAGGAGCTGCTTGGTGTCCTTCGGCAGGCAGTACCCGCCATAGCCGAACGACGGGTTGTTGTAGTGGGTCCCGATGCGCGGGTCGAGCCCGACGCCGTCGATGATCTGCCGGGTCGACAGGCCGTGGCTGATCGCGAACGAGTCGAGCTCGTTGAAGTAGGCCACGCGCATCGCCAGGTACGTGTTGGCGAACAGCTTGACGGCCTCCGCCTCGGTGGGCTCGGTCAGCAGGACCGGGCATCCCTTCTCCGCGGCACCTTCCATCAGGAGATCGGCGAAGCGCTGGGCCCGATCGCTCTGCTCGCCGACCACGATGCGTGAGGGGTGCAGGTTGTCGTAGAGCGCCTTGCCTTCGCGAAGGAACTCCGGGGAGAAGATGACGTTGTCCGTCCCGAGCCGCGCGCGCACATCGAGGACGAACCCCACGGGAATGGTCGACTTGATGACCATCGTCGCATTCGGCGCCAACTTGGTGACGTCACCGATGACGCTCTCGACCGTGCGGGTGTTGAAGTAGTTCGTCTGCTCGTCGTAGTCCGTAGGCGTCGCGATCACGACGTACTCCGCGTCAGCGTAGGCCGTTGCAGGGTCGTCGGTGAACGACAGTCGAAGTTCCCCACGAGCGAGGAACTCCTCAATCTCGGTGTCGTGGATCGGGCTCTTGCGTTCACGCAGAAGATCGAGCTTCTTCGCATCGATCTCCAGGCCGACCACGTCGTGGTGCTGCGAGAGGAGAACGGCGATGGAGAGCCCGACGTAGCCGAGTCCGACAACTGCGATCTTGGAGGTCACCCGGCAAGGGTATTGCCTGTCGCCCGCTTGGAGTGATGCCGACCTTGAGATGGGAGACACATTAAATGTCTGTGGAGAACGTCGCCCGTCCCAGCAGTACAGGTACGGCGATCGCTGTATCAACCATCCGCATGCCGGCCGTTTGCGGGGAAGAAACTGATTCGCCGAGTCGATCCCTGGCGGGATGCCCATCCCCGTCAGCCCGCACTCCTCGAAGGCGGCCTTGAACAACGAGCGCCGCCGACCTAGATCGCTACAGTTCAGCGCGCCAAGCGACACGTCTGACTGCCGTAGTGTGCGACTTGCCGTCCAGCCCACCTCCGGTGACATGGCTGATGTCACAACCGCCGGTACGTCCAGTTTCGTCAAACTCCCGAAACTCGCAGGACTTGCGCATACGGTTAGTTGATTTGCGGAGGCACAAGGGGAATGTCAGCCGCCATCGCGTCGGATGTGAGGGAGCACAAATGGTTCATCAGGTCGATGAGCTGCGATCCGAGCGGCAAGCTCGCTACGGCCGTCGCCCGGTTTCCTCGGCCGAACGGAAGCGAGTAAAGATGAGCGCTCCGGAGATTCACATCCCTCGAGACACTTGGGAACAGCGCCACTCCGCTCGCCTTGCCCTTACGGACCTAGTGGTCCTCGCTTTGGCTGTTCTGATCGCGGCCGTCACCAAGTTCGGAACTGACGCGACGACTCGCACTCAGGGCCCGGTGGGGCTGACTTACACCCAGCTCGGGGCCATCATCGTCGCGACCTGGTGGCTGAGCCTGATCCTCTATTCGACAAGAGACCAGCGCGTGTTCGATGACGGCGCTGAAGAATACCGGCGCGTCATAAAGGCGACGATCTTTACCTTCAGCCTGTTGGCTATCGCCTCTCTTCTGCTCAAGATGGACATGTCTCGCGGATACCTGGCTATCGCGTTCCCAGGAGGGATGATCGGGCTAGTGCTATCTAGGCGGGTTTGGCGCACGTGGCTGAGGAATCAGCGCTACAGAGGGCGCGGGATGGCGCGCGTACTCATGGTCGGGGGAGTCCGCTCGTCAACGAACATTGCCAGGACTTTCGACACGAACAAGACCGCAGGGTTTCGTGTCAACGGGGTGTGGGTCCCTGACCGCCATCACACGACAAACCAATGGCTAGATGTCTCGCATCGTTTCGTTCCCGTTCTCGGGACTGAGCGAACGCTTGCAGAGGCGCTGGAGATCACCAATGCAAACACTGTGATCGTCACCGACACAGAGCATCTCGGGCACGAAGGCGTGCGTGAACTGATGTGGCAGCTTGAAGGGGCGGGCGTGGATCTCATGGTGTCCCCCAACATGATTGATGTTGCAGGCGCTCGATTACACATGCGTGGCATCGCCGGAATGTCGTTCCTTCACCTCGAAGAACCTCAGTACGCGGAAGCTGGGACGTGGCCTAAGACAGTGTTCGACAGAACATTGAGTGTGCTTCTGTTGCTTTGCCTGGCACCAGCACTCGTTGCCGTTGCTCTTGCCGTTCGACTTAGCAGTCCAGGCCCGATTCTCTACCGTTCTGAACGAGTGGGGACCGCGGGTGCGCCCTTCGAGATGCTCAAGTTCCGGTCCATGACTGCTGACGCAGATGCCCAAATCACAGCTTTGGAAGGGCTGAACCAGGGGGCGGGGCCACTGTTCAAGATCCGCGACGACCCCCGAGTGACACCCGTCGGCAAGGTACTTCGACGCTATTCCATTGATGAATTGCCTCAACTCATCAATGTTCTCAAGGGAGAGATGAGTTTCGTTGGGCCGCGGCCGCCGTTGCCTTCTGAGGTTGCGGCGTACGAAGGAAATGTGCGGAGGCGGCTGTTGGTGAGACAGGGGATTACGGGGCTGTGGCAAGTCAGTGGCCGTTCCGACCTGACGTGGGAAGAGTCCGTACGGCTGGATCTTGACTATGTCGAGAACTGGTCAATGGTGCGCGACCTGCAGATCATATGGCGCACGGTACGAGCGGTCTTCAGATCGAAAGGGGCGTACTGATGGCACACGAGTCAAAACCTCAGCGCCCAATCCGGCCTCCTGTAAGTCCGCTGGATTTCCCAACTGAGGGACGATTTCTCCTAGCGGCGTCCACGGGCGGGCACCTCGCACAGCTCGTCAGGATGCACGAGCAGCTCGGGGCGACGCCAGATTCCGTGTGGGTGACGTTCGATACGACCCAAAGCCGCTCCTTGCTCCGCGGTAAGCCAGTCATCTACGTGCCGTACGTCGCCCCTAGGGATTGGCGAGCAGTCTGGAACGCTCGGCGGACGATCGCGAGCCAGCTTGAGGGCGAACGATTCGACGGATGCGTCAGCACGGGCGCCGCAATCGCAATCGCTGCCTTCCTTAGCCGGCCAGCGCGACGTGTGCCACGGATGTACGTAGAGAGCGTTGCTCGGGTTAATGGGCCCTCGATGACGGGCCGAATCGTCGAGCGCACCCATCTAGCTCAACTGCGAACCCAGCACGTCGGATGGGCAAACTCACGCTGGGCGTTCGGCGGAAGCGTCTTGTCTTCATACGAGTCGCTTCCTTCCGAGCCCAGCAACGACAAGCCGCGACTATTCGTGACCCTCGGGACGATCAAGCCTTACCGTTTCGATCAACTGGTTGATGCCGTACTCGCAACTGGCTTGGCCGACTCAACCACGGTCTGGCAACTAGGAACCACAACTCGCGACGACCTGCCCGGCGCGGTTCACAACTATCTGGACGCCGACCAGTTTCAGGCAGCCGCCCACGAGGCCGATGTCGTAATCACTCACGCCGGCATGGGCACGATCTTGCTCCTACTTGATATGGGCAAGTACCCAGTGGTTGTTCCGCGACGTCAATCTCGCAATGAGCATGTGGACGACCATCAAGGGCAGATCGCGGACCTTTCGAAATCTGAAGGGATTGCTGCCTCGTTGGAGGTTGACGCCATCACAGCCGACGCGATACTGCGCGCGCACCGCCGTCGCATCGTACAGTCAGATTTCGCTCGATGAAGCTTACGCGCGTCCTGCACGTTGGGGTCGTAGGTGACTTACCTGGCGGTATGGCCCAAGTTGTAAACGAGTACCTCACCTGGCACTTCAGAGCAACGACACACCAGGCTGTTGCTTCAACTCACGGAAGGCACGATCTGCTCGCGCCAGCACGTTGGCTACGCGCGGCTCTTCGGCTCGTAGCCTTCAGATTGTCAGGCCGGCGACGCGTTCTTGCGGTTCACCTTTCGCAAGGTGGATCCTTCATTCGCGAGGGCAGCCTAGTTGCCCTCGCACGGGCCATCAGGCTGCCCGTCGCCATACACGTACACGGCAGCAGTTTCGTAGGCTTTTCCGAACGGCATCCGAAACTCGTGCGGACAGTCCTCTCAAAGGCGAGAATCGTGTTACCGCTCTCCGACGCCACTCAGCAAGCGATCGCGCACCTTTGCCTATCTGTCCCCGTAATACGGATACGAAACGGCGTCGCTTTGCCCGCATATCAGGCTGCCACACGGAACAAGCGCATCCTTATGGCTGGCGAGATCGGCTATAGGAAAGGCGCCGACGTGCTCTTGCAGGCGTGGGAACCTCTTTCTGAGGCCTATCCAGACTGGGAGCTCGTTCTCGCTGGACCTCTTACTATGGCCACCCTTCAGCCGCGCATCGAGGAGCTACCGCGCGTCACTTGGCTAGGTCCCATACACCATGACGATCTAATGAATTTGATGCGTACATCTTATATTGCGGTGCTGCCGTCTCGTAACGAGGCGCTGCCCATGTTCCTCCTGGAGGCCATGTCTCACGGATGCGCGGCCGTCGGCACGAACGTCGGTCAAGTGGCCGACCTGATTTCCCCAAGTACTGGCAGGCTGATTGAACCCGACGATGTTCTTGCTCTGAAGGAAGCACTGAACCAATTGATGCATGATGTGCCAGAGACCATCAGGCACGGCGAAAGGGCCAGAACGATCATTGAAGCGACCTACTCAAGTTCCGCGATCGGCGAAGAACTGGACCGTCTGTGGTTGTCAGTCCTGTGAACAAGTACATGTCCCCCCTAACCCTCCGGGAATGCGTCGGGCCGGACGGTGATGCGTAGTGCAAGCAAAGCCGACGTGGGATGTGCTCATACCCGCCTTCAATGCCAGCCGGTTCATCGAAGAATGCATTGCATCGGTACTCATCCAGTCTCATCGCCCCGATCGAATAATCGTTTACGACGACGGGAGCAGTGACGATACGGCGACGCTAGCGGAACACTACGGATCGTGCGAAGTCATTCGAGGACGTGAGAACCTCGGGGTAGGAGCATCCCGCCAAGAATTGCTCATGCATTCTTCGGCCGAGTGGGTCCTTTTCCTTGACGCTGACGACGTGTTGCTGCCGTTCGCGAGCGAGGTTGCACTAGCCGAACTACGAGAGGCGCACGCACTCGACCTCGTCAGTTTTCTTGAAACGAGCTTCGCCGTCCCACCAAGCGCGATAGAAAATCCGCGAGAGCGACCACTGACGTTCGATCAAGTGTGGTGGCGGAACACGATCGTCAGCTCAGCCGCATTCATTCGCCGCGAGTCAGCTTTGAGGGCAGGCGGCTACAGCAACGAACGACGACTGATCGACTACGACATGTGGCTCCGGCTCCTGTCTCTAGACAGCGCCGCGGGAAAGATCGTGGAGACGCCCGTCGTAGCTCGCTACATCTCCGCCGAGACCATTACTGGCGATGTGGTACCAGCCGTCAGGGAGCAACTTCGGCTGATCCGAATCTACGCACCTAGGTTGACACTCGGTCCACCGAACAGCAGATTGTGGCGACGACGTCTGTTCGAACTGTGGTGGCGCGGATTTAAACGGCACGTGAAGTACGGGCGAGACCCTCGCCAGTTCATTCCCATGACGGAGTTGCATGCTGGTCCGAAGTCACACGCACTCGATCTCACACTCCGAAGTCACCTCGCGATGATCCTGTTCCGGCTGACACCGGTGCGACGTCTGCTTAGGCTAGACCGATGAAGTCGCACCGCCGTCCAAGCTCTGGCGCACCAGAATGACTCAACCTGGCGCAACATCGAGGATCTTCATCACAGCTGCCATCGCCATATGCGGCTGCATAGGCGCTTTGGTTGCGATGAACACCCTAGTTGCCGTCCTCGTGATATCTGTGCTATTTGCGGCGGGGATGGGCCTCGCTCGGCCATTCGAAGTTGGAACAATCTGTGTCGTTGCTGGCCCAGCGCTTCTAAGCGAATTCGGAGCCGGGAGCTTGACGATCGACAACATCGTCACGGTGGGCGGCACGTGCCTAATACTCGTGTCGATCTTGACGAGCCGCAGGCGTTGGCGGCAGGACGCCTATTTCTGGTATCTCGTAGCTCTCAGCCTCTGCGTCGCGTTGTCCTCCGTCGCTAATCCCGGCGAAGGCAAGATCGAGTCGTTATTCCGCTACGGTGCCATTCTCCTGCTTTCAATCCGACTTTCGGTCGCAACTTCTTCTGAACGGCTGTTCGCCCTCCGAGCCACGCTGGCTATTGTCGCACTCGGCGCGTGCTCTATTGTTCAGCAACCTTTCACTAGATGGCCCGACCCATTCGGCGCCCGCGAAGGTATTGCGGATGGCTCTAGGTACGGCGGCCTGTTCGGGCACCCGAACTTCGGTGCATACTGCATCGCATTGGGCATTCTCGCCATGGCTCACTTCCATTTTGCGCCGAAGGTCCGCTGGCCAAGTATCGCGCTGCTCGGCACTGCAATACTCATGACCGGAAGCAGGACTGCTCTGGGCGTGCTAGCGCTTTGCCTGCTATTCATCGCGTGGCGTGGCCGCAATCGCGTCGCGATCATTTTGCTAGGCGCGGCAACTCTTGCAGCGCCGTTTGCAACAGTGACCCTTCAGCGGTTCATCAATATCTTCTCAAGTGAAAAGAATTACGTTGGTCCGAACGCAGGCCAGTGGCGTATCCAACAGTGGGGTAATGCGATAGAAATCTGGCAAGAGAGGCCGGCCTTCGGAGTAGGATGGTATAACGCTCCCAACCTCCTCCCACGCGACCTTGGCGTTCACAACAGTTACTTGGAAATTTTGGTTGAGTCAGGAATTGTTGGTGCGATCATCTTCGCCGCCGCCCTTGTCGGGCTGCTACGAAACGCTGGCGGCACGTCTGCCCGTGGCATTTGTCTGATATATCTGCTCGCTACAGGGGTAACCGACCGTGGGCTCTTGTACCCGAGCACCCTCGCTGTGCTCGCGATCGTTTGGCATACGACGACATTTGTTGACGCGAACACCCGCGGACAACAGCCCGCGTCCGGTGCCCTGGAAGTTGGCGCCGCTAGGCCGACGTGATGCGGCCACGTAGGATCGACAGATCCTGTCGAGCCGCTCGAACCAAATGGTGTGGTGAATCAGTATCCGACAGGAGCTTGGAGATAGTTTTCAACCGTTCAGCGCGATTTGATGCGTGCTGAACAGCCGACTCCGCCCCAACAGCCCCGAGTGTTCTATCGATCTTTTCCGACCCCTCGACTGAATAGCTGATGGGCCGAGCACCCTCGGTCAACCCCATGATCAGAGAGTGCAGTCGGTCGCTCATTACCGCAGCTGAGGATGCGTACACGTCTCGAACTACACGCTCGTGCTCCTCGTGATGAGCACCGTTCCACGGAACCAATCGGCAATTGAGGCGATTAGCCATCCGCTCGCCTAGAGCCTGATCAAGGTCGACTTGAACAACAACGATCGGCTCCAGGTTAGATCGCGAAGCGCTGAGCCTAACCGTCTCGTACCACTCCTCGTCGGGAGCCTCGCGGTCCCCCCTCAGACTCAGCGCCAGCGTTCCGCGCTCGGCACTTGGGCGGAACTGATCCACCGAACTCCCGAGGTCGAAAGCCCAGTCGGGATGCACCTCTCCGACGCCCGTCCAGGCCGCGCTCTCTCGATCACGCCAAGAAATGATCCGTGACGCCCTTAGCAGCAGACCTATGGTGCGTCCGAACCCGCGCCGCGGTGCCCGCACACCCATGCCCACATGAAGCCCATACCCGCCTTGCGGGACCGCACGAGAAACTAGGGCAACATGCTTTGCGTATGACTTGACAAACTTGGAGTTCAACTGCATCTCGCCGGCGTTGTAGCCGACTACGATCCGTTCGGACCGGGCACATGCGAAAGCTTCCTCCCACCATTGAGCACGTGACACGTAAGTGACGTCTTGATCATTTAGATGTAGTCCGGTCTGGTAGCTCTTAGAGTTCCGCTCAACTAGGACATGCAACTCACCGCTTGTGCGTAGCGCCGCGAGGTAGGCCCGTCTCAAGACTGAATCGCCGATGTTGCCCTCTTGTCCCACCGCCGACACGAATACCTTCGTCACAATCGACCTTCCGAATAGTCGTGCTGCGAACCATCTGCTAACGGAGCGGCCTATCCGGCCGATTTTCAGGGGTTTAGCCCATCGGCTGCGCATACAAGAATGGGTAAGCTTCCCGGTCCGCGTCAGTGACCTGGCTCAAGGGGCCGGTTGCTAGCAACTTGACGTCGGTTGCGTCGCACGCAGCAGACACCGGAACTGCTACCCGGCCCCAACAAGTCGCAAGTACAGGAGTCTGTGGCTCTCGCGGACAACCTTCCAGTCTCTTTCCGACATATCGGGCGACGGCAACGGTCCACGGTCCTTCACCAAGTCATAGACCTCAGCGAGCCGCGTAGCATCCAGTGGCGGTTCAAACATGAACACCCAGTCTCCACCGACTTCGGCCTGAAGCGCGCGCCCTGTCAAAGAATCCGGCACCAGGACTGGGCGATCGAGCGACAGCGCTACCAACACTGCCCCCGAACTGTGCATCTCGCTGTACGGAAGAACGACGAGGGCGCTCGACGTGATCTCGGCGACCAACTGGGCATCGGGGACGAAGGACAGATCCAGACTTACTCTGTCATCGCGTCCACTGGCAACCATCACATCAGAAGCAGACACATCGTCTGCTGGTTTACCAACGATCCGAAGCCTTAAACTTTCATCGTCAATCGAGCCGAAAGCATCAAGAAGAGTGTCAAGCCCCTTGTACTGCTTGATCAATCCGAAGTAGATAATTCTCCCCCTCGAAACGTTCGACTTGGGGTGCGCCGCGAACGCCTCGCGATAATGACCGTGAGGAATTCGCACTCGCTCTTGTCGCCGGTCTAGGTTCGGCTCAGGAACTAAGAGCACGTCCGCAACCGTAAGTGCGTCAAAGGCTTTCGCGATCCTCCGGTAGCGACGAGAAGCTGACGTCGATGCGTCGTGCGGAACGACATTGTGAAGCGTTCTTACGACGGGCGTTCGTAAGGCACGCAGTCGGATGATCAGCGCCCATGTCCGGGCTTCCGCAGCCAGGGCGCGAACCCCGACTCGGTTCCCAACAAAGTGTTCGGGCCAATGGAGGTGGAAGATGTCATAACCCAACCCAAACGCCGTTCGCCAGTTGAAAAACCGGACTTGGATGTCAGCGCCTGCGACAGCAGCCATGTGGTTCGCGTAACGCGTTTCGGATCCCGGCGGCCTCATGGAATGCAAAACGCGGATCGTCACGAGACCCCCGTGCGTCATGGGAGCTGGCCTGCGTATGAGATCCCGCGCATCATCGCTTTCTTTCGTCTGTGATCTTTGCTCGAAACCCTATCTGTTTCTGAAACGCGGCGTAACTGGATGCGTGAGAGGGACATCACTGGGCTGGCGAGTTGGACGGAGCGTTGAGTCGCGGCGCCCGCGATCCCCATAGCGACCAGCACCTCGAACACGAATCGCCCCCCATTGGCCAAACCCAGCCACGCCGTCGCCCGGGTCATGTCTAAACTGACGGCAGCACAACGTATCCCCACAGGCTCACATCGAAGCAGTCGAGCGGGGACGTCCTAAGCGGCCGCGCGTGCGCCACCTACGACCACCTCTCGATTGGAACCAACGTGGATTTGCGTGACTACCTGAGAGTGCTTAAGTCGCGGTGGTCGTTCATTGCAGCGTGTGCGCTAACCACCCTCGCCCTGTCAGCAGCGCTGACGTGGGCAGCGACACCGCAATATTCGTCGTCTGCGAGGTTGTTCGTGTCGACGTCGGCGTCCGATGACAGCCAAGCCTTGCAGGGCGGCCAGTTCTCCCTGCAGCGGGTCAAGTCGTACGCAGACCTGCTCTCCGGCCAAGAGATCGCGCGGCGTGTGGTCGATCAGCTCGGCCTGGAGGAATCTCCCAAGGCACTCGCTTCGCAGATTTCCGCCACTACCAAGGTGGACACCGTCATCCTTACGGTGAATGTCACAGACCCTGATCCAGAGCGCGCGCAACGATTGGCGACTGCCGTCTCCACCGTGTTTGTCGGCTATGTCGCCGAACTGGAAACGCCACCAGGCAAGGACGCGGCGACGATTAAGGCCAGCGTGGTTGATCCGGCTTCCAAGCCGTCCTCGCCAATATCGCCGAACACGGTGCGGAACCTTGCGCTTGGTCTACTACTTGGCCTGATCCTAGGTGCTGGACTCGCCCTGCTGCGAGACACGCTGGACACAACCATCAAGAGCACGAAGCAACTCGCTGCTCTAGTTGAGGCCCCCATTTTGGCGTCCATCACGTTCGACCCGGATGCCATCGACACGCCACTTACCTCGACGCTAGATACCTACGCGCCCAGGACAGAGGCCTTCCGAGTTCTTCGTACGAATCTCCAGTTCATTGACCCTGACATCCAACGCAAAGTCTTCGTGGTCACAAGTTCATTGCCAGGCGAGGGAAAGACCACTACCGCGATCAATTTAGCCTTGGCGCTTGCGGAGGGCGGTGAAAGAGTTGCCCTTGTCGAGGGCGACCTCCGTAGACCCAAGATCAGCGAGTACCTGAACCTTGAGTCCGCTGTGGGCTTGACCACCGTGCTCATCGGTAAATTGCCGCTCGACGCGGCGATGCAGGCGACGGCAAACGACGAACTCGAGGTCCTCGCCAGCGGAGCTACCCCGCCGAACCCTGCCGAACTCCTCAAATCGAGTTCGATGTCGAAACTCATTGGTGCACTGCGCGAGAAGTACGACATCGTCTTGATCGACGCGCCACCGTTGCTGCCGGTCACAGACGGTGCCTTGCTCGCTGCGGAGGCGGACGGAGCCCTCTTAGTCATACGACACGGAAAGACAACGACTGATCAGGTGTCCTCCGCAGTTGACCGGCTCGATGCCGTAGGCGCCACGCCAGTTGGGGTCATTTTCAATATGACTCCTGCCAAGGGAGGGGACGGATACGGATACGGATACGGATACGGATACGCACCCGAAGCGCCAAGCCCTTCGCCTACCGCCTAAGTTTCGGACTATCTTGCATGTGAACTTGACCACACGAGGTGCACGGCACCTGCTTCCGCCCCCGCGATTGCAGCGCGCTGCGTAGTTTCAGCCACGTGATCTAAGGATCCTGTGTTTCGGTTCCATGAACAATTGCGGAGTCCCGCAATATCTTGCTGCGGATTCCCCTATGCTTCGGGTACTGCATCACCTTTGAACTCACTTTTTGCACATGGCTTCTAGCCAGGACAGGGAAACCCCATGAAGAAGATGATCATCGGGCTCTTCGCGTCGAGCGCCTTGGTTCTCGGCTCAGGAGCCTTCGTCAGCGGAGCATCCGCCGCTGATCCGTACCCGGGTACCGTGCCCACGGTTCCGACCGTTCCTGCGGCGCCCACGCCGCCGGCACCTCCCGGCCCGAGCACCGTCCCGACCAAGCCCGAGACGCCGACACTGGCGGGTGGGTCCGTCCCCTCGAGCTCGACGGTCGTCTTCGTGCTCAAGGTCGGCGCTGGTAACGCGAAGGTCGGCGGCAAGATCAAGATCACCTTCAACGGCAAGGTCTACTTCTTCAAGGTGAAGAACGGCGTCGCCAACATCAAGTTCAAGGCCCCCAAGCTCAAGGGCTACAAGAAGGGCGCGACTCGCACCAAGACCTTCAAGTACGAGTTCAAGCCGTACACCGGCTCGGTCTTCAAGAGCAGCCACGGCAAGGCGAAGGTCGTCGTCAAGAAGAAGTAGCGAACGCTCAGTCGTTCCGAACAAAGTGGGGCTGCCTCTGGCAGCCCCACTTTTGCTATGCACAGCACCGCCATGAGGGGACAGTAGAGACCGTGACAGATCAGAAGCCCGCACGTCAGCCGCAAGCCAATCCGAAAAGACGCCGTCGCATCGTGCTCGGCGTGGTGGCCCTCATCGTCGTTGCTGTCGCGGGCCTCGCCATCTACACGTACACGCAGCTGTCCTCGGCGCGCGACAACATCGACGTCGCGACGACAAGTGCCGCTGAGCTTCAGGACGCGCTCGAGTCGGGCGACCAGCCTGCTGCTGAAACAGCCCTGACCAGGCTTCAGTCGAGCATCGGCGATGCTGACTCCACGCTCGGTCAGCCTGTCTTCAGCCTCGCAGCGAAGGTTCCCGTCTTCGGCAAGAACGTCGACGCCGTGCGCATCGTGACGTCGTCCCTCCGCGACGTCGCCGAGGACGGCCTGCCTCCGCTCGTACAGATCGCCGATCAGTTCAACGGCAAGACCTTCAACCCCGACGGCGGGACCATCAACGTCGAGGCCATCGCCGGCATCGGCCCGAACGTCACCGCATCGTCGAAGGTGCTCTCGTCAGCAGCGGCCCGTGTCGACAAGCTCGACGCCTCCGACCTGATCGGGTCGCTCCACGATCCGGTCACGGACGTGCAGGACAAGCTCACTCACGCCGCCGACGTGGCGCAACGAGCGTCGAGCGCCTCGGGCGTTGTTCCACAGATGCTGGCGGGCAAGCACACCTACATGCTGCTGTTCCAGAACAACGCGGAGATCCGGGCCACCGGAGGGCTTCCAGGCGCCTACGCGATCCTCGAGGTCGACAACGGCAAGATCACCCTGGGCACACAAGGAAGCGGTACCTCGATGGGAGGGCTGCCGTACGAGGCCACGCCCATCTCTGCCGAGGAGACCAGCCTGTTCGACACCAAGCTCGTCACCGACTTCCGCGACATCAACTTCACCCCGGACTTTCCGCGAGCTGCCGAGATCGGCACCGCCATCCTGGCCAGGGAGAAGGGCATCGATGTCGACGGCGTGCTGTCCCTCGACCCGGTGACACTGTCCTACGTGCTGGAAGGACTCGGCTCGATCAAGCTGCCGGACGGGTCGACGCTCACCTCCGACAACGCGGTCGATGTGCTGCTGAACGGCGTGTACGTCACCTACGACGAGAATGCTGATCAGGACGCCTTCTTTGCGGCCGCCACGCAGGCGGTGCTCGAAAAGGTGCTGTCGGGCAAGGGCGATCCCACGGCGCTGCTCAAGGCACTGACTCGCGCCACGAACGAGCGCCGCGTGCAGGTGTGGACCAAAGACACGGGCGTGACCGACCTGCTCGGCAGCTCTGCGGTGACGGGCAAGCTCCCGACGGGGAGGGCCGCCGACTCGAACCTCGGCTTCTATCTGAACGACGCCACCGGGGCCAAGATGCAGTATTACCTCGACTACGACGTCGCCGCGAAGGCCACCAAGTGCAGCAAGGCCGGCGCCCAGACGTACCAGACCGTCACGACGCTGCGCTCGTCCGCCCCTGCCGACTCGGCCAACCTGCCGGAGTCGATCCGCGGGCCCGGCTTCGGCGCTCCTGCAGGCGCGATGTTCATCAACCTCTACGTGTACGCCCCCAACGGCGGCTACGTCAGCGCCCTCACGATCGACGGCCAGGAGACCAGCTCGTTCCAGCTGGCGCAGCAGGGTCGTGGGGTCCAGCTGGTGACCGTCCAGATCGATCCCGGCAAGACCGTGACCGTCGAGGCGACCGTGGTGTCCGGAGACGACCAGCGTGGATCGACACGAGTGCTGACCACCCCGTCCATCCAGCCGGGCACCAAGGCGAGCAGGATCAGCACCGCCTGCTGAGTCGTCTCGATAGGATCACGGGCGTAGGGCTACGGCTGCATCCAGGCCGAGCCGTTGTCGTCGCTGGCGTAGAAGCCGTCAGCGACGACGGCGACCAAGCGGCTCGACGTCGCGGCGATGGCCTGGGCCGGGTCGCCCGAGATGCAGCCGCCCGGCGTCCACGTGACGCCACCGTCGTCAGTGGTGAAGGCGTTCGCGGCGCAGCCGCTGAAGCGCGCCAGGGCGAAGCCCGCGGTGGGGGTCAGGAAGGTGCTGACCCGCACGTTGTCGAGCCGTCCCAGCTGCACCCACGTCTTGCCGTTGTCACCGGAGCCGCGGATCGTGCCGTCGGCACACGAGATCCGTCCCGACTGCGCGGTCACCTGCGCGACCGAGGTGACGACGCACCCGTCGCCAGGCTGCGTCGAGCCGTCCGGTGTCACGACCGTCGCCGTGTCGTCGGCGGCGGGGTACCACAGCGTCACGTCGTCGTCCCGCGTCCACGAGGCGCCACCGTCGGTGGAGGTGAGCTGCTGCACGTCGCAGCTCGCGACCGTGCCGACCACGCTGATGGACGCCTTGCTGGTGGTCTTGACCGCGAGCGTCGTCGTCAGGCCGGTGTTCGCCGGCGAGAAGTCGGCGCCGCCGTCGGTCGACACCTGCACCGACGCCTCCGGGTCGCTGCAGCGTCCGCGCGTGCCGTAGACAACCGTGCCGTCGTTGGCGGACGACAAGGCCACGGCCTGGCTGGCCGTGAAGTCGTAGGGGAGCTGGGTCGGCGCCTCCGTCGTCGCCGGCGCACCCGCCGACGGCGAGGGAGCCGCGGTCGCGGCAGCGTCGGGCAGGTCGGTCGACGGCGGCGTGCCGTTGACGTGCCGCAGCGCCCCTACGATCAGGACGATGTCGACGACGACGAACACGGCCAGGAGGAAGCGCTGCATCATCTTGCTCACCCGGCGATCCTAGTGGGCGCTCGCCGACCACCAGGGCTACGTGTCCGAGCCGACACCTGGATGTCCGGCCCGGCACCCACTCGCTCACTACGATCGAGAGATGCGCTCACGATGGCTCTGGCTGATGGCCGTCGCGTACGCGATCGCGCTGGCGCTCATCGGCCTGTGGTCGACGCCGGTCGACAGCAAGCTCGACGTCGTCGAGTTCGGCCCGGCCGCCTGGATGATCGACCAGCTGGACCTGACCCCCTACGACGGCTATCGGCTGATCGAGTTCAGCGCCAACATCGTGCTCTTCATCCCTGCCGGGGTGCTCGCGATGCTGATCGTCCCGCGGCTGCGCTGGTGGCAGGCAGCGGTCCTGGGCCTGGCAGCGTCGACGCTGATCGAGGTGCTGCAACAGGTGCTGCGCCCCGCCCGGTTCGCGACGTTCGAGGACGTCGCGGCCAACACGATCGGTGCGACGGTCGGCGCCGTGATCGTCGCGTCCGTGCGGCGGCTCAGGCGCTGACGTCGTCGGCGACCACGGCCGTGCGCGACTGGCTGCGCTTGGCGACGTACTGGGCACGATCGGCGGCCGCGAACAGCTCGGTGGCGGTCAGCGTCGTCGACGGCGTCAGCTCGGCCATCGCGAGCCCGGCCGACACCCCGATGCGGGTGCTGCGCTCGGCGATCTCACGGCACACGAAGTTGATGGTCTTCTCGGCGACCGCGACGTCGTCGCCCGACACCATGATCGTGAACTCGTCACCGCCGACACGTGCGACGACGGCGGACTCCAGCATCTCGAAGGCGTACGTCAGGGCGGCGGCCGTGCGGCGGATGACCAGGTCGCCGGTGGCGTGCCCCTCGGTGTCGTTGACCCGCTTGAGGCCGTTGATGTCGACCGCGACGAAGGCCACGCTGCGTGACGGCTCGTCGCCGAGGTCGAACACCGCCGCCGCGCGGTCGTCGAGCGCGCGCCGGTTGAGCAGCCCCGTGAGCGGATCGCGCAGCGCGAGGTCCTCCAGCGTCGCCTCACGCATGGCCCGTGACACCGCCGCGGCGAGGATTGCGACGAGGACCTCGGCGTACGCGACCGCCTCGCCGTCGAACGCCTGGTCGCCGACGTGCCGGGTGGCGTAGAACTCGCCCCACGACCGGCCGTCGACGACGATCGCCGTCACCAGCGACGAGCCCTTGCCGAGCCGCTGCAGCAGCTGCTGCTCCCGCTGGGCGACGTCGGGGTCCTCGATGCTGTCGACCCAGCTCTTGCGATGCTCGATCGCCGACGACAGTCGCTCGTCGCCCGTGATGGGGTACGTCTCGTCCTCGGGCCAGCGCTGCTCGTGCGGGGCGAGGTCGCCGACGTTGATGATCGTCCGGATGACGTCGCGGTCGGCGTCGATGCGGCTGATCGAGACCGACGCGGCACCCAGGGCGACGCAGGCATGGTCGGCGGCTGTCTCGAGCAGCTCGTTCAGCTCATGGGCGCGGGTGAGCACGTGCGCCATGTCCGCGAGGCTGCGAAGCCCCAGCGTCGCCCGTCCCACAGTTGCTCTCCCGTCCGATCCCCCACCTTCGAGAGTAACCGCGGGGTGTGTGAGCGGCTCGACGAACCGATCACGTCACACCGTCGGGTGCGCGAGCAGCAGGAGCGCGCGCTCGGCCGACCTACACTAGGACGATCATACGAGTAGGAGATGTCATGGCGGGCGACACGAAGCAGCGGATGGTGCAGGCAGCGGCGCGGTCGCTGCGTGAACGCGGGCTGGCGGCGACGTCGTTCACCGACGTCATCGCCGCGAGCGGCGCGGCCCGCGGCGCGATCTACCACCACTTCCCACGGGGCAAGGACGAGCTGGCCGAGCAGGCCGTGGAGTGGACGGGACGCCGGGTCCGCCTCGAGCTCGACGGCATCACCGGCGACGACCCGGAGACGGTGCTGCGTCACTTCGTCGATCTCATCCGCCCCATCGTCGCAGCGGCAGCCGGCGGCGTGAGCTGTGCCGTGGCCGCCGTGGCGGTGGAGGCCTCCCCCGCGCAGCCCGCCCTGACCGCGGCGGCGGACGGGGCGTTCCAGTCGTGGATCGAGGTCCTCGCGGAGCGGCTGTGCCAGGTGGGCGTGGAGCGCTCCGGGGCCGGGGCCACCGCCGAGCTGATGATCACGTTCCTCGAGGGGAGCCTGGTGCTGGCGCGCGCGTCCGGCAGCGTCGCGATGTTCGACCGCAGCGCCACCTCGCTGCTGCAGGCGCTCGCTCTTCAGGGACTTGAATAGTACGACCGTCCTAGTCTATCTTTCTAGTACGCCCGTACTAGAAAAGGATTCAGCATGACCGTGTCGTCGATCTTCCACCTGCACTTCCCACCCGAGGCCGCCGAGGAGGGCTACCAGCTGGCCCTCGCGATCGGGGCCGACATGTGGGGCACCGCAGGCTCCACCGGCTACGACGTCGTCCGCGATCTGACCGATCCCGGCCGCGTCGTGGTCGTCTCCCGGTGGGACACCCGCACCGACGGCGAAGCCGTCCTGGGCTCGTACCACCGAGATCCCAAGGTCGCGCGCGTCACCGAGCTGCTCGGCCACGACCCTGAAGGATTCCTCGGCGAGATCGCCGACAAGGCCTGACCCCGGCACAGACGCCTGTCGTCGTCGGCTGACGTCGGCGCGTGGGCCGGAACGAAAGAACCCTCGACGGGCGCCAGCCTGTCGAGGGTTCTCACGTGATGCGTGTGGCGGAGGTGGCGAGATTTGAACTCGCGAGAGGTTTAAACCTCAACCCGCTTAGCAGGCGGGCGCACTAGGCCACTATGCGACACCTCCCCGCTGCACGCCGAAACGTGCAACCGGAACAGGATAGCGACCGCCGGGCCGCGCCGACGAATCGGTCCCCGCC
>Ga0247730_1000529_pt1 | contig 27098 bp, 24 predicted proteins | sample UWRJL073202C2_FD_180959 | JGI IMG/M metagenome (GOLD analysis project Ga0247730, IMG submission 180959) | Plant litter microbial communities from Arlington Agricultural Research Station in Wisconsin, United States - UWRJ-L073-202C-2 | ecosystem: Environmental > Terrestrial > Plant litter >... | reverse complement strand
ATGCCGAAAGGGCCCATCGGAGAGTTGGTAGCTGCCATCCAGCACTTGTCAATAGTCTGATAATCTGCAACCTCATTATAGTATAAACTATTTGCACTGCCTAAGAAAGGAATCAGCAGGCTGTTTAAGATATAGCCCCCGATTTCTTTTTTGATCTCGAAGGTGATCATTCCAATAGCTTTGGCAAATGAAACTACGGTGGCATACACTTCTGGGTCGGTACCGGAATGGCCCATGATCTCTGCTGTATTTAACCGCCAGATCTGATTGGCAAAATGAAGTGCCAAAAAGCGTTCAGGCCTTCCCGTTGCTGATGCCATTTGGCTCGGGAGCAGGGTAGAAGAGTTGCTGCAAAAGATACTTTTCTCCGGGGCAGCTTTGCCAAGCTGCTGATAAAAATCTATTTTTACCTGCAGGTCTTCAGGAATAGCTTCAATAATCAAATCGGCATCTTTAACAGCTTCATCCATATCAGTAGTATAGGATAAGCGTTGAAAGGCACTGTCTGTCTCCTGCCGTGAAACTCCCAAATCCTGTTGGTAAATGTTAGCCAGGCTTACTGATTTTTGCTGTGCCTGCTGCAGAATTTCATCATGAACATCATGCAGCCTGACATTGAAATTCCTGAATGCTGTATGAAATGCAATTTGAGCCCCCAGGGTACCGGCACCAAACACTGTTACGTTTTTTATTTCCATATCATCCGAAAAAATAGCCTTGTTATATTAGCCGGCCAATGATTTCAGATAAAGTAAGAGATTTTGGATTAACCGTAGAATCCCCAAATCAGGGGATTCTACGGTTAAATTATTGTTCAGGCAGCCCGGGTACTACAGGAAATCTTCCCTGTGCGGACTGAATACGTCCACCAATATCCCGGCTTCTATACAAACCACACCATGAATCGCATCCGGCGTTACATAAAAGCCATCACCACGGACGAGCATTTTCTTTTCACCGGCTATATTTGCCTCAAAAACACCACTTTCCACATAACTGATCTGGGTGTGAGGGTGCTGGTGCAATACTCCGATAGCGCCCTGTGCAAACTTTACTTTTACCATCATTACACGGTTGTCGTACCCGAATACCTGACGCTGGATTCCATCGCCCAGGTCCTGCCATTCAGTTTCCGCAGCGATCTGGAATACATTACTTTGTACCATATCTTATCTAAAATTAATTGGCTTTCCTGATCATATGTACATGATCAATCCCATCCTCGTCATAAAAATCATCTTCACTTACAAAACCGAACGACTCATAAAAGGCTTTCAAATATACCTGTGCACCTATTTTGATGGGTTTATTGCCATACAGCCGTATACAGTTCTCTATGCCAAGCTTTACCAGCTGTTTGCCAAATCCTTTTCCCCTGGCAGCGGGGCTGCTCACTATCCTGCCTATTGAGGGCTCTGCGAAAGTTATTCCGGCAGGAACAATCCTCGCGTAGGCCATGAGTTCCTTGTTTTGATATAACATCAGGTGCTGGCTAGCCTGGTCATTGTTGTCCATATCCAGGAATACACAGTTTTGCTCTACAACAAAGATCTCGCTTCTTAACCTCAGTATGGCATAAAGCTCCTTTGCAGTCAGTGATTCAAAGGGCTTACATATTTCCGTAAATTCCATGTGTATAAATTATCTGCTATTTGTCAGAACAGTGCACCTGATACTACCCGGGCTATCCGTTCTGTCAATTGTTCCCGAATAACGGGTTTTATATCATTATTTGCAAAAAATATAATTACTACTGCAAACCTGTCATTTGTATTAAATAATATATCTTTTACAATAATATTGTGCATAATTCGTATTTATATAGGGGCTTTACCTCATCGAACTGACCCTGTAATGAACCTGCCCTGGATGAGATTTCTGTGCTGCAGATTTTAAAAATCATTGAATAAAAGCCTGCAAATGAAAAAATATAATTATATTATAGCTGTTCTAATGAGTTGTCAAGGAAGTATTTACGCGCAATCTGTCCCAGTGAAAAAACAAGAAACAAAAGATATGACTTTGGAAATGTACCGTAAACAAATCGATTCTCTGGATAAAACATTGATCGAGGTACTAGGTAAACGAGAAAGAGTGGTAAAACAGATTGGCATCTATAAAGCCAAAAACAATATTCCTCCATTGCAGGCGGCCCGCTTTCAGCAGGTTTTAGACCGGGGGATTGCCGCAGGAGAGAAAGAAGGCCTGTCAGCAGAGCTGATCACCGAGGTGTTAAACGCGGTCCACAAAGAAAGCCTGCGCATCGAAGAGGAACTAAGGCCTAAATAACAGCCGCCTTCTTTTACCGTTCAGGCTGAGGAAGTGCTTTTGTTTTTTCATTCATTGCCAGGAGCACTATCGTGGTTAAGATCAGGGCGGTACCCAGCCAGTCGTATATCCCAAAGGGCACCTTCAACCAGATTACGGCCAGCACGGTAGAGGATAGTGGCTCGGTACAACTGAGCAGGCTGGCATTTGTTGGGCCTATAATTTTTACGCTGACCATAAAACTGCAGAAGGCCAGAAGGCTTCCAAACAAAATGATAAAGCTGAGGAGCAATATTGTGGTCAGGTCAAACTGTCCGCTCACTTTCCAGGGGGCATGCACAAAACTAAAGGCAATGCCGCCCAGAAGCATTCCCCATCCTACAATTACCGATGAGTCCCATTTCTTAAGCATATCAATTGGTAGTAACGTATAGGTTGCCAGGGCAAATGCAGAGAGAATGCCCCAGAACAGCGCAATGCCGGAAAGTGATAAGCTGCGGAAACTGCCATGCGTAACGATCAGAAAGGTACCGCCAAGTGTAAGCAGTATGGCTAATCCTTCAATAACTGCAGGGGCTTTTCTGCGCCGCAATGCTACATAAAGCACAATAATGACAGGCGCCATATACTGAAGTATCGTAGCCGTGGCGGCATTCGAAAACTGTATGGCAGCAAAATAGGTGTACTGCACTGCCAGCATACCGAGTATGCTGAAGATCAGGATAGAAATTGCATCCTTCCTGTTTTTCCAGATTGCCCATACCGAGATGTTCTTCTGTGATTGTGCAAAACAGAGTAACAGGAAGCCGGAAAGCAGCAGGCGAACGGTAACGAGCCATTCTGTATTGATATTTCTGTGCTGAAATAAAAACTGGACGCAGGTACCCGAAACGCCCCACATGATGGCAGCGGTAAGGGCTAACAGAAAACCTTTATATTTTTTCGTATCTGGCATGATCGGGGTGTCAAATATAAATTTATAGTTGATGATTTTCTACTGGTTTTTTATTTTCAGGCAAAATGCCTTCCGCCATACAGACAGTTGATATTTTTTGTTTTAATTAACTAAATAAATTAGTAATTTTGTATGGTACTGATAAAATAGGAGGAGCAAATGTCATATCCAGCAATAACAGTTGCAAATGAACTGATCAAACTTTCCCTGTCGGAAGAGATTCCCGTTACCCCCATGAAGCTTCAGAAGATGCTTTACCTGGCAAACGGAATATCTTATAAACGTAAGGGCAAAAAGTTAATTGATGAACGTTTTGAAGCCTGGGATTATGGCCCCGTGGTGGAAAACGTTTACCATGAGTTTAAGGAATACCGCGGTGACCCGATTCCAGGGCCAAAGAATGTCCCTGTATTTAAAGACGGCGGGAGTGTAGTGAATTCCTCTGCCATCAGTGTAACCGATGAAGATCTTAAGCTCATCAAAGAAGCCTGGGACAATGCCAAGAACCTGGATGGCTTAACACTGTCCAAATGGTCACACAATCAGAACTCACCCTGGGATAAAGCTTTCCACTCACAGCCAAAATCGGTATATATAGCTGATCTTGATATAAAGGAATATTTTGAAAACTTTATAAAAGATTGATGAGTATCCAGGATACGATAGTTGTTGATGCCAATAACTCTCCGAGGGAAGTTGGAGACAGGGCCATTGACGAAATGAAGGCTGAAAGTATACGGTCTCAAAGACTGCAGAACGATATTGTTGAACAGGATAAAAATGAAAGAAAGGATTATGCCAATGTGCTGTTTACAGTAACTATCATCTGGCTGTTCCTTGTTCTGGGAATATTTATTTCGGTGGGCAGGGGTATCCTGGTCTATTCCGATAGTGTGATCATCACCTTACTGACCACCACAACCGCCAACGTGGTAGGCCTTGTCATCATTGTAGCCAACTATCTTTTCAAAAAGTAGCATTATGCATGGAAATAATTAAATATTTCTAAATTTGCTCCGTGAAGGCCTTAATTCTCTTTCTAAACTGTTATATATTATTCCTGTCCCTGCTTTCCTGCAAGGATAAGGAAGAACCTGGCACTTTACAGGAAGGCCCCGGAATCACAGTTCAGCACAGCCCGGGTACTGTTCACCCGGAAGATGTTTGCCCACCGTTCTGTACCTGTACCTGCTGTAGTGTTTATAAAACGGTACCGGAATATGTACAGCTGGATTCGCAGATCAATACCATCATTCCAAAAAGATTTTCCGCTTTTAAGATTTCTTCCCCTAAGGAAGTCAGCCTTTCATTCTGGCAGCCGCCACGGCTTGCCTAAGCTTATTCAGCAACACTAATTCTTATTTATTTTATTGATTGGCCTGTGGTAACTACCATAAGGTTCATCCTATATAATTATTTCATGTTTGATCAGATTATTAGTTTCTCTATAAAGAACAAAATAACTATCGGAGTGATGACTTTAGTCCTTGTGCTGGCTGGAGTATACGCTGTATACCATCTTCCGGTAGATGCGCAGCCCGATATTACCAATAACCAGGTGCAGATTATTTCCCAGGCACCAAGCCTGGGGGCGCAGGAAGTGGAACAATTTATTACAGCACCGATAGAGTTATCTATGGCCAACATTCCGGATATCCTGGAAAAACGGTCAATATCCCGTTCAGGCATCTCTGTGATCACGCTGGTCTTTAAAGATGATACAGACATCTACTGGGCGAGGCAGCAGGTAAACGAACAACTGAAGGAGGCCGAAAACAGTATCCCTAAAGGTTTAACATCCCCCTTGCTGGCACCCATTACAACCGGACTGGGCGAAATATACCAGTACGTGCTGCATACAAAGAAAGGATATGCCGGTAAATACACGGCTACTGACCTGCGTACCCTGCAGGACTGGCTGGTACGCACCCAGCTGGCCGGTACTGAAGGAGTTGCAGAAGTAAGCGGCTGGGGCGGTTATGTAAAGCAATATGAAATTGCGCTTGACAATGACAAGCTGAATGCCGTTGGTTTAACGATCCCGGAGGTATACGCAGCACTGGAAAAAAATAATGAAAATACCGGAGGCTCCTATATTGAACAGCAGAGCAAGGCCTACTTCATCAGGGGGCTGGGCCAGGTGCAGAACCTTGAAGATATCCGTAAGACTGTTGTAAAGAACACTAGGGGCACGCCCATACTGATCCGTGATATTGCCACCGTTCAGTTTGGGAACGCTACCCGTTACGGTGCTGTAACCCGAAATGGCGAAGGTGAAGTTGTTGCCGGGGTGACCCTGATGCTGAAGGGAGAAAACTTTAACCAGGTCATCAAGAACGTCAAAGAACGTATTGTTCAGATTCAGAAGTCGCTGCCCGAGGGGGTGGTCATTGAACCTTTCATAGACAGGACCGAACTGGTAGGGCGCGCCATCTCAACGGTGAAAAGAAATTTGCTGGAAGGGGCGCTCATCGTGGTTCTTGTACTGGTACTGCTGCTGGGTAACCTTCGCGCAGGTTTAGTGGTCGCTTCTGTAATCCCGCTGGCCATGCTGTTCGCTTTTGCCATGATGAAGCTTTTTCATGTGTCAGGAAACCTGATGAGCCTGGGAGCAATAGATTTTGGGCTGATCGTAGACGGTGCCGTGATCATCGTTGAAGCGATTGTTTTCCGCCTCACAGAAAGTAAGCTTTTTGCCGAAAAACCCAGGTTAAACCAGCAGGAGATGGACCACGAAGTTTATACTGCTGCCACCCAGATCAGGAGCAGTGCCGCCTTCGGGGAAATCATCATCCTCATTGTGTATCTGCCCCTGTTTGCCCTGGTTGGTATTGAAGGTAAGATGTTCAGGCCTATGGCAGAAACGGTGGCCTTTGCCATTGTAGGGGCTTTTATACTTTCCCTGACCTATGTGCCGATGGCCAGCAGCCTCTTTCTGAGTAAAAATACCGTTCACAAACTTACCTGGTCTGACCGCTTTATTCGTTTGATCCAAAGCTATTACCAGTTCATACTGGTGAAGCTGCTGCGGGCAAAAATTCTTGTGGTCACACTTACATTTATCCTGTTCGGCATTGGCATATGGGCTTTCATGCATATGGGAGGGGAGTTTATTCCCACCCTGGAGGAAGGAGACCTCACCGTAGAGATCTCGATGATGCAGGGCACCTCCTTGTCAGAAGTGGTTAAAACATTCGGCAAGGCCGAAAAGATTCTGCGGGAAAAATTCCCGGAGTTAAAGCAGGTGGTTACCCGGATCGGAAGCTCTGAAATACCCACAGACCCCATGCCTATGGAGCGCGGTGATATGATGCTGGCGATGAAACCCAAAAACGAATGGACATCTGCAGGCACCCGTGAAGAACTGATGGAGAAAATGGAAGACGCACTTGCGGTAATACCCGGGATCAACGTTGAAATTACCCAGCCCATGCAGATGCGTTTCAATGAACTGATGACAGGGATCAGGCAGGATGTGGCCATTAAAATATATGGTGAAGACCTAGAGCTGCTGGCCCTGGAAGCCGAAAAGATCGCCGCAATAGTGGCACCGGTTAAGGGAGTGACTGAACCCTATATAGAAAAGGTTAGCGGTTTGCCACAGATCACCGTAAACTATAACCGTGATAAAATGGCACAATACGGATTGAATATCAGTGATGTAAATATGATCCTTCGTACTGCCTTTGCAGGCAACGTAACGGGGGTTGTTTTTGAAGGGGAGAAAAGGTTTGATGTGGTGGTGCGCCTGCAGCGGGAACTGAGGGAGAACATCTCGGGAGTTGAAAACCTGCTGATCCCATTACCCTCAGGCAACAAAGTTCCTTTGAGCCAGGTGGCAGATATAGCCTTTAAAGATTCCCCGGCACAGGTTTCCAGGGAAGATGGAAAACGAAGGATCTATGTTGGGTTTAACGTGAAAGGACGTGATGTAGAAAGTACAGTGAAAGAGATCAGCGGGTTGCTTGACCGGAAGATGAGGCTGCCTGCTGGTTATTATATCAGTTATGGCGGGCAGTTCCAAAATCTGCAGGAAGCCAAACAGAGGCTTTCCATTGCTGTTCCTGCCGCGCTGTTGCTCATACTGGTACTCTTGTATCTGACCTTCCGCTCGGTAAAACAAACATTACTGATCTTTACGGCCGTGCCTTTAGCTGCCATGGGGGGCATTGCCGCATTGTTATTGAGGGATATGCCCTTCAGCATTTCTGCAGGCGTAGGGTTTATTGCCCTGTTTGGCGTTGCCGTGCTGAACGGTATTGTGCTGATCGGGCATTTCAACCATCTGAAGGAAGCCGGGCAGGATGATATTTATCAGCGGGTGCTGGAGGGTACCAAAACAAGGCTAAGGCCGGTACTGATGACTGCCTCGGTAGCCTCGCTGGGATTTTTGCCGATGGCGCTGTCTTCCAGTGCAGGTGCCGAGGTTCAGCGGCCGCTTGCTACGGTGGTGATCGGCGGGCTGCTTACTGCAACCTTCCTAACTCTTTTTGTATTGCCATGCCTGTATATTCTTTTCAATAGTGATGAAGAGAAAAAAAGCAGGGTACCACGGGTACCGGCCCTGATCTTACTGGCCGGCCTTATCTTCGGAGGTACACTGCCGGCCGGTGCACAGCAGGTCAGGGTGCTCACTCTGGATAGCGCTGTCAGTATTGCGGTGCGGAACAACCTGCAGCTCCATGCGGCAAACCTTTCTGTAGAACAGGCAAGGGTGATGCAGGGAACGGCCTTCGACCTCCCGAAAACGGAGGTGATGCTTACCCAGGACCCTACCAGCGGAGGTAATATGGATAACGCCCTGGGCATCACTCAGAATATCGCCTGGCCTGGTTTATATCAGCAGCAGAAAAAACTGCTGGCCCGGCAAATGCTGCTGGCACAACACTCGGGCAGCCTGAGCCGTGCAGAGATCATACGTAATGTGCGAAATGCCTTTTACGCGTTCCTGCTTAACCGCGAGCTGCTGCGGGTACTCAACTACCAGGACAGTATTTATAAAGGGTTTATTCAAAAGGCAGCGCTCAGGTATAAGACCGGCGAAACTTCAAACCTGGAACTGATCAGTGCGAAAAATAAATTTCAGGAGGTACAGACATTAAAAATAGGAGCAGAGGCTGATTTGAATACGAACCGGCTGTACCTGCAGCAGCTGCTCAATACAACAGAACAACTGGATTTTGCGGCGCAGGAACTGCCAATACTGCTGCCCCTTTCTTCAGACAGCCTGAACATCAGTCAAAATCCGCAGCTGAATATAGACCTGCAGAATGTTGAGGTGGCTAATGCAAGGGTTAAGGTAGAAAGGGCTAAAGCCATGCCAGACTTTACCGTAGGGTATCATCAGCAAATGGTTGTCTCAGCGTTTAATCCGGCAGGGATCAACCGCAGCTATGCTCCCGGAACACGGATTGCAGGTATCCAGCTCGGGGTAGCGCTCCCCATTTTTAGCGGGGCCAACCGCTCACGTATCCGGGCAGAACAGCTGTCCGGCCAGATTGCGGAAACGAACTATCAGCTTGCACAGGCTAAGATCAGGTTACAATATGAACAAGAGGTAAGGCAATACCAGAAATTCAAACAGGCGGTAACGTATTACATATCAGGGGGCTTGAAACAGGCCGATGAACAGATCAGGATCTCCCAGGTCTCCTTCAATCTGGGAGAGATCGGGTATATCGAATACATACAAAATATCTCAGGAGCAATACAGGTAAAATTAGCCTATCTGGAAACCGTCAGCCGTTTAAACCAGTCAGCCATTCAATTACAATTTATTAAAGGGGAATAACCATGATACTAAAAAAATATAACAAGCTTGCTTTTTTACTAATCCTGATGGCCTTAACGGCCTCCTGCGGCAATAACAGCAACAAAGAGCAGGCTGAAGAAAAAAAAGCGGTTCCAGCCGCCGGACAGCCGGGCGAACTTGAACTGAGCAGGGAACAGATGAAAACAGTTGGCATTACAACGGGGCCTGTAGAAGAGAAAAACCTGAATGCGATTGTCAAAGCAAGCGGACAGCTTGCCGTTCCGCCGCAAAACAGGGCTGATGTAAGCGTACTGTCAGGTGGGATCATCCGTAAGATCATGGTGCTGGAAGGACAGCAGGTAAAAAAAGGACAGGTACTTGCTACCATTGAAAATCAGGACCTGATCCGGATCCAGCAGGATTACCTGGCTGCAAGGAATAACTTTAGTTATGTACAGGCAGAATATGAGCGCCAGAAACAATTGAAGGATGCTGGTGCGGGCACAGGAAAGTCTTATCAGCTGGCGCTGGCAAATTACGATGCGGAACGTTCAAAGATCACCGCCTATGAAACCCAGCTGCTGCAGCTGGGGGTTTCACCGTTAAAAATAAGCAGGGGGAATATTGTTTCCCGTTTTCCATTGACTGCACCCATCAGCGGTACGGTAGGCCAGATCACTGCAAATCTGGGGGCATATGTGCAACCGGGAACCTCGATCATGGAAGTGGTTGATAACTCAAAGATCCACTGTGACCTGATTGTTTTTGAGAAAGACCTGATGAAAGTGAAAGCGGGGCAGAAGGTGGATTTCCAGCTGACCAACCAGGATAATCAGCAGATCAGCGGTACGATCAGCGGTATCAACAAATCGTTTGAAAATGAAAGCAAGGGAGTGATTGTACATGCGGTGATCAGGAATACGGCTAAACAAAACCTGATCCCGGGGATGTATGTAACGGCGCTGATCAGTGTAGGGCAGGAGTTAGTGCCTGCGGTACCAGTAGATGCGGTGATCCGTTCTGAGGGACGGGAGTATATCTTCCTGGTCATCAGTGAGAATGGCCAGGCGGTAAGGTTCAGGAAAACGGAAGTGCGGACCGGAGTTTCAGAACTGGGGTATATAGAAGTAAAAGCCCTCACCAGATTAGCTAAAAACGCACAATTGGCTAACAGTGGGGCTTTTTACCTTCAGTCGAAATTTACGGGCAGTACTGCTGAGGAATAATGATTTTTTACCCGGGTTGATACATGGCTATATCAGGGTCATTAAGATCATTAGTTTTTTCAGAAAATCCCGCAAGCTTGTAAATGAGGTGATCAGTTGATTTTGTACTGTCTTCTGGGATAGTCCCAGCATTTCGCTGATCTCTCTTGTACTAAAGTCTTCCATATACTTGAGGCGGAATATCTCCGCCCGTTTTTCAGGCTGCATACTCATCCATATGGCTATGCAGCCTTTTATTTCTTTCACGTTCAGGAATGAATCTGCTTCCAGGTCTGACAGAGCGATATGTTCCAGCGGCTCTTCAAAATAAGGCAGCGATTTTTTCTTCCTGTACTTTGTATAGATCGTGTAACGCACCGATACGATAAGGTACTTATACAGGTGTTGAATCTGTTTCCTTTCCCTGGATATCCACAGGTCAACAAAAACATCCTGCACGGTTTCCTCAACAAGCTCCGTGTTTTTCAGTCTTTTGAAGGCCTCGTTGTAGAGCCTTTTCCAATAGCGGACATAAATTTCATTGTATGCGGATTTACTTCCGTCCTTCATTGAAATCAATAATTCAGCATCGCTTGCTCCGGAAAATGAGGCCATATCTGAGAACAAATTTTGTTTAGGTGCGCATTGGTTATTACAATTATAAAAAAATAATCAGCAAAAAAAAGCGGCGTCTTTTGCGCTAAGCGGTTCTGTTTTTTGCTAAAAGCATTTAATCATTTGGTTTTGCATTATTTTTTTTTCAAAAAAATAAACCCGTTCCGGGAGGTGGTCAGAACGGGTTAGCAGTTTTGATATTTATTATTGTTGCATTGCTTTTAATCCGGGAGCTGCGACATCAGCATGATGAATAATATGCACATAACGGCTTTCAAGCTGTTGTTGAATGTTTTCATAAAAGCTTCGTTATTTTAACCTGCAAATAGGGTGGTAGTTTAAAAACTCTGTATCCGGGCTTAAATATCCTGCTTTCACAGGTTCTTCTTTCATCAGGTCTGTGCTGAGGTATTTTTTATTGCTATCCGAAAATATGGTCACCACGCAGCTGTCCGCACCCATTTCCTGTTGTAACTTAATAGCGCCGATCACATTTGCGCCTGAGGATATGCCCACTGCCAGCCCCAGCTGAGCGGCCAGTTTTTGTGCCATCAGGATTGAGTCGCCATCGTTTGCCTGCAGCACCTGATCCAGTTCATCCAGTTTTACGATCTCGGGGATAAACTCATCTGAGATCCCCTGGATGCGGTGGCTGCCTGTCTTATAACCGGTGGTCAGCGTTGGAGATTCTGCGGGTTCCAGCGGATGGATCCTGATGTGCGGGTTTTTTGTACGTAAGTGCCTGCCGACGCCCATGATGGTCCCGCCTGTTCCCACGCCTGCTACAAAAGCATCAGGGGTCAGGTTGTTCAGTTTCAGTTGTTCCCAGATCTCTACGCCTGTGGTTTCCTGGTGCGCCAATGGGTTGTCCACATTCTCGAACTGCCGGGGAAGAAAGGTGTGGTTGTTTGTGGCCGCCATTGTTTCTGCCAGTTTGATACTGCCCAGAAATCCGCCCTGTTCTTTACTGATCAGTACAACTTCGGCCCCAAGGCTTTTGATAATGTCTATCCGTTCTTTGCTCAGCCAGTTGGGCATGATGATCTTTACAGGATGGCCCATTGCCTTGCCGATTGCGGCAAATGCTATCCCGGTATTGCCACTGGTGGCCTCAATGATCTGATCCCCGGGTTTGATTTTACATTCTTTGTAGGCATTGTACAGCGTGAAAAGTGCAATACGGTCTTTGATGCTTCCGGTAAGGTTATAGTGCTCACATTTCACATAGATACGTCCTGCTTTGCCTTTGTAGGTATAATGCAGTGCCAGCATAGGCGTATTGCCTACCAGATGCCAGAGATGTTCAAATTTACTGGCCAGGCCCTCTGTCAGACAGGCCTCCGGTTGGGGGGTAACTGATATCATTATTGATGCGTTTGAGATGAAAATTGCCATTATACTTCCCTGATCACAGCCGTATAATTATTTGGTAAAACTCTGTAATGCAATTAATAATAACAATACCTACCTTTAAATCCGTAAATTTTATGGAAAAATCTATATTTATCGTATTTTATTTCAGTTGGCATAACAAATACGTATAGGTTATCATTTTTTTTTCGCTTTATCATTATACCATCCACCTATGAGTGCAGATTTAGACCCTACAGACAGAGAGATTTTAAGGATCCTTCAGAAAGATGCAACCTTAACAAATAAGGAACTGGCTTTTAAACTGAATAAGTCTATCGCTACAGTTCACGAAAGAATAAAGAAGCTAAAGGAGCAGGGCTACATTAAACGTATTGTTGCAATCCTGGACAGGAAGAAGATCAATAAAGGGCTGATCGCATTTCCGCAGGTGCTCCTAAAGGAACATTCTGCAGAAGCTTTGATTGAATTTGAGGAAGAAGTAGTAAAGTTTAGTGAGGTGATGGAATGTTTCCAGCTGACGGGTTCCTCTGATTTCATCCTGCGGATTGCAACCGCTGACATGGACAGTTACCATCTTTTTCTGCGCAATAAATTGGCTACATTACCAAATATCAGCACGGTGCAAAGCTTTTTTGTGCTTTCTGAGACAAAAAGTGATACGGCTTATCCCATCTGATCTATGGGGCCTGCCACCTGACCTTTACTGCAGAAAGCTGTGGAGATTCTAAACGCAGGGTTTGGTCGATGCTGAAATTATTTTTGAGGTAGAAGTTTAAAGGGGATGGATAGGCCTGGCCATTTGCCCTGAGATACTGGTTATGGTCTACTACCCAACCGCTCAGCGAATTTTCGCCATCCTTAAGTTTATCCAGCAGCAGCGTGCCAATTCCTTTGTTATGAATGCTGCTGTTCAGGACGATGGCAAACCAGGTGTCTGACTCGCGGGAAAATTTGACGGCCCAGCCAAGAATAACACCATGTTCCAGGTATATAAAATGTTTCGCAGCCGGCAGATTTGAAATATAAATATCCAGCCCGTCCAGATCTTTATATTTTAGCTGTCCGGGATACTCCTCGTTCCAGAGCGTAAATATCGCGGTCCTTTGCTCATCTGTCAGTTCGGTAGTATGAATCACTTCCATTTTTTCTTTCAATTGTAACTCGGATGTTACATGTTAACACTATTCTGCAAACAAATTCGTTTTATTTATTAATTATGCAATATATCTTTCCTTTTCAAAGATATGGCGGATATTTTTTATGTTTACAAAAACAAATCATTAATGAAAATTTTAAGACCCCATTTAGTATTAGCCATCATAGGGCTAATGACGATCTCGCTTCAGGCGTGTAAAACGAAGAAGATAGCAGCTAAACCAGTTGCTCCGGTAACTAAACCCGTAGAAGAACCTGCAAAGGCTCCGGAACCTGCACCTGTTGAAAAGAAAGAAGAACCCGCTCCGGCTCCTGCAAAACCTAATTACACTTTTGATAATATCCAGTTTGAATTTAACTCCGGTGTCTTAAAAACCGCTTCATTTGCAGTTTTAGACCAGGTAGCTACAGAAATGAAAAAAGATGAATCTGTGAAATTTATATTGAACGGGCATTCTTCTGCTGAAGGTACTCCTGAGCACAATATGTCATTATCTGTTGACAGGGCCAACTCCGTAAAATCATACCTTGTAAATGCAGGTATTCCTGCTGCCAACATGAGCATCAAAGGTTTTGGCGCAACACAGCCAATGACTTCAAATGATACTGAAGAAGGTAAGGTATTGAACCGCCGTGTAGAAATCAGGGTAGCAAAATAGCTGAACCAGGATGTAAATTATTCCCTTATAGTGGCCGGATGTTCATCAGATATGAGCATCCGGCCATTTTTTTATCAGTTTGGTTTTATTTCCAATGGGCATAATTAACATGCGCGGTAGGATTCGTGATGTAAATTAATCTTAAAATTAGCTCTAAAGAACAAAATTTTGAAATCATTGGTTTACATTTAGCTGTTTAAAGACCTGTTTCCATGTTTAAAAGATTCGTTGTACTCTCTCTCCTCACGCTGATATCCTGCTCTGCATTTGCGCAGCCCGTAAGGGTGGCCGTTGCGGCCAATGCACAGTTTGTACTGAAAAAGCTGGCCGATGATTTCAGGAAGAGGACAGGCGTAACGGTAGAAGTGATCAGCGGCGCATCCGGCAAACTCACTGCACAGATAAAGAATGGCGCTCCCTATGATATATTTCTGTCAGCCGATATGGATTTTGCACAAAGCGTATACACTGATGGTTTTGCATTAAATCAACCGAAGGTCTATGCACTGGGCAGCCTGATCGTGTGTTCCTCCACGGGCGCAGAGGTGAAAAACTGGAAGGCTTACATCAGTGGCAAAACCTCCGGTAAAATAGCTATCGCCAATCCGAAGCTTGCGCCCTATGGTAAGGCTGCTGAAGAAGCTTTAAATCATTACGGACTCTATCAGGCGGCGGCAGACAGGCTGGTTTTTGCTGAAAGCATCAGCCAGGTGAATACCTATGTACTCAAAGGAGCAGTAAATATTGGCTTTACCACACAGTCGCTGGTTTACGAACTTGATCCTTCGCAGCAGTTCCAGTGGCAAAAAGTTGATCCTTCGGCCTATGCCCCGATCAGACAGGGGGCGGTGATGTTAAAGTATTCAAAAAACAAGAATTTTGTAAATAATAAGAGATTTTTTGATTATCTTTTCTCTGCTGGTGCAAAGGCTATTTTTAGGAAATTTGGCTATACCACAACGTAAAAAAGAGAATTTTAATGGAATGGACACCAATATGGCTCAGCCTTAAGCTCGCTGCCATTACTACTTTGATACTGCTGGTTATCGGCATCCCACTGGCATACTGGTTATCCAGGCGCAGCTCGCTGCTGAAGGTCATTATCGAGGCCATACTCACCATGCCGCTGGTGCTGCCACCCTCAGTGCTGGGATTTTATTTGCTGCTCAGTTTTAGCCCCAACAGCATTTTGGGCAAATGGCTGCTGGAATATTTTAACCTGAGCCTTGTTTTCTCTTTTGAAGGTTTGGTGGTGGCCTCGGTGATCTACAGCCTTCCATTTATGGTCAGCCCTGTAAAATCTGCGCTGGCCCATTTACCAGCCTCTCTGGCGGAGGCTTCCTATACCATGGGCAAGTCTAAGTTTGAAACATTCTGCCGCGTGCTGCTGCCCAATATCAAATCTTCTTTATGGACTGCCACAGTGCTGACATTTGCACACACACTCGGAGAATTCGGGGTAGTACTCATGATCGGCGGCAAATTGGAAGGTATCACTAAAGTGGCCTCCATTGCAATTTACGATGCGGTGGACAACAATCAATACCATGAGGCAAACCTGTATTCACTGGTCTTATTCGCCATTACATTTGTAATCGTCATCCTGGTATTTATTCTTAACAGAAATTCTCTGAAGGGGCCACTGGAATGATTGAAATAGCGATAGACAAAAAGATAAAGACCTATAAGGGGTACAGCCGCCTGCTGGTGGAAGACAGCTTTCCGTTATCTTCTGTCACTAAGGTTTACGGTCCGTCGGGGATAGGCAAAACCACCTTTTTAAAGATCATTGCCGGTTTGATTACGCCGGATCAGGGGATCATCAAAGTGGCCGGCCAGACCTGGCTGGATACGCAGAAAAAGATCAACCTGCCGCCCCAGGAAAGAAAAGCCGGTTTTGTATTCCAGGATTATGCCCTGTTTCCAAATATGACGGCCCTGGAGCACCTGCAGTATGCCACACAAGACCAGCAGCTGGTAGGCCGTCTGCTGCGCGCAGGGCAGATGGAAACATTTGCCGGTCACCGTCCGCAGCAGTTGTCCGGCGGGCAGCAGCAACGCCTTGCTATACTTCGGGCCCTTGCACAGCGGCCCGCGTTACTCCTGATGGATGAGGCATTCTCTGCAATGGATGATGAGCTTCGGGAAACATTGATCACAGAACTGAAAATATTGTTAAAAGAATTTGGCACTACCACCATCATCGTGAGTCACCATGCACAGGAAACTCTCGGTTTTGCAGACCGTAGTTTAAAAATTGATTGAAATAATAAAATTTTAAGAGATGATTTTTTTTAAAACAAACGAAGAAATTGAATTGATGCGGATCAGTGCAATGCTGGTGAGCGAAACTATTGCAGAAATTGCCAAAGTATTAAAACCTGGTATCACCACATTGAGCCTGGACAAACTGGCCAATGAATTTATCAGCGATCATGAGGGCGTGGCATCTTTTCATAACTATGGCGGTTATCCCTTCCACATCTGCACTTCCATTAATGATGTGATTGTGCATGGATTACCTGGTGAACAGCTCTTGCGCGAAGGAGATATCGTTTCTATAGATGTGGGAGTAGTAAAAAATGAATTCCACGGCGACAGTGCCTATACCTTCATTTTGGGTGATACCTCAGCGGAGATCCTGAAATTAATAAAAATTGCTAAAGAATCTTTATTTGAGGGGATTAAGCAGGCCATCGTAGGTAACTATTTAGGTGAGATCAGCAGTGCGATCCAGCATTACAATGAAAAACAGGGGTTTGGTGTAGTAAGAGAATTGGTGGGGCACGGCATAGGGCGTGCCATGCATGAAGGGCCGCAGGTGCCTAACTTTGGAAGAAAGGCCAGCGGTATCCTGATGAGGGAAAACCTGGTGCTGGCCATAGAACCGATGGTAAACCTGGGAAAAAATGAGGTGGTTGATGATGCCAAAGGCTGGGCAATCAGGACGGCTGACGGCTCGGTCTCAGTACATTTTGAGCATGACGTTTGCATTAAACCGGATACAGCTTTAGTGCTTTCAGATTTCGCGCCGATCGAAAAAGCGGAAAAGGCAAATCAGCACCTCAATTCTTCGTATTACGAATAAGAAACACTGCAGGGAAACCTTCTTTGTCATTTGATTTTAATATGATAAACTGAGGCTGAAAAAAACCAGGGTATCTTAGCGGATCATGGGCTGATAGCCCTATTTTTGTGGCCAATGAAAGCTGGACATGAAAATTTTCACCGTGATGGTGATCCGTTGAAATCAGGTACGATCTTATTAATGGCTATCGCTGCGGGAGTGACCGTGGCGAATATTTATTACAATCAGCCTATCTTAAAGGAAATGGCCACTTCCCTGCACGCCAGTGATGTAGAAATTGGCCGGGTCTCCATGTTCTCACAGCTGGGATATGGCCTTGGCATGTTCTTCCTGATCCCGATGGGAGATATGGTGAACCGCAAAAAACTGATCCTGACCCTGCTCATCCTGCTGGCCCTATCGCTGGTGCTGATGGTATTATCAAAGGGCGTGTTTTTTGTCTGGGTGCTGAGTCTGCTGATCGGGATCTGTTCTGCTCCGGCACAGATTATTCTGCCCATGGCGGCAAGCCTCGATAAGGTGAACCGCGGCAAAACTGTTGGCATTGTTTTCAGCGGAATCCTGGTAGGTATCCTTGGATCAAGGGTGATCAGCGGTTTCATTACAGACTGGCTGGGATGGAGATATGTATATGGCATTTCGGCGGTGATGGTAGTAGTGGTCACCATACTGTTAAAACTTTATCTGCCGGATGTAAAACATAAATTTTCAGGTAATTACGTTGAATTACTTAAATCAACCCTTGTGCTGGTAAAGGAACATCAGATCCTTCGCCAGTCGGCCATTCTCGGTGCTTTTACTTTTGGCATTTTCTGTTCTTTCTGGACTACCGTTACCTTTTATCTGAGCGGCCCTGCCTTTAATTTTCACGCAGATACCATAGGCCTGTTCGGGTTGGTAGCTATAGGCGGGGCATTGGTTGCACCGTATTTCGGAAAGCTGGCAGATAAGGGCAATACACGCAGTTCTTTGCTGATGACCGTTTCCATGATCATCTTCAGCCTGATCCTGCTGAAGGTTTTTCCGCTTTCAGTGGTGGTGATGGTGATAGCCATCTTTGTGCTTGATATTGGCGTGCAGGCCACGCAGATCACCAATTTTGCAAGGATCTATTCCCTTGATGAAAATTCACACAGCCGTTTAAATACGATCTATATGACCACTTATTTTATTGGTGGCGGGATAGGTACGTTTTTTGGCCTGCTGTGCTGGAAACACGGCGGCTGGGATTTGTCTACCTGGCAGATGCTCACCTGGTCTGCCATTGCCCTGGGGATCGTATTCTTTTCCAAAAAGTAATTTCTTAGTCGAAACAATTGTTTTCACCCTGTTGTTCTGAAACTATACATTCTAAAACAATAGCAGATGAGCAATATATTATCAGCAGGTACCCAGGCGCCTGATTTCGCTTTGCAAAGCAGTGCCGGAACATCGGCAGGCGATGCCGGGGAAGTGGTTAAACTGAGTGATCTGAGAGGAAAAAACGTGGTGCTTGCTTTTTACCCGGCAGACTGGAGCGCCGTTTGCGGCGACCAGCTGGCGCTGTACAATGAGCTGATCCCCATGTTTGAAAAATTAGATGCAGAACTGATAGGCATATCAGTAGACAGCGCTTTCTGCCACCAGGCATTCCGTGAGAACAGGGATTATAAAATCAGGCTGCTGGCAGATTTTGAGCCAAAAGGCGAGGTCGCCAGACAATATGGTGTTTACCGGGAGAAGGACGGTTTTACGGAGAGGGCCTTGTTTGTGATTGATGCAGAAGGGGTGATCCGCTGGAGCTACTTGTCGCCAATGGATATTAACCCGGGTGCCAATCATATCCTGGAAGCTTTAAAAGAAATTAAGGAGGGGGTACATCATGACTGATCAGGGCAATGACTTAACGGTTCCCGTAACCGAAAATGATCATCTTCAGGGAAGTCCGGATGCAGCTCTGGTGCTTGTAGAATATGGTGATTATGAATGTGTGCACTGCGGGCGGGCATATCCTATTGTAAAGAAGATCCAGCAGCATTTTGGCAAGGATCTCTGTTTTGTATTCCGCAATTTTCCGCTGTCACAGTCGCACCCTCATGCAGAACACGCCGCCGAAGCATCTGAGATTGCAGATGCTGCGGGCAAATTCTGGGAATATCATGATGTACTGTACGAAAACCAGGATGCCCTTGATGATTCCAACCTTTCTGCCCATGCGGCCAGCCTGGGTTTGGATGAGGAGGGATTTCAGAACGACCTGCAGGGCGGTACATATGAAGATAAAGTGCAGCAAAGTTTCATGAGCGGCGTAGAAAGCGGCGTTAATGGTACTCCGTCGTTTTTTGTGAACGGCAGCAGGTACGATGGCGACTGGGAGTATGAGCCCTTCATTGAATATCTTTCCTCTCTGAGGTAATTCTGCGGGCAATACTTCAAAACCGGAGAATTGTGCCTACTTTTGAATGCATCCAAACCTGTTGAAACGTTATTCCAATAATGAAATTATCGCTAAAATATAATCCGGTTCCCTTCATCAGGGAAAATTACAAGATCATTTTCAGCTATATCTTCACCTTGTTTTTTATAGGTCTGGCCATATGGTTCATTCAGCATGAGCAGGCAGAGCTGCAGCAGGTAAAACACCTGGTGATCACCTCCAAATGGGACTGGATAACACTGGGCGTGGTATTGAGCGTAGTTTATGTGTTTGTGCACGGAGAAATGTACAGGGCTTCATTCGCAGCTGTTGGCAGTAAAGTAGGGCTGATTGATGCCACGATGTTATATATGAAAAGAAATTTCATCAGCGTGTTTTTACCCGCTGGTGGGGTTTCTTCTCTTGCGTTCTTCAGCGGCAACATCGAGAAAAAGGGGGTAAGCAAGTCGCAGATCAATTTTGCTTCTTCCATCTATGGTTTTGTAGGGATTCTCTCTGTGGTGGTCATTGCCATTCCGGTTTTCATTTATGCGATCTTTGAAGGTAGTATTGGTGCGGGGGAATGGTTTGGCCTGGTGGCCGTGTTTGCACTGATCGGAGGCGTTTACCTCATCTACCGCTCTATCGCTTTGAACGGGAGGTTCTACAGGTTCACCGTCAGGTACATTCCTGTGGTGGATGTGTTCCTTTCAGAGTTCAGGAACAACAAGATAGAACGGAACAGCTTCCTCAGGACCTTCCTGTGGAGTATGCTGATAGAGATTTTTGGGATTGTCCATATTTATATAGCCATGCTGGCGCTCGGCATTCATCCTTCATTGCTGATTGCCACTGTCAGTTACGTAGTAGGGGTAGTGTTCCTCATCATTTCTCCTTTTCTGCGTGGCCTTGGTGCTGTTGAAGCATCAATGACCTTCATGCTGATCAGGATGGGGTACTCCGAAGCTGCCGCAGTATCAGTCACCTTCCTTTACCGCTTCATGGAATTCTGGATACCGCTGTTATTGGGCGCCCTTAGTTTTCTGGTGAAAATCAATAGGTTGCTGATGCGTATTGTTCCCGCCCTGCTGATACTGGCACTCGGGATAGTCAATGTAGTATCTGTATTGACACCGGCTATCCATGAAAGGCTCGTTTTTTTAAAGAACTTCCTTCCCGTGTCAGCCATTGCAGCCTCCAATTACTTTGTTCTGGTGGCAGGATTGTTCCTGTTGGTTACCGCGGCATTTATGCTCAAAGGATTAAAAATGGCCTGGTACTTTGCCATGGGCCTGTGTTTGCTGTCATTAATTGGTAACCTGACCAAGGCGATAGACTATGAGGAAGCAACATTTTCGGTGATCGTTATCATCAGCCTGATAGCCTCGCGGAAAGAGTATTACGTAAAACACAATTCAAAGCTTCGTCATCTGGGTATCCAGACAACGCTGCTGAGTATGGCAGCAGTGCTGCTGTATGGTACATTAGGCTTTTATTTCCTGGATGCCAAACACTTTAACGTCAATTTCAGCTTCCTGCAGTCGGTTCGTTACACACTGGAAAACTTTGTGCTGATCGGTAATGACGACCTGCTTGCACAGGATTCTTTTGCACAGGGATTTTTGTATTCCATCAATTTCAGCGGATTTTTGTCGCTGGGTTTCCTCGTATACACGCTTATCCGTCCTTATATCATGAACGAAACCACGGATGAGGAAGAATTTGAATGGGCAAGAAAACAACTCGATCTGTATGGCAGCTCTGCCATGGATTACTTTAAAACCTATCATGATAAGCTGATCTACCGTTCTGAACAGCTGGAAGGGTTTATCTCTTACCGTATCTCAGGAAACTTTGCTGTAGTGCTGGAATCACCCGTTACGGCACCGGAGAACCTGACAGCTTTTATCAGGTCATTTGATAAATACTGCTTCGAGAGCGGGATGAAAAGTTTTTACTATCGCGTAGCGGAAGAAGCCCTGGAATCATTTATCGCCTGTGGCAAGAAGAAATTGTACCTCGGGCAGGAGGGAGTGGTAGACCTGAATACGTTTACGCTGGATGGCGGCAACAGGAAATCTATCCGGAATGCACTGAAAAAGGTAACGGAGAAAGGTTATAAAGGTAAACTTTATACCGCACCCATAAAAGACGGGCTGCTGCAAAAGATCAAATCCGTTTCGGATGAATGGCTGTCAGATACCGAAAGGGAAGAGATTGTATTCTCCCAGGGAATGTTCATCTGGGATGAACTAAAGAAACAAACGATCATCACCGTAGAGAATTCCGAGGAAAAGATCGTGGCTTTCTTAAATGTAATCCCCGATTATGCCAAAGGCGAAGGCACCTATGACCTCATCCGGAAAACGCAGGATGCCCCGAACGGGGTGATAGACTTTATCCTCGTGGAACTGTTCAAATACCTGAAAGCCGCAGGCCGCAGTTCGGTCAACATCGGCTTCGCTCCCCTGTCCGGATTGGATGACCCTCAAAACCTGACCGAGCGTTCAATGAAATTTGCCTATGAGAAAATCCGCTCTTTCTCACATTACAAAGGGCTCAGGGATGCCAAAGACAAGTTTTCGCCTGAATGGCACAATAAATACCTGGTGTATGACCAGGATTATGACCTGATCCAGGTTCCTGCAGTTTTGTCAAAGGTAATTAGACCTTAGACTGAAAACCGGGCTCAATTTGCTGCTGACAGGTTTTTTATTATAGTTAAACTGCTGCCAGTTACCGGAATTTTTCTAAAAATATTATTTTTTCATTCCCTTTCAGGCTTTATGCTTTTGCTAAATGGTATAAGCAAGCCTAATTCCTTCAAATTTCTGTATTGGCTGCATGTTTTTGCATTTTATTATTTAAAATATGCAAGAATTGTCATTTATAAATCCATATATTTAAAATATCAACGTTTAAAAGGATTTATTGCTGTTCTCTGCGGTTTTAACTCCCGGATTGCCGGCAAATCCATACACCTATTTTAAAAATGAACAATCAAATCTCAAAATTAGCAGGGATAAGCAGCGCCTCTACAAGGGTTATTGCGGGTCTGATGTCGGGAACATCCCTGGACGGACTGGATATAGCCCTTTGTGAATTTAGCGGCTCTGGATTGGATACCCGGCTGAAAGTGCTCCATTTCATTACTTTTCCCTATAAAGAGGCATTCAAAGAACAACTGAAATCTATTTCGTTTAAAGGAGAGGTGAGCCTGCAGCAGGTGACACTGATGAACGCCGTCATCGGGACGTATGCTGCAGAACTGATCTTGGAAGCGCTGAAGAAATGGGACTTTCCGGTCAACGCTGTAGATCTGATTGCCAGCCACGGTCAGACCATCTTTCACGCCCCGTTCTCGCTCCATCAGCAAATCCCATTTCCGGATGCCACGTTACAGATCGGTGACGGCGACCATATCGCGGTGAAAACCGGGATCATCACACTGAGTGATTTCCGGCAAAAACATATTGCCGCCGGTGGCGAGGGTGCACCACTCGCCGTTTATGGTGATTACCTGCTGTTCTCCAGTCCTGATGAGAACAGGATCCTGCTGAACATAGGCGGCATTTCCAACTTCACCTATCTGCCTGCCGGAAGGGACGCCAATCATGTTTTTTCTACGGATGTAGGCCCGGGAAATACAATGATGGACCAGTTTATACAATTGCATTATCCCGGTAAATATTATGACCAGGATGCCGCTATAGCGAAAACAGGAAAGGCGAATGAAGCCCTGGTGGCAGCACTGATGGACAACGACTTTTTTGCTGATCCCTTTCCCCGCACCACCGGACCGGAGCTGTTCAATATCACTTATCTCCGTTCTGCGCAAAAACAATCAGGACAGGAAGCACTGGCACCACAGGATGTACTGGCTTCACTGTGTGAGTTTACCGCCCGAAGCATCATCGCCGCAATCAGGAGTTCGATCGGTGATCAGCCTTTTGCCGTTTACCTGAGCGGCGGAGGGATGCATAACCCGCTGCTGGTGGATAAACTTACCGCCGGCCTGGGCTTTGAACTCAGGAATACAACAGCACTCGGAATTGATCCCGACGCCAAGGAGGCTGTTCTTTTTGCCCTGTTGGCAAATGAATGCGTGGCCGGTGGCGATACAAATTTTGGAACCAGGCAGGGTATACCCAGTGTAACCATGGGAAAAATAAGCCTTCCTTATTGATACCAATCAACCCGCAAGACAAACCTATCAAATCAATCAAGTATGAGAAAAACTTTACTTAACCGACCCTACCAGCTCGCTCTTCTGCTGGTCTTAATGTTCCTGTTCCACGCAGGTTTGGGAGTGGCCCAAACCCAGGATTATACCATAAAAGGTGTAATTACAGATGCAAGAACCAATGAACCGGTCCCTGGTGCCACTGTGAGGATCAGCAATGCCAGCGGTGGCGCTGTAGCAAACCGAGACGGCGCTTATCAGATCAGTACCAGGCTGAAACCCGGAAAATACCAGCTTACCTTTAGTTTTATAGGGTATTCACCAATGCTGAAAGACATTGTACTTGGTGGCAGCCCTGCTGTTACACTTGACGCAAAGATCGCTGAAGATTACCTGCGGTTAAACGAAGTGGTGGTGACAGGAACTTCGGTAGCCACAAGCCGCAAGACACTCGGCAATGCCATTGCTACGGTAAATGCAGGGGATATTGCGGGTAGTTCAGCCACGTCAATAGACCAGGCACTGGCGGGCAAGATATCCGGTGCGCAGATCACCCAGAATTCAGGAAACCCTGCAGGGGGGATCAGCGTAAGGCTTCGCGGTACAAGTACCGTTGCCGGATCAGGTGACCCGCTGTATATAGTTGATGGGGTGATTGTAAATAACAACTCTTCAGAACTGTTGGATCTGGGCGGTTATTCGCAGAACCGTATGGTAGACATCAATCCCAATGATATTGACCATATGGAGATCATCAAAGGTGCTGCTGCCGCCGCGATCTATGGATCAAGGGCGAGCAACGGGGTAGTGCAGATCTTCACCAAGAAAGGTAAAGTTGGAAAAACCCAGTTCAATTTCTCCTCGCAGCTGAAAGTAAGCGAGCTCAGAAAAAAACTGGAAGTGAATACCTATCCCTTCCGCTTTAACAACACAATGGCTACCGACCTGACACAAACAGCAGTTAGCCGTTATGATTACCAGGATGATATCTTCAGAACTGCTATAGGAACGGAAAATAACCTGTCAGTATCGGGCGGAACTGAAAATACACAATATTATGTAAGCGGTAACTTCCTTGGTAACCAGGGTATCATTGATGCCACAAATTTCAGAAGGGCCGGTGTACGCGCAAAGATAGATCAGAAACTGAATAACTGGCTCAAGATGTCCATTGGTACCAATTATATCCTGAGCACCAGTAATGAAGTGCCCAATGGCGGTATAAATGAAGCTTATGGTGCGTTGACAGGTTTTATTTTCTCCAATAACTATATCAACCCATACCCGGTTAATGGCGTGTACCCGTCTTTGTCTACCGCCATCGCCAGGACGAACCCGCTGGAAGCCATCAACAGGTTTGACTTTCAGCAGCGTACCAGCCGTTTTATAGGTGATTTCCAGCTGATGGCCAATCCGGTAAAAGGATTAAACATTAACTACGTGCTGGGATATGATAATGCCACCCAAATAGGTACAGGATATATCCCGGTAGGCAATACCACACCAAGTTACAACACAGGGTATTCAAGAAGGGCAGATCAGACCACCTTCCTGGTGAATAACGACCTGAATATCTCTTACCAGACCAAAATAAACGACTGGCTGGAATCTACATCAGGCATCGGAGGTACAGCACAAAGCCAGAAAACATACCAGACAGGTATTACGGCTACCTTACTGGGCCCTATTGGACAGACCATCAACAATGGGGTATCCGTTGCAACAGAATACCGCAGTGATGTGAATATTATGGGTGCATTTGCCCAGCAGACTTTTGGCATCCTGAACAAATTTTATATTACCGGTGCTGCACGTTATGATGAGTCGTCTGTTTTTGGTGAAAAATTCAGAGGCCAGTTCTACCCAAAAGTAAGCGGCAGTTATGTGATCTCCAATGAGAAATTCTGGACAGACTCCAAGATCTCCAATGTGATTTCGAGCTTCAAGATCCGCTCATCATACGGACAGGCAGGAAACTTAACCGCGATCGGGGCTTATGATAAAACTACATCCTACGTTCCCGTAAATGTTTCAGGCCAGCCTTCTGTAACCTCGCCAACACTACTGGGCAACCCGGATATTAAACCTGAACGCCAGACAGAGTTTGAGATCGGTACAGATATGAGCTTTTTCAAAGACCGTTTAAGCCTGGAATTCAGTTACTACAAAAAGGATGTGAAAGACCTCATCCTGCTGGCCAGCCTGGCACCTTCTGAAGGTTACCTGAGCCAGTACCTGAACATCGGTACAATGACCAATAAAGGAATAGAGCTGATGGTAAGGGGAGTACCTGTTCTGAAAGACAATTTCAGATGGAACGTGACGGCTACGTATTCAAGGAACCGCAACCAGATCAATGACATCCCCGGTGGAGTGTTGCTTTTCGCCGGTGGTTTCAGCCAGGTAGCCGCTGTTGACGGACAGCCCCTGGGAACGTTTTATTCTACATATTTTGCACGTAACGCCGATGGCTCACTGCTGCTGAACGCGGCAGGTTTGCCTACAACAGAGAAAGTTGGCCGCGATGCCAACGGACAGCCCTCAGGAGCAACCCTGAAAAAGGTGATCGGCGACCCTAACCCGGACTGGATAGGCTCCCTGATCAATGAGTTCAATATCGGTAAACACTGGTCGTTCCGCACACAGTTTGATGCTTCTATCGGTGGTGATGTGTTTAACTTTACAAAACGGGTGGGCGACCGTGATCTATACGGAGGACTGGTTGGTTATGAAAAGGAACTGAAAGGCGAAGTGCCCAAAGGTACTTCAGCAGCGGAGTTCGCGATCTTTGAAAACTGGATAGAAGACGGTTCTTATGTAAAACTGAGAGAAGCTTCAGTAAGTTATGAGTTTAAACCAAAATTCCTGAAAACCGGAAGTATGCGGTTCAGCCTGGCAGGACGCAACCTGCTGTCGTTTGATAGCTACAGCGGATACGATCCTGAAGTAAACGCTGCAGGGCAAAGCTCCGCAGTCCGCGGATTTGACTTCGTGGAAGTGCCCATCCCGAGAACGATCGTTGCAGGCTTTAACATCACTTTTTAAGAATCCTTCAATTTAAACAACATGAACAAGAGATATAATCCCATAAAATTCACGCTTTTAGCCAGCCTGCTGCTTTTTGCCGGAAGCTGCAAAATGGATACGGTGAACCTGAATGCACCCGCTGAAACAGACGTGCTGACAACCCGGGAAGGAATCATTGGCTTAAGCGTGGGCCTCCGCCAATTCAATTCAACCAATGGTATCAATGCTGCGTATTTTTATCCCGCCGTAACCTCAAGAGAACTGCAGGGAGTAGCCAGCTTTACCAACGTACTGGAACTGGAAGCCGGCGGAACTGCCCTGCCAACCGCAAACGGTAACGTGCTCACGCTATGGTCCAACATGCAGCGCATGATGACCATGAGCCAGAATATCATTGACAATGCACCTAAAGTAAGTACCCT
>Ga0247730_1000528_pt1 | contig 27154 bp, 23 predicted proteins | sample UWRJL073202C2_FD_180959 | JGI IMG/M metagenome (GOLD analysis project Ga0247730, IMG submission 180959) | Plant litter microbial communities from Arlington Agricultural Research Station in Wisconsin, United States - UWRJ-L073-202C-2 | ecosystem: Environmental > Terrestrial > Plant litter >... | reverse complement strand
GGGTGAATGTAGCTGCTACGGCAGACCGCTGGCGTGTTGTGCAGCGCCTCGGCGGCCGCTCCGCACAGGCTCTTGATGCTGGGCAGCGCGCCCTGCTTCACTGTCTGGAAAGCCAGGCTGTAGGCGGCCAGACTGCCGCCCCAGGTCCTGAACGTCTTGGCCGAAATCTCGCAACCGGAAATCTCGCTGAGATAAGCGTTCAATCGGCCGGAATCGACTGATCTTAGCGTCCCGTCCTCTTCACGCCAAGAAAACAGGGCCCGGCCCGGCAGATCGGCGATCTCTTCCAGGATGCGCTGCAGATGCGGATGGCGCAGGCTGTGCTTGACCTTCTGCCCGCCCTTGGCAACGAAGCTGAGCTCTATCTTGTCGCCATTGAGGCTGAGATGCCGCTTCAGCAGGGTTGTGGCGCCATAGGTCCGGTTCTCCCGCGCATAGGCCTTGTTGCCGATCCGCAGATGCGTCGCATCGAGCAGAGTGACAAGCGCCGCCAGAACACCGTCTCGGTGCTCCGCACCGCCCACCAGATCCCTGGCCACCCGCCTGCGGATGCGCGGCAAAGCCTTGGCGAAGTCGGTCAACTGGTGGTATTTCAGCTCGCTGCGAAACATCTGCCAGTCGGCATGATAGCGATACTGTTTTCGCCCTCTCGAATCATAGCCGGTCGCCTGAAGGTGGCCCTTGTCGTCCAGACAGATCCAGACGTTTTCATATGCGGGCGGCAGTCCCAGCAATTTGATCCGCTGCTTTTCGAGGCTGTCCTTCAGAAGCGATCCATCCGGCAGTCGATAGCAAAAACCCTTGCCCTGTCGCTTGCGCAGGATCCCGGGCTCCGTGTCGCTGACATAAGTGAGACCGATGGATTTGAGAGAAACTGAATTCATTCCGTGCCACGCGAAAAAGAGATGCGGTGGCAATAACCGTCAAACGGGATCAATCGTTCCGAATGTCAGGAAAATTAGTGCCGCGGATATTCAGCCGCTCGGCGGGGTCAAAAGCGCGTCACCGGCGCCGCGTTCCAGCGCGCTGCGCGGTGCCGTCAGCGTCCAGCGCAATCCGTCCTCGCGGAACTCCACATGCACCGTGCCCGAAAAGGCCGAAGCCGCGTGCCGCTCGATGATGGTGGTGCCGAAACCGGTGCGCGCCGGCTTGACCACTACCGGTCCGTCGGTTTCCAGCCACCGCAGCCGCAGCAGCCCCAAGTGTCCCTTGCCATCGTCTTCCAGATCGTTCCAATCGACCAGAATCCGGCCGCCCGGCACCGACAAAGCACCATATTTAACGGAATTGGTCGCCAGTTCATGCAGAATCAAACCGAGATTTTGCACCGCTTCCACCCGCAGCATGAAATCATCGCCGCGGATTTCGATCCTGTCGCCCAGCGCCACGAAACTTTCCAGATGGATCTCCATCACCCGGCGGATCGATACACCGGTCCATTGCTCGCTCGCGAGCGCCTCGATCGACTTCGCCAGCCCCTCGAGCCGCGTGCCGACGGCCTTCTGAAACTCCTCCATGCTGCTGCCCTGGCGTGCCAGTTGCCGGATCATCGCCTGCACCAAGGCGAGAATATTCTTGGTGCGATGCACCAGTTCATGGAGGATCAAATGGATGCGATCCTCGGTCTCGCTGCGATCAAACGACGCGTTCGACAGCGCCACCGCCACCTGATTGGCCTCGGTGATCTTGGTTTCCACCGGCGCTACGATCTCGCCCTTGCCCATCCGTTCGGCCATGTCGGCAATCTGGCGGATCGGTACCCGCAGTTGGCGGGCAACAGCGTATGTCAGCAGTACGCTAAGACCAAGCAGGATCAGACTGCCCCAGATCAACTGTCGCCAAATCGAGATGATCGATGCCTGCGCCGAAGCGATCGGGCCCCAGATCACCACCCGCCACGACCAGCCGGGCAGCTGCGCATAGCCCATCATGGTCTGCACCGCACCATGCTCGCCCTCGACCACGCCGCGAAAGCCTGTCAGCAGCTTCAATCGGTCTGCGGGAAATTCGGTTCCGGCAGCCATGCCCTCAGGCCCGGTGGAACTGACCACGTGCCCGAAACCGTCCAGCAGCGCCACAGACCAGCCGGAAGGGAGCGTATCGTCGGCAATCAGGCTTTCCATGTCTTCAGCGTTCTGCGCAAGGATCAGCGCCGCCGCATCGGATGAATTTTGCTCCGGCAACGGCAGTGTGACGTTGAACACCCAGCGATTGCTGGTGATGCCAATGAAGACGTCGGAGACTTCCACCCGACCGGAGGCGAGCGGTGCCTGCAGCGACGGTAGATTGCCGATCTTGCTCAGCGTCGTCCCGAACGGAACCCTTGTGTTGAGCAGCTGCTGACCATCCTTTGCCACCAGGAGCACGTACAGCGACTCCGAGCGCAGGATGTTCTGGGTGCGATTGTGGAAGGCAGACAGGTCTCCACTTTCCAGTTCCGGCGATGCCGCCAGAAGGCGGCCGGTGGTTGCGGTATCTTGAAGCTTGCGATCGACGTTACGGCCCAGCGACTGTGCGTCTTCCGCAGTTTCCCGTCGCAGCGTGTCGCGTTCGCTGATCTCGAGCTGGAACAGTAGAAAGGCGACGAATGCCAGAAGCGGCAGGGCGATCACGGCCGCCAGCGCGACGAGATAGGAACCGATAGAGGCGGTCGGGAACAGTCGTGAAAGCCTGTTCATAGACGACAATTACCGCCAAAAACCATGCGGGCGGCGCAGAGCAGGGCCAGTGATTGCATGGCGCAGACCTCCTTGAACACCGATTGATTCGTTTTAGCCGAATTTGCCGAAACGGCCAAATTTAGTTTTGTACGATAACAGACAAAATCCGGTCCGTTTTTCGTGCCCGGAACACGGTCCCCGATCTGACCGTTTCGTCAGCTTGGAGCTTGAACGACAGGGAGAACAGACATGCCCCGTGGAGACAAATCATCCTATACCGACAAGCAGCAACGCAAGGCCGATCACATTGCCGAGGGTTATGAGGAACGCGGCGTTCCCGAAAGGGAGGCCGAAAGCCGAGCCTGGGCGACCGTCAACAAGGACAGCGGCGGCGGCAACAAGTCCGGCTCCGGCCGCGGCAAGCCTGACACACATGAGTCCGCACAAGAAGGCGGCGAAAAGGGCGGCGCGGCCTCGGCATCGAGATCCGCTGCAGAGCGTTCGGCATCGGCGAAAAAAGCGGCTGCAACCCGTAAGCGCAACGCCAGCCGAACCAGCATCTAAGGCAGCAGTCAACGAGATATAGAACGGCGGGAATGTCGAAAATCCGTGCTAGATTTTCGGCTTTAAGTTTCGTTTTGAAGACTCCGTCTTCACCGGATGTGCTATTGCGTCTGCGGATAAAACTGCAAGCGAGGCTGCTTCGTGACACCCCCCCTGCTGTCGGCAAACGGCCTTTGCAAGACCTTCAGGTCCGGCGCCCGCGAGGTCGTTGCTTTGGCGGACGTGTCGCTGACATTGCAGCGCGGTGAGACGCTGGGGCTGGTCGGTGCCTCGGGCAGCGGCAAATCGACCTTGGCGCGGGTACTGACGCGCCTGATCGCGCCTGATGTCGGAGAGGTATCCTTCTTCGGTGACAACTGGCTTTCGCTTAAGGGGGCTGATCTGCGCGGCAAGCGCCGGAATATGCAGATGGTGTTTCAGGATTCACTTGCAGCCTTCAACCCGCGGGCGACCGTGGCGTCCGTGATCGAAGACCCCTTGCGCATTCATGGCATCGTCGAAAGCCGCCCGCGGCCGATGGAAATTGCGAGGCTGCTGCAGCGCGTCGAACTGTCCCCAGCCCTTGCCAGCCGCTCGATCCTCGATCTTTCCGGCGGCCAGAGACAACGCGTCGCCATTGCCCGGGCATTGGCAACGCGGCCGGCGCTGATCATCCTCGACGAGGCGGTCTCGGCACTGGATGTGTCGGCGCGCGCTAAAATCCTGGCGTTGCTGGCTAACCTGCAGCGGGAATTCGGCATCGCCTATATTTTTGTCTCACACGATCTGGCGGTGGTGCGGGTGATTGCCCATCGGGTCGCAGTGATGGAGCAAGGTGCAATCGTCGAAACCGGGCCGGCCACGCAAATTGTCGAAAATCCGCAATCGTCTGCAGCCCGAGCGCTGGTCGCGGCGGTCCCACGGCTCCATATTCCTGCCGACCTGTCTCAGCCATAGGATCGTGCCCGCATGCCAACCGACCCGATGCCGCCGCTTTTTAACGCCCTCCTCGACGTGCCGGCCTTTCCCGCCGGAAGGTTTGCGCCGCTGGCCGACCGGATCGGGCAGATTCTCGGCACCCGCAACGACATCCTGCTGGTGCAGGCTGAAGCTGTGGTCGCCCTGGAGGCGGTTGCCGTCAGCCTGGCGCGGCCGGGGCTGAAGGCGCTCAATATCGTTACAAGTCCCTACGGCACATGGTTCGGGCAATGGCTTTTGCGCGGCGGCGCCAAGGTGCGGCATCTGTCGGCCGAGCCGGGCCTGCCGATCACGGTAGCCGCCGTGGAGGCCGCACTGGACGATGCGGAGGATATTCAGGTGCTGGCCTTGGTGCATGCCGAAGCGGCCAGCGGCATTCTCAATCCGCTGGAAGACATCGCCGCCTTGGCACGGTCACGCGGGATCGTGACCGTGATCGACGCCGTCGCCTCGGTCGGCGGCCACCCGCTAGAGGTGGATGCCCTGGAGATCGACGTCGCGGTGATCGGTCCGCAAAAAGCGCTGGCCGGTCCCGCCGGCATTTCCGCCTTGTCGGTCAGCGCAAAAGCCTGGAATCTGATCATGAGGCAAGGATCGCCGACCGACTCCGTCCTGTCGCTGGCCGATCTCAAGCGGCTCTGGCTCGATGCCGGTCGCGGTGTGCTGCCAGGGACACCGGCACCGCTGGAATTATGGGCGCTCGAGGCCGCACTGGCACGGGTGGAGGCGGAGGGCATGGATGCCGTGATCGCGCGTCATCAACTCGCCGCCCGCGCCACCCGTACCGGACTGCTGGCCCTGGGGCTGAAACTCTGGGCAGAGGACGACCGGACGTCGAACCTTGTGACCGCGGCGCTCCTGCCGGACGGGATAGACCGCGCCAAACTGTTGCAGGTCACGGCGTCGTTTGGCACCGAGATGTCGCCGGGTGTCGGCAGCGGGACAGACAGGCTGGTCAGGCTCAACCATACCGGTCCGCGGGCGCGGTTTGATATCGTGCTTGCCAATGTCGTAACCTACGGGCAGGCCCTGCGGGTGCTCGGATGCCCGATGGACGTCGGCGCCGCTGCCGCTGCCGTATTGGCCTGTTACGCCGAGGGATTGCGGTAGAATGGGGTGCGGAGCCTTGTGCGCGAATGCCGCGTCGCTCCTGCCACAATCTGCAACGAATACGGGAACGCGGACTTAAAACGACGGACCCTTCCCCCTATCTGTAAAGCGCCGATGTGGTCGACCGCGAGGTGCACACCGGCCCCTGTTCCAACTGGAGTTTTTCCCGTGGCTGTTTCTCTCTATCGCGCTTCCGTCCCCGTCTATATTCGCGGGCTCACCAATCTGGCTGGCCTACTCGACAAGGCCGAGGAGTTTCTGGCCGCCAATGGCGGCACCGCCGACGATCTGATCCAGGCGCGGCTTGCGCCAGACATGCATCCGCTGGCTCGCCAGATCCAGTCGGTCAGCGACACCGCCAAGGGCGGCGGTGCGCGTTTGTCCGGCACGGAGATTCCAAGCTTTGCCGACGATGAAACGACATTTGCAGAGCTTCGCGAGCGAATTGCCAAGACGATACGCTTCCTCGAAGGCATATCCCAGGCAAACATCGACGAGACCGGTCCGAGCTCAATCACCTTGAAATTCGGCCCGAGACAAGCCGAGTTCACCCCGGAGGATTTTCTCTTCACCTTCTCACTGCCGAACTTCTTTTTCCATGTGACCACGGCCTATGCGATCCTGCGCCACAAGGGTGTGCCGCTTGGCAAGATGACCTATCTCGGACCGTTTCAGAGCGTCACAGCGGCCGAATAACCGGCCTCCCAAAACTACGGAAGCCGGGGCGGGACGCAGCTGTCCCGGTTTCCGATTTGAAAGGTGCGGCGAAACGTTTGCGCGTCGTCGATGACTGTCGCGTTAAACCATTTCCAAAACGAAAATTGCCGGAACATTATTCCCGTATTGCCGTTGCTTTTCCGGATAACCGAGAGGAAGACAGCGATGAGCAACACCACACCGCAGGACGGCGCGCTGGACGCCATTCATAAGGACGCCGAAGGACAATACGTCCAGACCAAGCATGGCAGCACCAACAACGGGGTCTCCAGCGCCAAGCCGCAGGTAATCACCGGTTCGCAGGACTCGACAGTTCACAAAGGCCCGTCGATTACGGACGACACCAAGACCTCGCTGCCAAAATCGAGATGACTGGCGATCAGCATGCGGGTGTATTCGCTGGCCGGGCGCGACAGCACCGCTCCGCTCAGCCCCACTTCGACCCGCTGCCCCTCTTTCAGCACCAGGATTCGATCGGCCAGTTGCGCGGCCAGCGCGATATCATGGGTAATGAACAGCAGTGTCATTCCCTCTTCCGTGACCAACTGCTGCAGCAGTGCGACGATTTCCGCCTGAACCACCATATCTAACGCGCTGGTCACCTCGTCGGCGATCAGCAGTTTCGGTCTGGCGGCAATCGCGGCTGCAATCGCCACCCGCTGCCGTTGGCCGCCGGACATCTGGTGGGGAAAGGCTTTAAGAATCCGCTCCGGCTGCGGAATTTTGACCCGATGCAACAGCTCCAGCGCCCGCGCCACCGAAGCCGCCCTGGACAGACCCAGATGCCGGCGCGCCCCTTCCGCCACCTGCTCGCCGATCGTCAGCACCGGGTTGAGACTGGCACCCGGATCCTGGAACACATAACCCAGATCGCGGCCACCGAGCGGCGCCTGCCCGAAGCCAAGCCAGTCGATTTTCCCCTCCAGCCGCGCCTCATCTGGCAGTAGACCGGCCAGTGCCCGGGCAAAACTGCTTTTGCCGGATCCGCTCTCGCCGATGATCGCCAGCTTTTCGCCTGTGAAAATGTCGAGGTCCAGACCTTTCAGGGCGAAGCTTTGAGGACTATCCTCCTGATAGGAAACCGATAGGCTGCGGACGCTGGCCAGGATCTTGTTCATGAAAAACCTCCACGGCGACTGGCGAGCGCGTCGTTGACCCCTTCGCTGAACAGATAGACCCCGAGCACGGTAGCCACCAATCCCAGACCCGGGACGATCGACAGGAACGGCGCCGAGCGCAGGACATTGCGGCCCTCGGCAATCATCGAGCCCCAGGTAACGATATTGGGATCGCCGAGCCCGAGAAACGACAGCGCCGCTTCGGTCAGCACCGCCGCCGCGACGATCACCGAGGTCAGGGCCAGTACCGGCGGCAGTGCATTCGGCAGGATTTCCCGAAAGGCGATCTCCAGCGGATGCATCCCGACCACTTTCAGCGCCGCGACATAATCGCGCTCGCGGATCGACAGCACCTGCGCCCGCGTCAGCCGCGCCGGATCGGCCCAGGCGCCGAGCGCGATCGCCAGCACCACCACCGGCAGGGATGGCCCGATGACGCTGACAAAGGCAAGCGCCAGCAGAAAACTCGGAATGATCTGGAATGCATCGACCACCCGCATCAGCGCCTCGTCCAGAAATCCGCCGGCAAAGCCCGCCAGCGTGCCGACGACCGCGCCAAGCACGATCGCTGTCAGCGCCGCGGAAATGCCGACCAGCAGCGAGGTGCGCGCGCCATGCATCAACCCGGCCAGCACATCACGTCCGAGCCGGTCGGTGCCGAGCGGAAAGTTTGGGTCCTCAAACGGCGGGATCAGGGCCTGGGCAGCGATGCGTAGCGGATCACCGGGAAACAGGATAGGCGCCAGAAGCGCGGCCAGCAGCAGGCCTGCGAGCAGGACCAGGCCCGCCACGCCTTCCGGCGAGCGTAAAAAATTGCGCCAGAACCTCACGCGCCTGTTTCCGAAGAGCCGATGCGCGGATCGAGCAGCGCATAAACAAGGTCAATGAGCAGGTTGACGACGATCACCAGCACCGCACTGTTGAGAATAATCCCCATCAGCAGCGGCGCGTCACGTCCGGCCACCGCCTCCTGCGCCAGCCGGCCGAAACCTGGGATCGCAAACACGCTCTCGATCACCACACTGCCACCCAGCATTGCCGCCGCTTGCAACCCGAGCGTGGTCACCAGCGGCAACAGCGCATTGCGCGCCACGTGCCGGAGCACGATACGGCTGCGGGAAAGCCCCTTCGAGCGGGCAAACAGCACGAAATCCAGCCGCCAGACCTCTGCCATGCTGGCCCGCATTACCCGCAGGAACAGCGCCAGATAGATGAAACCAAGTGCGCCGACCGGCAGCACCAGATGCCGGGCAATATCGAGCGCCCGCTCAAAACCCTGTTTTCCGGAGGCGATCGTCTCGATCCCAGCGATCGGCAACCAGCGCAGCTGCACCGAAAAGATAACGCTCAGCACCAGCCCCAGCCAGAAACTCGGCATCGCATACAGCACCAGCGAGCCGATCGACAGGCTCTTGTCGCGCACACTGCCAGGCCTCGCCCCGGCGACGACGCCAAGTGCCGAGCCAAGACCGAAGGACAGCGCCGTGGCACTGCCCATCAGCAGAAACGTGTTCGGCAGCCGTTCGAGAATGATTTCGCGCACAGGGCGGTCGAAAGCGACCGACCAGCCGAGATCAAGACTGGCCAGCGACCGGGCATAGAGCCACAGCCGCGAGCCCGTCGACTGGTCGAGTCCATAGGCCACCTTCAGCGATTGCGCCAAAACTGCATCGCCGCCGCCGATCGAACCCAGATAGGCATCGACCGCATCGCCGGAGGCCGATTCCAGCAGGAAAAAGGTGAAGGCGACGACGATCAGCAGCACCGGAATGCTGCTCAAGAGCCGTCGCCACAGCAATGTCATCGCCCGTCTCACGCCCGAAGGTGTCCTGAAATATATTTGTCGGGCCAGCGTATCACGATTTTAGCGCCGTATCGGCCCAGTTCGACACCGCCCAGCGGGGATTGTCGGAGATGTTGGCCACGCTGTCGCGCGCCACGGTGATAAACCCCCATTCGGCGACATTGATCAGCGGCAGATCCTCGACAACCAGTTTCTGGAAATCATTATAAAGCTCCGTGCGCGCCTTGGTATCGACGGTCTCCGCAGCTTTGGAAATGATGCCGTCGAGCGCCGCGTTGACATAGCCACCCTGGTTGGAAAAGCCAACGCCGGCCGGAATGCCCGACTGTACCAGGATCGTCGTCGAAATCGCCGGATCGCCACGGAATACCGGCGGCGCGATCGCGAGGTCGAAAGCGTGATCGGTATAGACCGCCTTCTGGTGGGCTGCCGCATCATTATTGACCAGCTGCGCATCAATGCCGACCACCGCCAGCGCCTGGCGGAGATAATCGCCGAACTGCTTCGTCTCGTTGAAATACGGCGCCGGCAGCAGTTTTAGCGCAAACCGCGTGCCATCAGTGCCACGCTTGTAACCGGCCTCGTCGAGCAGCGCATTGGCTTTTTCGACGCTAAAATCATAAGTCGGCACATCCTTGTTATAAAACTCCGGCGCATTCTTCGGCACCGGTCCGGTCGATGCGGCCGCGTAGCCGAGAAAGATCGTGTCGACCACGAACTTCTTGTCGATCGCATGCGCGATGGCCTGGCGCACCTTGACGTCCGACAGTTCCTTGCGGCGATGGTTGATCTCGACCACCAGCTGATAGGTCAGCGCCTCATAGCCCTTGGAGATCACCTTGATGCCCGGCACTTTTGAAATCCGGTCGAGATCAGCCAGCGGCACCGCAGAGAAGGCGGCGAGATGGATCTCTTCCGCCTCCAGCGCCGAGCCCGCGGCGGCCCGATCCGGCAGTACCCGGAAGAGGATTTCATCCAGGTTCGGCTGCGGCTTGCCCCAGTAGTCAGCGTTGCGCGTCAGCCGGTAATATTCGCCAGCTTTGTGCTCGGCCAGCTTGAACGGCCCGGTGCCGACCAGCTTCGTGTTGGCCGGATTGGCGGCAATATCCGTGCCCTCGTACAAGTGCTTCGGAATGACGCTGGTGACCACCGGCAACGCGTTGCGGATTAGCTGGAACGGCGTCGGCTTGGAAAAGCGGAAAATCGCCGTCGTCGCATCCGGCGTATCGACCGAGGTCAGGTTGGCAAACACCAGCCGCCCGAGATTTTGCAGCGGCTTCCACACCGACAGTGCCGAAAACGCCACGTCGGCCGAGGTGAACGGCTTGCCGTCATGCCATGTCACGCCTTCGCGCAGCTTGAAGGTTACCGACAACCCGTCGTCCGACCCGGTCCAGCTGGTCGCCAGCCGCGGCGCCAGACCGTTCTCGCCGTCGAAAGAGGCTTCCGCCAACGGCTCGATCACCTTGCTGGCGATAAAGAAGACGCCGTTGGAGGCGACAATCGCAGGATTGAGATTTTTGGGTTCGGAATCCGCCGCGACAATCAGCCGCCCACCCTTCGGCCCATCAGCAGCGATAGTGCGGGACGTCAGCGCAGTGGAAGCGAGCAGCAAGGCAGAGCCCTGGATCAAAGTGCGGCGGGAAAACGAGGGAAAAGACATGAAGCCGCTCCGGAAAATTTGGCGCGCACGCCGGCTGAAAAATCCTGTGTCGAGGCCTGCAGTCTCGGCCGAATGGCCCAGTGTTAACAGGGATAGATTTTCGTTCAACCACCTGCTGCGGAAACATTTTTGGGTAAAGGACGGGTTGTTTGAGCAGCAGTCTGCACAAACGCAAAACGCGGCCCAGCGGGACCGCGTTTCATCGGCAATCGTCACAATGTTTGAATGAGGAAGCACGCGAGCAGATACGGCCTTTTTCGGGGGCACAGCGCGGCCTGGCATGCGGCACCGCGCTGCCTGCCAGTCAGTGCCTCAGCGCACCCACTGCATCCCGTCGATGCTGATATCCTGACCCGTCAGGAAATTTGGCTCCGACGTCGCCAGAAAGGTCACCACCTGCGCCACATCCGCCGGTGTGCCGACACGCTTCAGCACAATACCCGCCGCCAGTTGCGCCTCGCGCGCATCGATCATCGCATTCGAGCGCTCGGTCTTGATCACCCCAGGGCAGATGGCGTTGACGGTGATTGTCGGGCCCAGCTCCTTGGCCAGCGCCCGCGTCATGCCCAAGATGCCGGCCTTGGCAGAGGTATAGGCAAATTTGCTCACCGCGCTGGTGACGCCGCCGGTATGGGCGTTCATCGACGACATGTTGATGATCCGGCCGCCACCGCGGGCCTGCATCAGCGGCACCACCGGCTGGATGTAGTTGAAGGCGCCCTTGAGGTTGATGGCGATCGACTGGTCGAATTCCTCTTCGGAAATCTCCAGAATCCCCTTCGGCATCGGCCGCCCGGCATTGTTGAACAGCACGTCGACGCCGCCCCAAGCTTTCGCGATCTCAGCAACGATGTCCCTGGCGCGCAAATGGTCGCTGACATCGGCGATAAAGGTCAAAACCTTGCACCCCAGCGCCTCGATCTCGCCGGCGGTGCGAGTGAGATCCTCCTGGATCAGGTCGATCAGTGCAATGTCAAAACCCCTGGCCGCCAGATCCAGCGCACAGGCACGGCCGATGCCACGCCCGCCGCCTGTCACCAGCGCCACCTTGTTGCCGCCCGGCTCGCCCGGCGCGCCGCCGCCGACCGGCTCGGGCTTATCGTTTCCAACCAGCTCAGACATCGGCAGCTTCCTTCACAAATCGGGCGATATCGGCATGAGTGCCGAACCAGACATCGTCATGGTTTTGGATATGCCGGATCAGCTCCTCAAGGATAAAAATCCGCGAGCGGTAGCCGGTGACATGCGGGTGCATGGTCAGCAGAAACAGCCCGCCCTCCTTATAGGCCTGATCGAACTCGCGTTTAAAAATGTCGAGCACCGCCGGCGGCGGCGTATAGGGCCGATGGGCGGTAAATCGGTTCATGTTGAAATAGACCGCATCGTCGCGGATCCATTCGACCGGCAGCTCGACGATCCCGGTCGGAACGCCCTCCTCGACGATCTCGTAAGGATCATCGTCGGCCATCAGCGAGGAGTCGTAAAGCAGCCCCAGCTCGCGCTGGATTTTCAGCGTCACGGCAGAAAAATCCCAGGACGGCGTGCGCATGCCGACCGGGCGGATGCCGGTCACTTTTTCCAGCACATCGGCGGCGCGGAAATGCAGGTCGCGCTCGTCTTCCGCCGGCACTTTTGTGTTCAGCTCGTGGATCCAGCCATGCAGACCAACTTCATGGCCCTCGGCAATCACCTGTTGCTGTTCCTCCGGATAGAGTAGTGCCACGACGGCCGGCACGAAGAAGGTGGCCGGCACATTGGCCTCGCGCAAAACCTGCAGGATCCGCGGAATGCCGACCCGGTTGCCATACTGGCCCTGCGACATCCGGCCGATCGATTCACCACCATCGCGCAACTCGTTGCTCTCGTGGTCGCTGTCGAACGACAGGGCGACGGCGCAGCGCGCGCCATTCTTCCAGCTTTTTGGCTTCAGCGAGCGCCCGGCCCGCACTTTGTCGACCTTGGTGCGCCAGGTCTGTTCGTCCCACTGCCAGGGTTCCATCGCGTCTCTCCTTAAGGCTATTCCGCCGCCACCGGCAGGACCGGCACGGCTGCCAGCAGCCGGCGGGTATAGTCGTGGCGGGGATTGTCATAGATCTCTGCCGCCGTGCCCTCTTCGACGATCTGGCCGCGATACATGATCGCCACCCGGTCGCAGAGATGCCGCACCACCGACAGGTCGTGGGAAATAAAAATCAGCGTCAGGTCAAGCTCGGCCCGCAGCCGGATCAGCAGATTGATGATCTGCGCCTGGATCGACACGTCGAGCGAGGCGACCGGCTCGTCGCAGACGATCACGTCCGGCTGCATCGCCAGGGCCCGGGCAATCGCCACCCGCTGCCGCTGGCCGCCGGAAAACTGGTGCGGATAGCGGCCGGCAAAATCCGGATCGAGCCCGACCGCCGACAGCCACTTTTTTACATAGTCGTCTTTCTCAGCCTTCTGGATCAGATTGTGCGCCAAAGGCCCCTCGGCGATGATGTCGCCGATCCGCATCCGGCCGTTGAGCGAGGAAAACGGGTCCTGAAAGATCGTCTGTATCCGCGTCGTCAATTTGCGCGGATGTTTTCCCTGGCTCATGATCGCCTGGCCGTTCAAAAGCACGCTGCCGGAGGTTGGCACATAGATCCCGGCCGCCATCCGCCCGAGCGTCGATTTTCCACTGCCGGATTCACCGACCAGCCCGACCACTTCGCCGCGCTTCAAGGTCATGCTGACGGCATCGACCGCCTGCACCACCATCACCGGCTCGGCCAGCTTGGCCTTAACCGCCAGCGCCCGAAGCCAGCCGCTCTTCTTTTCGAACCGTTTGCTGACGGCATCAATCACCAGATAGGGACTGCCCAGCGCCGGCAGTTTTTCCGTCCGAACAATGCGTGGTGGCGGGGTGGCGTCGACGACGCCGGCGCCCCGGGCCAGCAACTGCCCCGGCTCGGCCCGCGACGGCAGCGATTCCAGCAGCCCGCGGGTATACCCATGTTGTGGCCGGGTCAGCACGTCGAGCGTCGAACCGATCTCGACAATCTTGCCGCGCTGCATTACCGCCACCCGCTGGGCGATCGACGACACGGTTGCCAGATCATGGCTGATCCAGATCAGCGCCGTGCCGAGTTTTGCCACCAGCTCCTTCATCTCCACCAGAATTTCCGCCTGGATCGAGACGTCAAGCGCGGTGGTTGGCTCGTCGGCAATGATCAGCTTTGGCCCATGCAGGATTGCGATGGCGATCGCCACCCGCTGGCGCATGCCGCCGGAAAACTGGTGCGGGAAGAAATCCACCTTGTGTTCGGCATCCGAAATCCGCACCTGCGTCAGCGCCGCAATCGCCCGCTTGCGGGCCTCTGAAGCACTGACCTTCTCATGCGCCTCCAGCGCCAGCCGGATCTGCGTGCCGATGCTGAGCACCGGATTGAGCGTCATCATCGGGTCCTGGAACACCATCGACACCGTTTTGCCGCGAATTTTTCGGAGCTCATGCGACGGTAGGCCGACCAGTTCTCGCCCTTCCAGCTTGATCGAACCCTCGACAATGCGACCGGGTTCGTCCAGCAGGCCGATCACCGAAAAGCCGGTAATGCTTTTTCCCGATCCGGATTCCCCGACCAGCCCCAGCACTTCGCCGGGGGCGACGCTGAACGACACGCCATCCACGGCTTTCACCAGCCCGCGCGAGGTCGGAAACTGGGTTTTCAGATTGGTAATTTCGAGCAGGGGCACCGTCATCGCTGAAGCCTCGGATTGAGCTGGTCGCGGATCTGGTCGCCGACCAGATTGAGCGAGACGATGAACAGGATCAGCGCGACACCGGGATAGATCGAAATCCAGTAGCGGCCGGACAGCAGATACTGAAAGCCGTTGGCAATCAGCATCCCGAGCGACGGTTCGGTCGGCGGGAGGCCGACGCCGAGGAAGGACAGCGTTGCCTCCAGCGCGATGGCGCTGGCCACCTGCACGGTGGCGACGACGATCAGCGGCGGCATGGCGTTCGGCAGGATATGCCGGGTCACCACATGCCAGGAACTGAGCGGAATGGAGAGCGCCGCCTCGACATAATCCTTTTGCCGCTCGGCCGCGGCGGCGCCATGCGCCGTGCGGACGAAATAGGCATATTGGGCAAACACCAGCGCCAGGATCAGCTGATATTTTCCCTGACCGAGTACGGCAGCGATGACGAAAGCAAGCAGGATCGCCGGAAACGACAGCTGCAGATCGACAATGCGCATGACGATCGCCTCGAACCGTCCGCCGATATAGGCAGCCGCACAGCCGACCACGGCGCCGATGGCAAAGGCGCTGCCGCTGGCAATCACCCCCATCTGCAGCGAGATCCGCAGGCCGTAGACGATCGCGGAATAGAGATCGCGCCCTTGCGAATCCGTACCCAGCCAGTGGCTGTAGCCGCCGGTACCGACATAGCCCGGCGCCCGGCGGGCATCGCGCAGCACCAGGTTGGCGAGATCATAAGGGTCCTGCGGCGTCACCAGCGGCGCACAGAGCGCCAGCAAGATGATCACCAGAACCACGATGGCGGCGAGCACCGCCACGGGGCTGCGGGAAAAATCGGCCCAGAAGCGGGCGACGGGGGAATCGTGACGCATCACGCACGCCCCTTTCTCAGGCGCGGATCCAGGAACAGATAGGCCAGATCCACGGTCAGGTTGATGAGGATGAACAGGAAGGCGACAAGCATCAGATAGGCGACCATCACCGGCCGGTCGAGCGAGGTAATGCTGTCGATGATCAGTTTTCCGAGCCCCGGCCAGGAAAAGATCGTTTCCGTCACGACGGCAAAGGCCAGCGTCGAACCGAGCTCAAGCCCGAACACGGTGACCAGCGGAATGGCGATCAGCCGCAGCACATGCCGGCGCAGCACGGTATATTCTGAAAGCCCCGCGGCACGGGCAAATTTCACCGTGTCGCTCAGCATGATTTCCCGCGTACCGGCACGTGCCAGCCGGATCATCAGCGCGAACTTGAAGAGTCCGAGATTGAGTGCCGGCAGCCACAGATGTGTCAGCCCGTCGAGGGTGAGAAAACTCCACTCGATCCCCAAAAGGCTTTCCGTCGCGCCGCGCCCGCCGGCCGGCATGCAGCCGCACTGCACGGCAAACACCATGATCAGCATCAGCCCGAACCAGAAGCTCGGCACCGAAAAGCCGAGGATCGACAGCGCCATCACCGTTTTCGCAAATTTCCCGTGCGGCCGGTAGCCGGCATACATGCCGAGCGGAATGCCGACCGCGCTGGCAAACAGCACCGCCAGCAGCGTCAGCTCCAGAGTCGCCGGCAAGCGCGACAGGATCAGCTGGCTGACCGGCATGTTGTAGACGAAGGAGCTGCCGAAATCGCCCTGCAGCAGTTTCCCGGCAAAGGTCAGGTACTGCCGCCACAGCGGCTGGTCGAAGCCGTACTGGGCGATGATCGCGGCGCGAATATCCTGCGTCACATCCGGCGAAATCAGCACGTCGATCGGATTGCCGACCGCATAGACGCCGGCAAACACCAGCATCGACATGGTGACGATGACGATCAGTGCCTGCCACAGCCTTTGAAGAATAAATCCAGCCATAGGTCCCCTGCCCCGTTTTTCCGGGTTTTTTAGTTCCAGTCGTTTTCGATCAGCGCCCGAGTTTCCGCCACCGCCACATCCCAGATCGCCAGCATGTCCGCGTCCGGACGCTGGAACAGCCCGTGATAATTGCCGTCCACCAGCATGTCGCGCTTGCGCTTGGCATCCACCCGCGCCAGCCGCGTATAGTCGATCCGCGGTTTTGGCTCGAGCGGCTGGCCGCCATTGTTGGCAAGCCGCGTCCACGGAAAGTTTTCCATCCATGATGCATGCGAGGCGGCCGGATCGATGGCCTGGACCTTTGCCATCGTCTCGGGCGCTCGCCACCAGTCGTGCATCTTCACCGAACTGTCGGGATGATCGTTCAACCATTCGGAAATTACGGTGGCCGCCGGCGAATTGCCGCCGTGGCCGTTGACGACGAGAATGCGGCGAAAGCCGGAGCGGTGCATGCTGTCGAGCAGGTCGCGGATCACGCAGATATAGGTGGAGAGCTTCAGCGACATCGTGCCGGGAAAATCCGCAAACGACGAGGCCAGACCATAGGGCACCACCGGAAACACCGGCACGCCAAGCGGCTCGGCCGCATCGACCGCGACCTTCTCCGCCAGGATCATGTCGACGGAGAGGCTGAGATAGGCATGCTGCTCGACGCTGCCGATCGGCAGCACGCAGCGGTCGTCCATCGCCACCCGCGCCTCGACCTGCATCCAGTTCATCTCGGCAATTTTCATTTATATCCCCGTCTGCAGCAATTTCGTTCAGTCTGGCGCCTTTTTCGGCAACAGAAACCTCCCGAAAGGGCAAAAAATAGTCACTCCATCCGTTAATTCACACTTGGCGCATGCAGTCCCGGTCGGTACTAAAAAAAGAGATTGACAGGCGATATAGCCCAAGTCAAGTTCCACCCGGGACAAAAAAGAAAACATGGGCTCAAGCATGGATGCGCAGATCAACGACAAGGACGGGTTTTCGGCATTGCTGCGCGAGGGCGGGCAAAAGCTCAGCAGCGGCCGCGATATCGATCCGCTGGTCGCCGTCAAACTGTGGGACAACCCGTGCTGGTTCTCCTTCCGGATGAACTTTCTGGCGCTCAATTTCAACGTACCTGTCTATCGCTGGATCGAGAAGCAGTATGGCATGCAACGGGCCGAATTCGTGGTCATTTATGCACTCGGCCTGATGGATGGCCTGACGGCCAGCGCCGTGTGCACCTCGTCGGGATTTCCGAAAAACACCATCAGCCGGGCGATACAAAAACTGATCGACAAGGATATCGTTCGCCGGGAAGTGGATCCCGGCGACCTCAGGAGTTTCGTCCTCTATCTGACGGACGAAGGCAGGCGCATCGTCGACGACTCGATGCAGCCGATGGTGGAGCGCGAACAGGCGATGCTGGGAGGGTTGACGCCCGCCGAACAGCTGATGCTCTCCGAACTGCTTGCAAAAGTGGTCGTCGATTCCAAAAACTGGCCAATAACAATCAATTCAGAGGAGAATGACGAATGAATTTTTTCCGCACGACATCAGCCCTGGCGCTGACTGCCGCGTTGCTCGGCGGCCTGTCCGCAGCCGCTTCGGCCGCCGACCTCACGATCGGCGTGCGCGCCGGTCCGCTGTCGATCGATCCGGATTTCACCGCCGCCGGCACCCATGCCGAAGCGATGAAGCACATCTTTGACACGCTGATCAAATCCGGCAACCAGCTCGAACTCGAGCCGGGCCTGGCCGAAAGCTGGACCGCGATCGACGACACCACCTGGGAATTCAAGCTGCGCAAGGGCGTGAAATTCCACGACGGCTCCGATTTCGTTGCCGAGGACGTGAAATTCTCGATCGAGCGCATCCCGAAAGTCGCTGGCCCGAACCCGACCACCATCTATGTCCGTCGCGTCGCCTCAATCGAGATCGTTGACGACTACACCATCCGCATCAAGACCAACGGCCCGGCCCCGACTTTGCCGAACGATTTCATCCGTCTGTTCATCGTCTCGCATAATGCCGCCAAGGGCCTGGAGACTGCGGACGCCGCCTCGGCCGCCTTCAACTCCGGCAAGGCCGCGATCGGCACCGGCCCTTACAAATTCGTCTCCTGGACGCCGAAGGAAGAGCTGGTCCTGCAGCGCTTCGACGGCTACTGGGGCGGCAAGGAGCCATGGGACAAGGTGATCCGCAAGGAACTGCCGAACGACGCCGCCCGCGTCGCCCAGCTGAAGGCCGGCCAGGTCGATCTGATCGCCCGCGTGCCGTCTTCGGACGTGCCGACGCTGGAAAAGGATTCCAAGCTGACCATCGTCAAGGAGAACAGCGTCTACCTGTTCAACATGTCGTTCGACTTCCGCGACAAGTCACCGCAGATTTCAGCCAAGGACGGTTCGCCGCTCGCCAAGAATCCTTTCCAGGATCCGAAGGTGCGTGAAGCCTTCGATCTCGCCATCGACCGCGAGACGCTGACCGAGATCGCCATGGAAGGCATGGGCACCGTGCAGTCGCAGCTGGTGACCCCAAACATCTTTGGCTACAACCCGGATGTCAAAGCCACCGTTTCCGACGTCAAGAAGGCCAAGGCACTGTTGACCGAGGCCGGCTATCCCGATGGCTTCAAGGTGACATTCAGCTTCACCAACGACCGCCTGCCGGGCGACAAGGATGTCGGCACGACCATCTCGCAGATGCTGTCGGCGATCGGCGTCAATGCCGAAGCCAATGCCGTACCGGGCGCCGTCTACTTCCCGGCCAACACCCGCGGCGATTATTCGCTGACCATGTCGGGCTGGGGCACGCTGACCGGCGAATCCAATTACACGCTGTCGTCGCTGGTGCACAGCAACGACCCGGCCAAGAAGCTGGGCGCCTTCAACATCCGCAACTACTCCAATCCGAAGATGGACGCGCTGATCGAAGCGGCCGCCGCGGAAATGGATACGGCCAAGCGCGAGCAGCAGCTGAAGGATGCCAACGCGCTGGTGGCCACCGATCGCCCGAACCTGTCGATCGCCTCGGTCATCACCGCCTGGGGCCTGAAGAAGGGTTTGACGATCGTGCCGCGCTCCGACGAGGATACGCTGGCAATGAATATCCGCGCGACGAAATAATCGAGCGGAGAAAACAGGCGGCCGGGCAACAACAGCCCGGCCGTTTTTCTATGCGCAGAACACAACAGGAGGAGACTGAGATGGGATCGATCGCACTGGCCATTCACGGCGGCTGTGGCGTCATGGCCAAGCTGGACCTGACCGAAGAGGAATGGATCGCCGCCCGCGCCGACCTGGCCAAGGCCCTGCGCGCCGGCTGGAAAGTCCTATCGTCCGGCGGCAGCGCGCTCGACAGCGTCGAGGCGGCCGTGCTGGTGATGGAGGATTCCCCGCATTTCAACGCAGGCCATGGCGCCGCGCTGACGGTCGCCGGCACCCATGAGCTCGACGCGGCGATCATGGACGGCTCAAACCTGGCCGCCGGCGGCGTCACCGGCGTCACCCGCATCCGCAACCCGATCAAAGCCGCCCGCGCCGTGATGGTCCACGATGACTGCGTGCTGTTAGCCGGCCCCGCCGCCGACGAGTTTGCCCGCACTGCAGGCCTCGAAATCGTCGATCCCAGCTATTTCACCACATCAAAACGCGAAAAAGCCCTCGCCGCGATGAAGGCCCATGCCGCTGCCGGCACGGCCGCCGCTGCCAGTGAATCCGAAAAGCACGGCACCGTCGGCGCCGTCGCCCTTGATGCGGCCGGCCATCTGGCCGCCGCCACCTCGACCGGCGGCTACAACAACAAGCCGCTCGGCCGCATCGGCGACACGCCGATCCCCGGCGCCGGCACCTACGCCCGCGACGGCGTCTGCGCCGTCTCCGGGACCGGCAAGGGCGAATATTTCATCCGCCACGCCGTCGGCCACGAGATCGCCAGCCGCATCGCCTATCTCGGCGAGAGTGTCGAAACCGCTGCCGCCAAGGTGATCCACGAGGACCTGAAGCCGCATAAAATCGGCGCCGGCCTCGTCGCCATCGGTGCCGACGGCTCGATCACTGCGCCCTACAATACCGACGGCATGTTCCGCGGCTGGGTGACGCCGGAAGGAAAATTCTTCGTCGGAAGCCATGGCGAGGTGTTTGAGGTCGGTGCGGAGGCTTAAAGCCTTTCGCCAAGCCGGGTGACGGCACAGGCCAGAGCAAAGGCCGCACTCTGAGGCCCTCTTACTGCCCGGCCGAAGATGTACAGCGCTGCAATTCGCGCTGGACATCCGAAGCTTGAAGCGCTCCACTGCCAGTCAGCAACCAACGCCTCTGGCCAAACGAACGCCTTCGGAGAGCACCATGACCCGCCTCAAAGCGCCGATCTGCCTTGCCCTGTCGCTGACCCTTACGATCCTGCCCTTCAGCCTCGCGAACGCCGCCTCGCCGGATCCGGTCAAGGCCGAGCACGGCATGGTGGTGACCGCCCAACGGCTGGCCTCCGATGTCGGCGTCGCGGTCCTGAAAGACGGCGGCAATGCGGTGGATGCCGCCGTGGCGGTCGGTTATGCGCTGGCCGTGGTCTATCCGACCGCCGGCAATATCGGCGGCGGCGGCTTCATGACCGTGCGCTTCAAGGACGGCAAAACCACCTTTCTCGATTTCCGCGAACGGGCGCCAAAAGCCTCGACGAAAACCATGTATCTCGATGCCAAGGGCGACCCCGTGCCGGGCCTCAGCACCGTCGGCTATCTCGCCGTCGGCGTCCCCGGCTCGGTCGCCGGCTTCGAGCTGGCGCGGGAAAAATACGGCACCAAGTCGCGCGAAGAGCTGATGGCGCCGGCGATCCGCTTTGCCACCGACGGTTTTGCGCTGGAGCAGGGCGACGTCGCCTCGCTCAAGGGCGGCGCCAAGAAACTGGCCAAGGACCCGGCGGCGGCGGCGATCTTCGTCAAGCCCGACGGCCAGAACTTTGCCGTCGGCGACCGGCTGGTGCAGCCCGATCTCGCCAAGACGCTGAAAGACATTTCCGACAAAGGTACTGACGCCTTCTACAAAGGCCCGACCGCCGATGCCATCGTCAAGGCCAGCACAGACAACAAGGGCATTCTGGCCAAGGCCGATTTCGAGACCTATGCGGTGCGCGAACTGAAACCGGTCGAATGCAACTACCGAGGCTACACGGTGATTTCCTCGCCGCCACCGTCGTCCGGCGGTGTTATTATCTGCGAAATCCTGAACGTGCTCGAAGGCTATCCGCTCAGCTATCTCGGCTCGGCCTCGGCAGACACCGCACATCTGATGATCGAGGCGATGCGTTATGCCTATGTCGACCGGAACGCCGCCCTCGGCGATCCGGATTTCGTCGACAATCCCGTGGCAAAACTGCTCGACAAGGCCTATGGCCAGTCGATCCGCGACAAGATCAACCCGTTCGAGGCTGGCGTCTCCAAGGCGCTGATGCCGAAAGGGTTTGGCGAGAGCACCGAAACCACCCACTACTCGATCGCGGATGCCGAGGGCAATGCGGTCGCCGTTACCTACACGCTGAACGGCTCGTTCGGCGCCGGCGTTGTGGCGCCCGGGACCGGCATTTTGCTCAACAACGAGATGGACGATTTTACCGTCAAGCCGGGTGTGCCGAACCTCTATGGCCTGGTGCAGGGCGAGGCCAATGCCGTCGCTCCCGGAAAAACGCCGCTGTCGTCGATGAGCCCGACCATTGTCGCCAAGGACGGCAAACCCTTCATGGTGATCGGCAGCCCCGGCGGCTCGCGCATCATCACCATCACGCTCGAAGCCATCCTCAACGTCATCGACCACGGCATGAATATCCAGGAGGCGATCGACGCACCGCGCATCCACCATCAATGGCTGCCGGACCAGGTCTATCTTGAGCCCGGCGCACTGTCGCCGGACACCCGCAAAGTCCTTGCCGGCATGGGCTACAAGGCCGACGTCGATAAGATGGCGCCCTTCTGGGGCCAGGCAGCCGGCATTTTGATCGGCGGCAAGAGTCTGGCCGAAATCACTGCCGGCGGCGGCGCCCGGTATAATGGCGCGATGGACAGCCGTGCGGCGTCTGGCGCGGCACGGGGATATTGAAGGCTAAGCAAGCGACCTTCGACAAGGAGCACGCGCCCTAACGTCATTATTCCACCGGGGCCTACGCGCACGTAGCGAGCCAATACCCTACTTCGGATTGGTCGCCATCCAGATCATATGCTTGGCCCCACCCCGCGCGCCATTGGCCCGCACCCGCAGTTCCTCGGTCGCAAACCCGGTCTTCTTCAGCCTCCGGGTAAAATGCTCGTCCGGTGCCGACGACCAGACCGCCAGCACCCCGCCCGGTTTCAGCGCTCGACGGGCAGTCGCCAGCCCGGCCAGATCATACAGACTGTCGTTGGATTTGCGGCTGAGCCCGTCCGGCCCGTTGTCGACATCGAGCAGGATTGCTTCATAGCCCGCCACCTTGGCGCGGATCTCTCGGCCGACATCACCCTCGACAATCGTCACGCGGGGGTCGTCCAGGCAGCCTTTGAATACGTCCGCCATCGGCCCGCGCGCCCAGGCCACCACCGCCGGCACCAGTTCCGCCACGGTCACCCGCGCCTCGGGGCCAAGCACCGCCAGTGCTGCGCGTAACGTGAACCCCATGCCGAGCCCGCCGATCAGCATCTGCGGCTTGCCGTGCCCGCCGATCCGCTCCACCGACAGCGTCGCCAGCGCCTCTTCCGAGCCGCTCAGCCGACTGTTCATCAGCTCGATCGGCCCGAGCATGATCGAAAATTCCTGGCCGCGCTGTTTCAGCCGGAGGTCATGGCCGCCGCCGGGCATTTTTGCGGTATCGAGCAGGGTCCAGGGGATCACGGGCAAACTCTTTGAAAAGACAGATCTATCGGGGCCAGCCTATACACCACCCGTCAGCCTGCCGAAAGAGGCTGCAACCGCGTCGCAAATCGTACGGATCAAACCTATTGCAATTGCGAAGAATCGGACTACCTTAAGTCCATCAGCAACGTAACGAAAGGAAGGTGATCCAATGTCTAATGAGATTTCGAACCTCGTGACCGGCATGGGAAATGGTAAGGCAACGTCGAGGCAGCCCTCCGTCTGAGCCCACCTTCCTGCGGGTCGTTTTAAAAACGCCCCGGGCCTGTTACAGGGTCAAAACTCATGGAGGGCCGCCTAGTGCGGCCCTTTTTTGTGCCCGGATTTTAAGTACACGCCTGATCCTGCAAAAGTTCGGCAATTGCCGCGATTGGCTCTGGAATCGGCTGTCGCCAGCCCCTATGTCCTTTATCCAAGTGCACTGCAGCAAACGCGCGGTGCCGCTCGTTTCGAGGATTTGCGACATGTCCCAAAAGCAGCTGCGTCTCGGCGCTTTCATGCGCCCCGTCAGTCTCCACACCGGCGCCTGGCGCTACCCCGGCGCCTATCCGGACGCCAATTTCAACTTCAAGCACATAAAATCCTTCGCCCAGAAACTGGAGGCCGCCAAATTCGATGCTTTCTTCATGGCTGATCATCTGGCCGTGCTCAACATGCCGATCGAGGCGCTACGCCGCAGCCATACCGTCACCTCGTTCGAGCCGTTTACCTTGCTGTCGGCGCTGGCCGGCGTCACCGAGCACATCGGCCTGGTCGCCACCGCCTCGACCACCTTCGACGAGGCCTATCACATCGCCCGGCGCTTTGCCTCGCTCGACCATATCAGCAACGGCCGCGCCGGCTGGAACATCGTCACAACCTCGAACCCCGACGCCGCGCTCAATTTCGGCCTCACCGACCACATGGACCATGCCGCCCGCTATCGCCGCGCCCGCGAATTCTATGATGTGGTCACAGGCCTGTGGGACAGCTTTGCCGACGACGCCTTCTTCCGCGACGCCGAAAGCGGCATCTATTTCGATCCCCAGAAGATGCATGTGCTCGATCACAAGGGCGAGAACCTCTCGGTCCGCGGCCCGCTCAACATCGCCCGTCCGGTCCAGGGCTGGCCGGTGATCGTCCAGGCCGGCTCGTCGGAACCGGGAAAACAGCTTGCGGCCGAAACCGCCGAAGTCGTGTTTGCCGCCCCGCGCGATCTCGCCACCGGCAAGGCACTGTTTGCCGACATCAAGACCCGGATGGACAAACTCGGCCGCAACCGTGACCACCTGAAGATTCTTCCCGCTGCCTTCATCATCATTGGCGACACGATCGAGGAAGCCCGCGAAAAGCGCGCCCATCTCGACAGCCTGGTCTACTATGAAAGCGGCATCGCCTCGTTGTCGATCAGCCTCGGCCACGATGTTTCCGGCTTCGATCCGGACGCCCCATTGCCAGAGATTCCCGAAACCAATGCCAGCAAGAGCGGCCGCGAGCAGGTGATCAAGCTTGCGCGCGATGAAAACCTGACGGTACGCCAGTTGGCCCAGCGCTACGGCGGCTATTCCGGTCTCGCCTTTGTCGGCACGCCCGAAAGCGTGGCGGACAATATGCAGCAATGGCTGGATGAAGAAGGCTCGGACGGTTTCAATGTCGTCTTCCCGTATCTGCCGCAGGGTCTGGACGATGTGACCGAACGGCTGATCCCGGTGTTGCAGCAGCGCGGCCTGTTTCGCCGAGAATACGAAGGCGAGACATTGCGGGAAAATCTCGGCCTGCCGCGGCCCCAAAACCGCTTCTTCCCGGAAATGCAACAGGCCGCCCAATAGGCGACCTGACATCAATCATTTGGGTGCGTTGGTTAGAACGCAACAACCTGTACGACGGTGGCAACGATGCCGATCGAAGCGACCAGTGACATGCTGGCGGCAAGTAGCAGTCCGTTCTGTGTCATGCCAAAATCCTTCCGTTACTTTCGCTATCAACGGTAGAGATCGGTTTTGGTTTCATGACATCTTAACGGACCATGAAGATCGTGCCGCCATCTGTCGGATCGCAAGATCTTCCTCGGCCAAAACGTCCCCGAGCGGCGTATAGACGGCCCTCTCGCCGTTGATCGATGTCGCCGAGAACAGGCCGTTGTGACAATCCCGGTCATCGTCCCAGCCGGGATGATTGACGACCGGATAGAGGCAGATGCCCTCCATCGGCACGCCGGCCCGCATGGCCGCCCGCACTTCCTGGGCGACATACCGCAGCCATTCCGGCCGCCGCTCGGCCTCGATGCCAGTTTCGGCCACAAAAATCGGCTTGCCGTAGCGGGCATAGGTCTCGATCAGAATGGCGCGGAACGGCTTGTAGAGCGGATGGCCGAGATCGATCGGCGGACCGCCGTGGATCCACTGGTTGTTGTGGTAGTAATTGACCCCGACGATATCGAGATATTTTTCCGCGCCGCCGATCTGCGGCCACATCCGGCCGGCCAGCAGATCCCAGCCTTGGAACTGCGACTGCCGATGCCCCTCGGCGACACCACGCTCCCACGGCCGGCCGGGATCGGTGATGACGTTGATCACCGGGTCGCAGTGGACAAACCGCGCCCGCGGATCGACGGACAGCACAGCGTCCATTGCGGCGATCGAGGCCCGCGCCAGTTGTACCTTCAGTTCGAAGCCACGGCCATGCGCGAACGGATTGAGATAGCCGGCATCGCCGCCACCCCAGGAAAAGAAGGAAATCTCGTTGACCGGCGAGTAGAACGGCACATCGTCGCTTTCCGCCCGCACCACTCGCGCCGCCGCTTCGGCAAAGCGGGCGAAACGGGTGACGAAGCTGGGGGCAAAAATGTCGAGACCATCCGGCCAGCCATAATGCAGCAGATCCCAGATCACCTGCGTGCCGGCCGCCTTGGCTGCCCGAAACATCGGCAGAAAGCTCGACCAGTCATATTGCCCCGGGGTTTTCTCGATCAGATGCCAGCGAAAGCCGTCGCGCACCGTGCGGATGGCATGCCGTGATAGTTGGGCATAGTCGTCAGCCGCATGCACATCATGGCCGGTGGCCTGAATAACATCCAGCCGCTTGCCTTCAACAGCACCGTCGCGTGGCCGTAGCCGGTGCGTTGAGCATTCGAATCCACCCTGGAAAAACGAGGTAAACAGCCCGGTAGGCCCGCCAGGCTTGGTTTCGGCCACAACCGTGTCGATCAGCCGACGCCACTGCGGCAGCACGGCCTCGACGCTGTACTCCGCCTCCACTTTTCGACGCAATGCTGTGCCCAGCTCAGATCGCAAGGCCTGCGAGCGGATCAACTGTCGCATCCGGTCCGCCACGGCCGCCGGATCGTTGTACGGCACCAGCAAGCCGGACATCCCGTCATCGATTTGCTGCATGGCGCCATTGTCAGGTGTGGCAATCACGGGCAGTCCGGCAGCCCCGGCCTCGGCGATCACATGCGGCATGCCCTCGCCGCGTGACAACCAGGCAAAGATGTCGAAGGCAGACAGCAGTTGCGGAATGTCCTTGCGATCCCCGAGAAAGCGCAACACCCGGTCGAGACCGCGCTCACGGGCCAAAAGCTTCAGGCGGGCGGCATAATCCGGCATGAACGCATCCGGCCCGCCGACCACCACGAACCGCGCCGCGGGTTCGGTCCGGTGAACAATCGCCGCCGCCTCGATGAAATCCTCGACATTCTTTTTGGGATCCAGCCGCCCGACCCAGCCGATCAGCAACTGATCGTCCTCGATCCCGAGCCTTGCGCGCATCGTCACTCGCGTCGCTGGCAAAAATTCCGTCAGATCGACCATCGACGGAATTTCCAGCGCATCCTCTTCCCGCCCCGGCATGACCGAGGCTGCCGCATCGTGGATCGAGCGGCAGACACCGACATAGCGGCTGGTCAGATGCTTGGGTCCTGCCAGCGCCTCCGATACCAGCCCGCCATGCTCGATCAGCGGCGGCCTGAGATGCAGACGCTCGAGCGCCGGATAGACATCGGCGACATTCTGGCAGGAGATGACCACGTCGTAGCCAGGAATTTTTTGGACGAGATATCCGACCGTGTCTTCGAACGACATCTCGTAGGGCGCGGTATCGACATCCACCCCCAGCGCCCGCAGTTGCTCATGCGTCTGTTCCGGCATGTTGTCCTTGCGGAAGCAGGCGACGACGT
>Ga0247730_1000527_pt1 | contig 27204 bp, 20 predicted proteins | sample UWRJL073202C2_FD_180959 | JGI IMG/M metagenome (GOLD analysis project Ga0247730, IMG submission 180959) | Plant litter microbial communities from Arlington Agricultural Research Station in Wisconsin, United States - UWRJ-L073-202C-2 | ecosystem: Environmental > Terrestrial > Plant litter >... | reverse complement strand
AGCGCGGCGAAAAAGCCGAACATAGCCCCGGTCAAAATCGTCGCCGGCGAACCCGTGGGGGCAGCCAAGCCGACCCACTGATCGTGTCTGGGTCGCGTGTGCGACGTTCAATCGCACTTCAAACCCACTGTATTTCACGCTCCGGCACGGGCGCAAAATCCCGCGTTGCTGGGCTTAATCGTGTCTGCGGCAGAGATCGGCTGGTGTGTCTTCCGCTGACAGCAAAAAATGCTTAATTTTGCCTTAATTTCACCATGACTTTTTGAATAAACCGCTTAATTGGGACTTCAGACACCTCTGTTATAGCAAGCGTCAGTCCATAAACGGTTGGCACCACGCTATGAACTTGTTTCTGACATCCTGTCGTCCGTGGCTCGGACGGACGATAAAGTTGCCCTTGCCTCTGCGCCGCAACGCCAGCGTCTGCGGGAGCGCATCATGAACGTCAATCCCAATTTCGCAGCACTTGCTTCGCGACGGATGATTTTTGATACGCCGATCTGCGATCTGGGTTGGAGTGGCACGCTGTCCTTCGTCAACGACCTCGTGTCGATGCCTGCCGGTCAGACGGTGATCGCGTTTCTGAACGCCAACAACGCCAACTACATGATGGCCGATCCGGAATACCGCGCGGCCTTGTCGCATCAGCTGGTGTTGCCCGATGGCATCGGGATGGATCTTGCCTCACAGGTCATGCATGGCGATCGGTTTCCGGCCAATCTGAACGGTACCGATTTCGTGCCGGCGCTGCTGACCTACATGGAAAGTCCCAAGCGGATCGGCCTGATTGGCGGGCGTGCGAATATCCTCGCTGCCGCGGCGGCAAATTTCCGCGCTCATGCCCCATGGCATCACTTCATCGCTGTGTCCGATGGCTTCTTCGACAAGAACGACAGCGCAGCCGTGATCGCCGAAATCGAGCGCCACGACCTCGACATCCTGATCGTCGGCATGGGCACGCCGATCCAGGAAAAATGGGTGCGCAACAACATCCGCACCGAACATGCCCGTCTGGTCGTTACCGTTGGCGCCCTGTTCGATTTCGTCTCCGGCGCCGTGCCGCGCGCGCCCATGGTCGTCCGGCGCCTGCGTCTGGAGTGGCTGTACCGCATGTGCCAGGAACCGACGCGTCTGTGGAAGCGCTACATGCTGGGTATTCCGCAATTCATGAGCCATGTCATGCGCTATCGTTCTGGCGGTCGGGATGTCGCAGTGCGGCCGACGGTCATCCGGTTGAGCGTGACAAGAAGCGAAGTTCCGGCTGCCAATGCCGAGCAAGCCGACCGCAAAGCGTTGCGTCGCTAATCCCCATGCCATTTTTATCGGCGGGCGTTACAATCTTAACCATTTATTTGCCATCTAAATTTAGGCTGCGTTAATGATTTGAGACGTCCGCCCTCCAGTCGATCGGAAGGCGAGGGCGTTGGAACGCTGGCCGTCACCATGTTTCACTCCAAAAGCCTTGAAAATTCCGCGAATTTCGACACGGTCTTTACCGACTTTGATGCCGATCTTCTGCAACCGTCGCCGGAGGATAAGCCCGAGACTGTCTCATCCGTGCGCAAGCCCGGACTGCGGTCGGTCGTCCTGGTTGCCGGACTGACGGCCCTGGCCGGATTGTCGCCCTGGCTGATCCCCAACCCTGCGCCGGCAACCTATACCACGACGGCCCGCGTCAGCGTCGGTTTGAGGTCCGACCCGTCGCCGGAAACCCGGGCGCGGATTCAGGACCATATCGGCATATTGACCTCGCAGGCCAGCCTCGACCGCGTCATTCGCGACCTTGATCTGGCGGCGGACGCCAATTTTGATACCCGCAAGCAGAGCGGCATGGACGTGCTGCTGGATCTGGTCCTCGGCAAGGAAGGCAGCTTTGCCGCGGGCGAGGCTGCGCGAAGGGATCTGTTGCAGAAAGCCGTGCGCGTGGCGTCCGGCCCGACCTATGACCAGGTGACGATTTCCGTCGCGGTGACGGACGCCCGGCAATCGGCGCGCATTGCCAACCACATGGCCGAGCTGCTGGTTGCCGACATGGCGCAGTCCGCCGCCGTCGGTGTCGACGACGATCTCGAAACACGCCGGGTTGCGATCGCTACCGCGCAGGCAGCACTCACCGCATTCATTAACGCCGAAAATCCGACGGCCCTTGCCGATGCCCGCCGGCTGACTGGCGACATCGCCGCGATCGACAACCGGCTTGATGCGGCGCATGCCCGATCGATGGCGCTGGACAAGCAAGCTGCGGATGCGAAATCGCTGACCCTCGCCGACGTGACCGACAAGGTTAGCGGTGCCGTGATAGCGTCGCCAGTGCTGGCGGACCTGCACCAGAAATATGTCGCTGCGACAATGAGCGTCGATCAGCTGTCGGCGGCCCTTGGCCCGCGCCATCCGCGTCTGCTCGCCGCCCAAGCCGCCGTTGCCCAGGTTCGCAAGGATATCCAGACGGCCCTCGGCCGGTTGGGATCCTCCATGCAGGAGCAGATCAAGGCCAATAACAAGGACATCGAGGCATACACCGCCAAGCGGGCGACGCTGGTTGCCGCACAGCAGCAGACAGGTGTCGATGTGTCCAGGCTGCAGGCTCTGGAAGCAGCGGTCGACACCGCGCGGAAAAACTATCTCGATTACGGGCAGCACCCGGACACGGAAGCGCCGAAAACCCACTCCATCGCCGCCAGCATCCTGTCGTCGGCAGCACCCGGTGCGGCCATTGTCAGCGGTATTTCGCGTTCGGCGCTGTCGGCCAGTGCCGCGCTTGCCGGCCTCGGACTCGGGCTCTGCATAATGATGGTTCGGATGGCATTGCGGCCAAGCGCACCATTGCCGGTTGTCGAAGCCGACGCTACGCCGGACCTGTCGATCTTTGAACCGGGTTTCCTGTCCGAACTGGTGCTCGAGCCGATCGATACGCAAAGCGAAAGCCGCCCGGTGGCCGATCGGCAGTATTTGCCGCAACGCGAGGTGCGGTATACGGCGCCGGCCAATAGCGGGTCGCTGGCCGATCATATCCGCGATGTCCTGAAAAGCGGGGGGTATCCTTCGGCCGAGGATGCGCATGTTTCGCCGCGCGACGAAGATATCCGTGACCTGCGGCTGGAAATGGCAGCGCTGCGCGAGCGTGTCGAGGTTTACACCACCCGTCGCAGCGCCGGCCGCGGTTAAGTCGCATCGCACGAGGCGACCGCGACTAATCCCACTTGCAATTGCCGCATTTTGACAACATAGGGCATTGTCGGACCAATTTTGCCGCCATGCGGTTCCTAGGATTGGGTGGCATTCTGGTAATTGGGAGACGCGTGCGTGACAGTAGTGATTGACGGCAAGCAGACGGCAGCTTCGGTGATCGAGGCGGTCAGCGCGGCAACGGTATCGCTCGGCACAGGCTGCGGTATGACCCCGGGCCTGGCGGTCGTGATCGTCGGCAACGATCCGGCCAGCCACGCCTATGTCGGCTCCAAGAGCCGGATGGCCAAGCAGTGCGGTTTTAATTCCATCCAGCACACGCTGCCGCTCGAAACTTCGCAGGAAGAGCTGGCTGCCCTCGTCGCCAGTCTCAATGCGGATCACAGCATCCATGGCATTCTGGTGCAGCTGCCGCTGCCGGCACATCTCGATGCCGATCCACTCATCCAGTCGATCCTGCCGGAAAAGGACGTCGATGGCCTGCATGTCGTCAATGCGGGAAAGCTGGCCACCGGCGATCTGCAGACCGGCCTGATCTCCTGCACCCCGGCCGGCGCCATGCTGCTGGTCCGGTCTATCCAAGGCGCCGACCTGTCCGGCCTCAATGCCGTGGTCATTGGCCGCTCCAACCTGTTTGGCAAGCCGATGGCGCAGCTGCTGCTGGCGGCCAACGCCACCGTCACCATCGCCCATTCGCGCACGAAAGACCTGGCCGCCGTCAGCCGCAATGCCGACATCCTGGTGGCCGCCGTCGGGCGCGCTGAAATGGTCAAGGCCGCCTGGATCAAGCCCGGGGCCACCGTCATTGATGTCGGCATTAACCGCGTCGACGCGCCGAAAAAGGGCGAGGGCAAGACCCGTCTGGTTGGCGACGTCGCCTTTCAGGAATGCCTGGAGGTCGCCGGTGCGATTTCGCCGGTGCCGGGCGGCGTCGGACCGATGACGATTGCCATGCTGATGGCCAATACGGTGATCGCGGCTTATCGCGCCGCAGGCATCGAAGCCCCCAAATTTTGACGGGATGGCAGCCGGAGGCTGCGCCGAAAACACCTCTCTTCACCGCCGACCCTTGACTTATCGCCAAACTGGATAAGATCATGGACATCTAAAGTTCTTTGTTTTTAAAAATAACTTTGGCGTTGCCCGGTCGAAATTCGCTCCGGGCGTGTGATGAGGAGGTAAATCACATGACCAAGCTTTTGAGGACGGGCGTGGCTGCCCTGGTGTTGCTGGCGGGAGGAGCCAGCGCCGCCGATCTGAAATTTCCACCCGGTCAGGACACCAAATTCAACTGGGCCAGCTACGACAGTTTTAAAGCTGCCCATGCCGACCTGAAGGGCGAGCCGCTCGCCATTTTTGGCCCCTGGCGCGGCGATGACGAGACGCTGTTTACCAGCGTGCTGAATTATTTCATCGAGGCGACCGGCGTCGATGCCAAATACTCGTCTTCCGAAAATTACGAGCAGCAGATCGTCATCGACACCCAGGCCGGCTCGCCGCCCAACATTGCCATCCTGCCGCAGCCCGGCCTGCTCGCCGATCTGGCCGGCAAGGGCATGCTGACGCCGCTCGACGACACGCTGGCGACATGGGTGAAGGACAACTATGGTGCCGGCCAGTCCTGGGTCGATCTCGGCACCTACAAGGGCAAGGACGGCAAGCCCGGCTATTTCGCCTTCCCCTACAAGGCGGACATCAAGTCGCTGGTCTGGTATGTGCCGGAGAATTTCGAGGAGGCCGGCTATGAAGTGCCGACCACCATGGAGGACCTGTTCAAGCTCAGCGACCAAATCGTGGCCGATGGCGGCACGCCCTGGTGCATCGGTCTCGGCTCCGGCGGTGCGACAGGCTGGCCTGCGACCGATTGGGTCGAGGACATGATGCTGCGCACCCAGACGCCCGAGACCTATGACAAATGGGTGAAGAACGAGATCCCGTTCAGCGATCCCGCCGTGGTCGGGGCGATCGAGGAGTTCGGCAAGTTTGCACTGAACGCGAAATACGTCGATGGCGGCACCGCGGCCGTGGCTTCGACCGATTTCCGCGACAGCCCCAAGGGTCTGTTTGGCGTGCCGCCAAAATGCTACCTGCATCACCAGGCGTCGTTCATCCCCTCCTTCTTCCCCGAAGGCACCAAGCTTGGGGACGATGCCGATTTCTTCTACATGCCGCCCTATGCCTCCAAGCCCGAACTCGGCAAGCCGGTTCTGGGCGCCGGCACGCTGGTGACGATCACCAAGGATTCCAAGGCGGCGCGCGCCTTCTTGGAATTTTTGCAGAGCCCGATCGCGCATGAAATCTGGATGGCGCAATCCGGCTTCCTGACCCCCTACAAGGGCGTCAACATTGCTGCCTATGGCAATGAAACGCTGAAGAAGGAAGGCGAGATCCTGACCGCCGCCACAGCCTTTCGCTTCGATGGTTCCGACCTGATGCCCGGCAAGATCGGTGCCGGCGCCTTCTGGACAGGCATGATCGATTATTCCGGCGGCAAGCCTGCGCCTGCCGTGGCGGCCGATATCCAGAAGGCCTGGGACGCGATCAAGTAGGCCTTTGAGTTCGCATGGGGCTGGGCGGCCTTCAGGAGGGAGGCCGCCCGGACACAAGCGGTAAGGCTGTGATTGCGTCTCAGCAAGCGTCGCGAAAAGACCGGGGGAGGGGAATCCATGACGGGGCAGATCGTATCGGCCATAGGGGTGATGATTGTCGGCGTGCTGGCCTGCATCGCCTATTTCTATCTGTCCAACAAGTTGCTGGACTTGGTCTTTCCAGTGCCGGATGGCAATGTCGAGGCCGCCTCGAAAGGCCTGCGGCGGCGCGCCATCGTGCGGCCCTGGCTATTTCTCGGCCCGGCCGTGCTGCTGCTGACGGTCTATCTGGTCTACCCCGTGATCGCCACCTTCATCCTGTCCTTCTACAATCGCACCGGCGAAGATTTCGTTGGTTTCAGCAATTACCAATGGGCGCTGCAGGACCGCGATTTTCGTCAGTCGATCTTCAACAATATTCTATGGCTCGCCGTTGTTCCCGCCGCCTGCACCTTCTTCGGGCTGGTGATTGCCGTGCTCACCGACCGCATCTGGTGGGGCAATATCGCCAAGAGCCTTGTGTTCATGCCGATGGCGATCTCGTTTGTCGGCGCCTCGGTGATCTGGAAGTTCATCTATGACTACCGCGCCAACGGCGAGACGCAGATCGGCATCCTGAACGCCGTCGTGCAGTTCTTCGGCGGCAATCCGGAAGTCTGGATCGCCATGCCGTTCTGGAACAATTTTTTCCTGATGGCGATCCTGATCTGGATCCAGACCGGCTTTGCCATGGTTATCCTCTCGGCCGCCCTGCGCGGCATCCCGGAAGAAACCATCGAGGCGGCGGTAATCGACGGCGCCAATGGCTGGCAGATTTTTTGGAAGATCATGGTGCCGCAGATCTGGGGCACGATTGCCGTGGTCTGGACCACCATTACCATTCTGGTGCTGAAGATTTTCGATATTGTCCTGACCATGACCAACGGCCAGTGGAACACCATGGTGCTCGCCAACCTGATGTTCGACTGGATGTTCCGCGGCGGCGGCGACAGCGGCCGCAGTGCGGCGATCGCGGTGATCATCATGATCGCCGTGCTGCCGATCATGGTCTGGAACATCCGCCGCGCCAGCCGCGAAGCGGAGGGACACTGACATGGACATGGCCCTTCGCCTGCGCCGCATCGGTCTGCCGCGCCTGATCGTTCATATCTCGGTGCTGGTCATTGTCCTGCTCTGGCTGCTGCCGACGCTCGGCATCATGGTGAGCTCGCTGCGCGACAAGAACCAGCTGGCGGTGTCGGGCTGGTGGACCGCACTGTCGACCTCCACCCGCACCGAAGCCGTGCGCCTCGGCACCGGCGGCGCACCGGTGCAGGAAGGCGGGCTCTACGTCATGACCGGCAACGTGCTGACCGAAGCCAGCGGCAAGACCATCACCGCCTTCGGCACCCGCATCCAGGAACCGGCCGCCCACAAGATCGGCGAACCGCTGGATCTCGGCGACGGCGAGACGCTAAAGCTGTCGGCTGATGGCAGCTATCGCTACGAGAAAAACGCCCCTTTCGACGCGGCCCGCGGAAAACGCATCTATCTGACGCTGACGACGCCACCGGAATTCACCTTCGACAATTACCGAACCGTGGTGAATGCCGAAGGCATCGGCCGCTCCTTCATCAATTCGCTGACGGTCACCATCCCGGCCACGATCATCCCGATCCTGATCGCTGCCTTTGCGGCCTACGCGCTCGCCTGGATGCAGTTTCCCGGCCGCACGTTGATCATTGCCATGGTGGTCGGCCTGATCGTCGTGCCGCTGCAGATGTCGCTGATCCCGCTGCTCAGGATGTATAACGAGATCGGCCTGCTGTTCGGCGTGCCTTCAAAAACCTATGCCGGCATCTGGCTGGCACACACCGCCTTCGGCATGCCACTAGCGATCTTTCTGCTGCGCAACTACATCGTCGGCCTGCCGCGGGAAATCATCGAATCCGCCCGGGTCGATGGCGCGAGCGATTTCGAGATCTTTGTGAAAATCGTGCTGCCGCTGTCGTTTCCGGCACTGGCCTCTTTCGCGATCTTCCAGTTCCTCTGGGTCTGGAACGACCTTTTGATCGCCATGGTCTTTCTAGGCACGGCGAAAGACCAGCTGGTGCTGACCGGCAGTCTCAACGCGCTGCTCGGCTCGCGCGGCGGCAACTGGGAAATTCTCACCGCCTCGGCCTTTATTACCATTCTGGTGCCGCTGATCGTGTTCTTCTCGCTGCAGCGCTACCTCGTCAGGGGACTTCTGGCCGGCTCGGTCAAGGGTGGCTGATCGATCGTCAAATAAAGAGCCGGCTCGCTGGCACCAAAAAATTGGGGGGAGAAAGAGTATGGCTGGACTGGTTCTGAAAGATATCCGCAAATCCTACGGCGCAGTCGATGTCCTGCACGGCATCGACCTCGAAATAGCCCAGGGCGAGTTCGTGGTTTTCGTGGGCCCGTCCGGCTGCGGAAAATCGACGCTGCTGCGCATGATTGCCGGGCTGGAGGAAATTTCTTCCGGCGATCTGACGATCGGTGGCCAGCGCGTCAACGAGGTGCCGCCTTCCAGGCGCGGCATCGCCATGGTGTTCCAGTCCTACGCGCTCTATCCACACATGACCGTCTACGACAACATGGCCTTTGGCATGCGCATCGCCAAGGAAAGCAAGACGGAGATCGACCGGCGGGTGCGCGCCGCTGCCGATATCTTGCAACTGACGCCCTATCTCGAACGCCTGCCGAAAGCACTGTCGGGCGGCCAGCGCCAGCGCGTCGCAATCGGCAGGGCGATCTGCCGCGACCCGAAGGTGTTCCTGTTCGATGAGCCGCTCTCCAATCTCGACGCGGCGCTGCGGGTTGCCACCCGCATCGAAATCGCCAAGCTCAACGAAACGATGCCGGATACGACGATGATTTATGTCACACACGACCAGGTCGAAGCGATGACGCTCGCCGACCGCATCGTCGTGCTCTCAGCAGGCCATATCGAGCAGGTCGGTGCGCCGCTGGAGCTGTACGAGCGTCCGGCCAACCTGTTCGTCGCCCGCTTCATTGGCTCACCAGCGATGAACATCATTCCAGCGAAGATCGAGCAGGGCGGGGCAACAACGGTCATCACCCTGGCCGGCGGCAAATCGGTCACCCTCGACATTGCAACAGACACGGCACTGGCCGGAGAGGCCGCCAGCTTCGGAGTCCGGCCGGAGGATCTGTCGCTGGCAGATGAAGGCGAAGACTACCTGTTCGAAGGCGAGATCGTTATCGTCGAGCAACTGGGCGAGGTAACGCTGCTCTACATCGGCGGGCTAGTGGAAAACGAGCCGATCATTGCGAAGATCCCTGGGATTGCGGATGTGCAAAAGGGTCAGAAAATGCGGTTCACAGCGCCGCGCAGAAAGCTGCATCTGTTTGACAAAACTGGACTTTCATTGCTTAAGTAGCTTTGTTTTTATTAGGAAATTATCGTTCCATGGCGAAAAAATAACGGGATGATCGACCGCCAGGCTTCGGTTGCAACCATCTGTTAAATCTCGCGCGCTATTCTGTCGGCAACAGACGGGAGAGAGTATCGTGCGTCCTGGAAACAATGTCGATAAAAAGCACTTCCTCAGCAAGGAAGAGTCCTTCATGTACGACCGCGAGCAGCGGTTCCAGATGGAGGACACCATGAACGCGGCGCGCATCGAATATACCGAAAAGGGCGTCATGCACATGGCGTCGCGCCGTTGCGACGTGCTCCGGATCTCGATGAGCAGCGCTGTGCTCGGCATCATGACCCAGTTCCAGGTGCCGAAACAATTTTATCTCGACATTCCCGACGCACGCATCACCAAGGTCGGCTGCCTGCTGATGCGCACCAACCCCAACAACACCGTCGAAGTCCGCTTCCTGCATCTGATGACGCAGAAGGAGCTGGATCGGATTTTCGTTTACAGCACCCACCGGGCCCATCGCGACCGGGTGCTGGACATCCGCTTCTGATCACCACCCGGCGACCGCATAAAATGCAAAAGGCCCTGGATCTTTCGATCCTGGGCCTTGTTGTTTGCAGACCGGGCTTGGCTCAGAAGAAAACGCTGGCGCCTTGATCGGCGGGGCCTGCGCTGCGGCGGAACGGTGCAAAGAGCTCGCGGCCCATGCCGAATTCGTTGTCCGACAGATCGACCACCACCGGCAGGCGCGCGGCAAATTCGCGCGCCTCGACCAGCACTTCCAGCGTGCCGGCCGTGGCATCGAGCCGGATCATGTCACCGTCCTGGATGCGGGCGATCGGGCCGCCATCGACGGCTTCGGGCGTCACGTGAATGGCCGCCGGCACTTTGCCCGACGCGCCGGACATGCGGCCGTCGGTGAGCAGCGCCACCTTGAAACCGCGGTCCTGTAGCACGCCGAGGGGCGGCGTCAGATGGTGCAGTTCCGGCATGCCATTGGCCTTCGGGCCCTGGAAGCGGACGACGGCGACAAAGTCGCGGTTGAGTTTTCCGGCCTTGTAGGCTTCCTGCAATTCGTGCTGGTCGTGGAACACGATTGCCGGCGCCTCGATGACGTGGCGTTCGGGTCTCACCGCGGAAATCTTGATGACGGCCTTGCCGACATTGCCGGTCAGCATTTTTAGGCCGCCATTGGCCTGGAACGGCGCATCGACTGTCGATAGAACTTTCGCGTCGCCGCTGACTTCAGGAGAAGGCTGGCGCCTGACCGTGCCGTCTTCGGCAAGCTTGGCATCGATCGTATAGGCTTCCAGCCCATGGCCGAACACCGTGCGCACGTCGTCATGCACCATGCCGGCCTTCAGCAGCTGCTTGATCAGAAAACCCATGCCGCCGGCGGCGTGAAAATGGTTCACGTCGGCCTGGCCGTTCGGATAGACGCGGGCGATCAGCGGCACGATGTCGGACAGGTCGGAAATGTCCTGCCAGGTGAGCAGAATGCCGGCCGCGCGCGCCATGGCGACCAGATGCATCGTGTGGTTGGTCGAGCCGCCGGTCGCATGCAGGCCGACGACGCCGTTGACGATCGAGCGCTCGTCGATCATTTCGCCGGCCGGCGTAAACTCGTTGCCGAGAGCGGTAATGCCGAGCGCCCGCTTGGCGGCTTCCTTGGTCAGGGCTTCGCGCAAGGGCGTGCCCGGATTGACGAAAGACGACCCGGGCATGTGGAAGCCCATGATTTCCATCAGCATCTGGTTGGAATTGGCGGTGCCGTAGAACGTGCAGGTGCCGGGGCCGTGGTAGGATTTCGATTCCGATTCCAGCAGCTCGTCGCGACCGACCTTGCCTTCGGCAAACAGCTGGCGGATGCGCGATTTTTCATCGTTCGAGAGACCCGTGGTCATCGGGCCGGCGGGGATGAACACGGCTGGCAGATGGCCGAACGTCAGCGCGGTGATCACGAGTCCCGGGACGATCTTGTCGCAGATGCCGAGATAGACGGCGGCGTCGAACATGTTGTGCGACAGGCCGATGCCGGCCGCCATGGCGATCGCATCGCGGGAAAACAACGACAGCTCCATGCCGGGCTGCCCCTGGGTGACGCCGTCGCACATCGCCGGTACGGCGCCGGCCACCTGCGCCACGCCGCCGACATCCCGCGCCGCATCGCGAATGATCTGCGGGAAGAATTCGTAGGGCTGGTGCGCCGACAGCATGTCGTTATAGGCGGTGATGATGCCGAGATTGGGAACGACGTCGCCGGCGAGTGCGGATTTCTCCGCGGGGGAACAGACCGCAAATCCGTGCGCCAGGTTGCCACAGGACAGGGTGGTGCGGTGCGGACCCTTGTTGGCCGCCTTGCGCACCCGGGCGAGATAGGCTTCGCGGTGCGGTTTCGAGCGTTCGACGATACGCGCGGTGATCGCTGCTATGCGGGGATCTGCGGCCATGGGTCTGTTCCTGTGTTTGCGGGCATGTCGGTCAGGACACGCCTTTTCCTTCGGGAATGCTGTCTTACGAAAACAACAAGGCTTTCCGCGCCATCACGGGCGGAAGCAGTTTTTTAAGCTCGGGGCAACGACCTCTGAAAAAATCAGGGCGCCCAGTAAATCTCGACGGGCGAGGCGGACCGGCGCAGCACGGCGCGGATCGGCATCTCGGTCTCTTCGCCGTCCTCGTTGGCCTTTTCCAGGACATCCATCTTGGCGTCGCCTTCGATGTGCAGCACCAGCAGGCGGGCATCGTGAAGGCTGGCAAACGAGAAGGTCAGGCGCGGCTCGCCGGCGCCTTCAGCATCCATCGTCAGGATACCGCGAGGTGCGTCCAGATCCAACGCCTTTGTCAGGTTGTTGCCGCCGGGAAAGAACGAGGCCGTGTGGCCGTCCGTGCCCATGCCGAGAATGACGACATCGAACGGCGAACCGAGTTTCTCGGCTTTTTCCGTCGCGATCACCGCGGCGTCCTCAGCCGTGGCGGCTTCCTGATAAAGCGGAAGAAATTTGGCCGCTGCCGCAGCGTTCTGCAGCAGGTTTTCCTTCACCAGCAAATGGTTCGAGCGCGGATTGTCGGCCGGCACGAACCGTTCGTCGACAAGCGTGATCGTCACTTTTTCCCAGTCGAGCTCGCGTGTCGAAAGTTCCTGGAAGAAGGCTTTCGGCGTCGAGCCGCCGGACACGGCGATGCTGGCAGCGCCACGGATGCTGGTGGCGACCAGCAAGGCGGCGACGACGGCGTCGGCGAGGGTTTCGGCGAGTTCTTCGCCATCTTCGAATTCATGCAGATTGGCAGCCATCAAAAAAACTCCTCAACCCTGCTCGTGCCAGGTGCGGCCGTCGCGCTCGATCAGCGCGATCGACTGGCTCGGGCCCCAGGTGCCGGCGGTGTAACCCTGGACCTGCTGGCCGGTGGCTTCCCAGGCCTTCAGGATCGGATCGACCCACTGCCAGGCGGCCTCGACTTCGTCACGGCGCATGAACAGCGTCTGGTTATTGCGGATGACGTCGAGCAGCAGGCGCTCATAGGCGTCGGCATTGCGGGTCTCGAACGCCGAGGCAAAGCTCATGTCGAGCGAGACATTGCGCAGCCGCATGCCGCCCGGGCCCGGATCCTTGATCATCAGCGACTGCTTGACGCCTTCGTCCGGCTGCAGGCGGATTACCAGCTGGTTCTGCGAGATTCGGCCGGCGGCGTCGTCGAAGATCGAATGCGGGATCGGCTTGAAGGTAATGACGATTTCCGACATCCGGGTCGCCATGCGCTTGCCGGTGCGGATGTAGAACGGAACGCCGGCCCAACGCCAGTTGTTGACCTCGGCCTTGATGGCGACAAAAGTCTCGGTGTTGGAAACGCCGCCTTCCAGCTCTTCCAGATAGCCCTTGGCAGGGCCACCGGCAGAGGCGCCGGCGCGGTACTGGCCGCGCACCGTCATCTTCTCGACATTGGTGTTGTTGATCGGCTTCAGCGCGCGCAGCACCTTCAGTTTCTCGTCGCGCACCGCTTCGGCGTTCATCGACGGCGGCACTTCCATCGCCACCAGGCACACCAGCTGCAGGATATGGTTCTGCACCATATCGCGCAGAGCGCCGGCTTGATCGTAATAACCGGCACGGCTTTCAAGGCCAACGGCTTCGGAAACGGTGATCTGCACGTGGTCGATATGCGCGGAGTTCCACAGCGGCTCATAAAGCGCATTGGCAAAGCGCAGCGCCATCAGGTTCTGCACGGTTTCCTTGCCGAGATAGTGGTCGATGCGGAAGATCTGCTCTTCCTTGAACACCTTGCCGATCGAATCGTTGAGCGACAGCGCCGAGGCCAGATCGCGGCCGATTGGCTTTTCGACAACGATGCGGGTCGATTTGGTGATCAGCTTGTGTTCATGGATCTTGTTGGAAATATCGCCGAAGATGGCAGGACCGACAGCGAGATAAAAGGCGCGGACCTGTTCCTTGCCGGAGTCCAGCAGCTTCTTAAGCTCGTCCCAGCCCTGGTTCGACTTGGCATCGACGGAGACGTAGAACAGCCGTTCGCAGAACTTCTTGACTTCCTTCTCGTCGTATTCGCCCTTTTTCAGATGCTCCTTGAGGGCATCCATGCCGAACTTGCGGTATTCTTCATGCGTCAGCGCCGAGCGCGACGCGCCAATGATCCGGGTCGGTTCGGTGAACTGACCTTCGATCTGGCGATGATAGAGGGCCGGCAGAAGTTTGCGCTCGGCAAGGTCGCCGGTGCCGCCAAAGACGACGTAATCAAAAGCTTCGACAGGAATGATTTGGCTGCTCATGAGTTTTCTCTCGGTATTGGTGTTGCCGGCATCAATAATCTAATCGATTTAAAAATGCCAGTCCGCAAAGTGTGAAAGTCGTGTCACAAGATCGTGCAGGTCAGAGTTTGTCTCGCAACGCATACCACGTCAGGGCCAGGAACAGGAGGGGCGAGCGCATTTTCGGTCCGCCCGGAAATGCGGGTATGTTAAAATCCTTGTAAAGCCCGATTTCCTCGGACCGGCCCAGGACGTCGTCGGCAAACAGTTTGCCGCAGTAATTCGACAGCATCACGCCGTGGCCGGAATAGCCGCCGATCGAGGTCACGCCCGGCATCACGTCGCGCGCAAACGGCTGGCGCGGCAGGGTGATGCCGACCGATCCGCCCCAGGCGTGGGTCATCTCGATGTCGGCCAGTTCCGGATAGATCTCTGCGATCTGCCGGCGGATATGGGTGGAAATGTCGCGCGGATTGTCCGAGGTATAGGCCTCGCGGCCGCCGAAAAGCAGCCGGCCGTCGCGGCTCTTGCGGAAATAGCGCACCACGAAGCGTGAATCGGCCACCGCCTCGCTGCCGGGAATGATTTTGGGAAACTTGTCGAGCGGCACGGTGGCGCCGATGAAGGAGCCGATCGGCATCACATGCGCTGCCGTCACTGGCTCCAGATTGCCGATATAGGCGTTGGTAGCAATCAGCACCCGGTCGGCGGTCAGCGTACCACGTGGCGTCTCGATCATCGTCTTGCCGCCGCCCTGGCGGATTTTTGTCGCGCGGGTCATCTCGAAGATTTCGGCGCCGGCGGCTTGTGCCGCCTTCGCCACCCCCACCAGCAGCTTTAACGGATGAATATGCCCGGTGCCGGTGTCGCGCACGCCGCAAAAATAGCGCTTCGAGCCAAGCCGTTCCTGGGTCTCGGCCTTGTCCATGAACTTGACATGCGGGTAGCCGTAGCGCGCGGCTACGATCTCGGCATTGTCGCGGTACTCGCCGTCATGGCCGGCCTTGTGCGACACGTTCATCTGGCCAGGCATGAACTCCATGTCGATCTGATGGTCTCGGGCGAAATCGAGCACGTAGTGCTTGGCATGCTCGGCCATGTCGAACAGCGCTTTCGAGCGCTCAAAGCCGATCTTGGCCTCCATCTCCTCCGGCCACCAGCGCTGGCCGGTGCCGAACTGGCCGCCGTTGCGCCCCGAAGCGCCGTCGCCAAAACGCGCGGCTTCAATCACCGCGACCTTGACCCCGGCCTTGGCCAGATTATAGGCCGCCTGCAGGCCGGTAAAGCCACCACCGACAATGGCGACGTCAACTACCTTCGAGCCGTCGAGTGCCGGATAGTCCGGGCGCTCGTCAGCACTGTCCTGATACCAGGAAATTCCTGGCGCGATCGGGCTCTGCCAGGTCATTTTGCCATCCACTAGACGTTAAGGAGCAGGAATTCCCGCTCCCAGGGGCTGATCACCTGCATGAAGGTTTCGAACTCGCCACGCTTGACGCCGGCATACATGCCGATGAATTCACGCCCGAACACCTGCTCGAAAGCAGGCTCGTTTTCGAGCAGTGCCACGGCTTCCAGCAGACCGCGCGGCAGATCGACCGAGCCCTCGTTGGCGGAATCTTCGGTCGGTTCGGTCGGCTGGATGCCGTTGACCATGCCGAGCCAGCCGCAGGCGAGCGATGCCGCCAGCGCCAGATAAGGGTTGCAGTCCGACGACGGCAGCCGGTTTTCCACGCGGCGGGCAGCCGGATCGGAGATCGGTACGCGAAACGCCGTGGTGCGGTTGTCATAGCCCCAGGCATTGTTGACCGGGCAGGCCATGTCCGGCGTCAGCCGGCGATAGGAATTGACGTAGGGCGCCATCATCACCATCACGCTCGGCACGTATTTTTGCATGCCGCCGATGAAGGCGAAGAATTCCTTCGAGGCCGAACCGTCCGGATTGGAAAACACGTTCTTGCCGGTGTTGATGTCGACCACCGACTGGTGGACGTGCATTGCCGAACCCGGCTGCGCCTGCATCGGCTTAGCCATGAAAGTGGCATAGATGCCGTGCTTCAGCGCTGCCTCGCGAATGGTGCGCTTGAACAGAAACACCTGGTCGGCCAGTTCCACCGGATCTCCATGACGCAGGTTGATTTCCAGCTGCGCCGGACCCTCTTCATGGATCAGCGTGTCGATCTCCAGACCCTGCTTTTCCGAGAAATGATAGATATCGTCGATCAACTCGTCGAATTCGTTGATGGCCGCGATCGAATAGCTCTGGCCGCCGACGATAGTGCGGCCCGACCGGCCTTTTGGCGGGTGAAGCGGATAATCCGGGTCGTCGTTCTTGGCAACCAGATAGAACTCGATTTCCGGCGCCACCACCGGCTTCCAGCCGCGATCGGCATAAAGCTTCATCACCCGCTTCAGCACGTTGCGCGGGGTGTAGGTGACCTCCTCGCCGCCGGTGCCGACGATATCGCAGATTACCTGCGCCGTCGGATCGGTTTCCCACGGCACGACCGACAGGGTCGACAGATCCGGCACCAGCTTGATGTCGCTGTCGCGGGAATCATAGCGGAAATTCAGCGTCTCGTCGGGATATTCACCGGAAATCGTGTGGCGGTAGAGGGCTGAGGGCAGGGCGAGCGAGGTGTCGCCGGTAAATTTCGAGGTCGGCATCATCTTGCCGCGCGGCACGCCGGCAAGGTCGGGAGTGATGCATTCGATGTCTTCGATACCGCGCGCGCGCAGCCATTTTGCCGCTTCCGCCCAATTGGCCACCCCGCGCTTGGATTGTGGGGTTGCAGAGACCTTTTCCGCCTTCATGGCATTGCTGGAGGAGGCGGGTGCGGTCTTTTTCTTGGAAGGCATGGCTCACCGGTTCTGGTTGATCTTGGCCGCCATCATAACGGCAGTTTGGCAATTGGCGAGGGGGAAAGCGCCATTGACTTTGCCGGCCGGATCGAAAACAGAGGGTTTTGACAAGGCAAGGAGCAGGCCCGTGGCCCAGAAATGCGATGTGGTCGTGATCGGTGCGGGAGCGGCGGGCATGATGTGTGCAATCCGCGCCGGACAGCGGGGCCGCTCGGTGATCGTCGTCGATCATGCGACGTCGCCCGGCGAAAAGATCCGCATTTCTGGCGGCGGCCGCTGCAATTTCACCAATGTCCATGCCAGCCCGAAAAACTTCCTTTCGGCCAACCCGCACTTCTGCAAATCGGCGCTTGCCCGCTACACCCCGCGCGATTTCATTGCCCTGGTGGATAAGCACGGCATCGCCTGGCACGAAAAGACGCTTGGACAACTGTTCTGCGACGACAGCGCCAAGGACATTATCCGCATGCTGCTGGAGGAGATGAAGGCGGTCAACGTCAAGCTATCTCTGAAGCGCACGGTGGACGGCATCGAGAAAACCGCCGACGGTTTCCGCATCCAGACCAGCGAAGGCCCGATAGAGGCGTCTTCGCTGGTCGTGGCCAGCGGCGGAAAATCCATTCCGAAAATGGGCGCGACGGGGCTGGCCTATAAGATCGCCGAGCAATTCGGCTTGTCCGTGCTCGAACCGCGCCCGGGCCTTGTGCCGCTAACGCTCGATCCGGCGCTGCTGGAGCGGCTGGCACCTCTCTCCGGCGTCGCCGTCGATGCCGAGATCCGCCACGGCAAGACGGGGTTTCGCGAAGCCTTGCTGTTTACCCATCGGGGTCTGAGCGGCCCTGCCGTGCTACAGATTTCCTCCTACTGGCGCGAAGGCGACGAAATTACCCTGGTGGTCGAGCCGGAGGCCGATCTGCTCGGCACTCTGAAGGCGGCACGGCGCGAAAACGGCAAGCAGGCGGTCCAGACGGTGCTGTCCGAGCATCTGCCAAAACGGCTGGCGCAGTTCTTCGTGGAAAATCACAAGGTCAGCGGCCATCTGGCCGAGCAGAACGATAAGTCTCTGCAGGCAATCGTCGATGCTGTGCAGCGCTGGAGCATTAAACCCTCCGGTTCGGAAGGTTATCGCACTGCCGAAGTCACGCTCGGTGGCGTCGATACATCCGGGCTGGATTCCAAGACGATGCAGGCCAAATCGACGCCCGGTCTTTACTTTATCGGCGAATGCGTCGATGTTACGGGATGGCTTGGCGGCTACAATTTCCAGTGGGCATGGGCTTCTGGTCATGTGGCCGGTGAAGCCGCGTAAAACGCATACGCATCTGGGGTCGCTGGTGTTCTTCAGCAGTTGTTAATGGACCTGCGTCATGCTGCCATAATTCCAGCACAGCTGGATGTTGTAAACTACGAGTTCCAGGCCTGCCGCTCGTCGGTATGAATCGATCAACGCTTTACACGGGATGTTTTCGTTCATGCACAAGTCTCCCCGCCGTCCTCGCGCCATCGCTATTGCCCAGACCAAGACTGCGGCGACCGTCGCCATTGTCAAAATGGCCGTACTTGCCACAGGCGCCATGGCCGCTCTTCTGGCCCTTCCAAAGATTTTTTAAGGCCGGCCCCGTCCGCTTCAGCCTTTTATGCGCGCCTGCTTGCGGCGCGCCGCTCGTTGCCGGCCGTCTGAGCCCGGATGTTTTTCACACGCAATTCCCGTCCGCGTCATGAAAATAAACGGCGCCGATACATTAGATAAATTTCATACATAATAGTTCTGAACAGCTTAGCGGTTTTGTCGATTCCGCGCGTATTTGCGCGTCACGCGAATTAGAGAAATATTAAATCCTGCAACCTAGGCTTCCATTACTTCAAGAAGCACGCCATTTTTTTTGCGTGCGCTGGCAATGATTGCCGCTTGAAGGGCGGACACGCGCCGCGACGGAAAACCACCTTGTGAAATAGCCGCCAAATGCACTCAGCCGGGTCCGTCAGGATACCGGTGGGGGAGTGGTGTATGAAAGGCATACCCGAACCATGTTGATTGATCGAATCCTGTCCCGGTTTACCATCCGGACCAAAGTCGTCCTGCTTGTCCTGCCGTTTGTCATCAGCATTTCCGCCGTCGGCCTGACCGGGCTTTATGCCTCCGGTATGTTGCAGGGCCGGATGGAAATCTCCAACAGCGTGCTGCAGTCGCTAAGCGGTTTCAAGGAACTCTACGGTTCCATGGATGCATTTCTCACCAACACCACAGATGCCACCCGCACCAAGCTCGACAGCGACCTTCAGACGCAGAACGGCGTGCTGAAGACAACGCTTGCCCAGATCGAAGCCGACAGCGTCGGCCGACAAAATCTCGAAAAGGCGGCCGGCGAGACCGCCAAGGTTTCAGGCCTGGTGGGCCAGCTCTGGTCGTTGCATCAGGACAAGACGAAAATCCTGGAATCGATGGGCACCTCGCAGCAAGCCCTGGTCGGCGCGCGATTGAACATCACCTCTGAATCGCAGCACCTGGAAGAAGCCCTGCGCACCGACGAAAGCGCCGCCCAGTCGATCCTGCGCGATGCCGATCATCTGCTGAAGGGCGGCGATTTTCTCACAGCACTGTCGGGCGAGGTCCGCAAGGCAGCCCTGCCGGAGGACAAGCTGAAGGTGGTTGCCGATCGCATGAAGGAGCTGCAGGAGGCCGAAAGCAGCATCACCGGCTCGCTGCCGGACAAGCAGAAGAGCGCCGGCAAGACGTTGACGAGCACGATTGCCGACATGGCCGCTCTCGTGGCCTCGCCGGCGCCGGCCGAAGAGCGCGCCACCGATCTTGCCCGCCTGCTGTCGCGCTTCATGCAGATCTCCAACTATACCCAGCTGGCCGCAACCGAAAAGATGCGCGAAGCCACCCGCATTTTTGGCGAGCTTGACGGCCGCATCGTCCAGACCGCCTCAGTGCTGCAGGATATCCGCCAGCTGGTCGCCGCCACTTTTGCGCTGCAGATCGTCTCGGCCGAGTTTCTGGCCGACGCGACACCGGACAACCAGGTCCGCCTCGAGCAGGAGCTGTCCAAAGTCCGCCAGGACATGCAGGTGCTGGCCTCGAGTGCCAAGACCATGCAGGCCTATGATTCAGTCGCGCAACAGATTCTTCCCGCGATCGACACGATGAAATCCGATGCGGCCACCCTGCTGGATATCAGTGCCCGCCGCCAGCAGAGCTATGAATCCGCCCGCGGCGTCATCGATGGCATCTGGGTGCAGCTGACCCAGTTCGCCGAACTACAGAAGCAGACCGCCGGCGTCGAGCGCGAGGATGTCAATGGTATCTCGGTGCTGGCCACCGTGCTCGGCATCATCATTGCCATTGCCGGCGGCATCGCGCTGGTGCTGACGCTGCAGCGGCCGATCGCCCACATCACCGGCGCCATGCGCAAAATCGCCGAGGGCTTTCTCGATACCGGCATTTCCGGCGAGGCCCGCGCCGACGAGATCGGCGACATCGCCCGCGCCCTTGGCGTGTTCAAGGAAAACGCCCTGTCGAAAATCCGCATCGAGAACCAGAGCGAAGAGGAACGTGCAGCCTCCGAGGCCGAGCGCACCCGCAACGACGCGGAAAAGCGCGAGGTCGAGCGCCAGATCGATTTCGCCGTCAGCCAGCTGGCAGCCGGTCTTGGTCGTCTTGCCCAGGGCGATATTTCCGCCACCATCGACACGCCGTTTACCGGCCGTCTCGAACAGCTGCGCGAAGACTTCAACATCTCGCTCAGCCGCCTGCAGGAAACCATGCGCCGAATTCGCGCCAACGTGCAGATGATCCAGGACAACGGCAACCAGATGGCACAGTCGGCCGAAGACCTGTCGAAGCGCACCGAGCAGCAGGCGGCCTCGCTGGAAGAAACCGCGGCTGCCGTCGACCAGATCACCGTCACTGTCCGATCGTCGGCTGAACGGGCGCGCGAAGCCAATGGCATCGTTCGCGAGACCAAGCTTAGTGCCGACAATTCCTCCGTCGTCGTCGGCAATGCCATCAATGCCATGGGCCGCATCGAGGATGCGTCCTCGAAGATCGAGCAGATCATCGACGTGATCGAGGACATCGCCTTCCAGACCAACCTGCTCGCGCTCAACGCTGGCATCGAGGCAGCCAGAGCGGGCGAGGCCGGTCGCGGCTTTGCCGTGGTCGCCCAGGAGGTGCGTGAACTTGCCCAGCGCTCCGGGGCTGCCGCCAAGGAGATCAAGGGCCTGATCAATACGTCGACACAGGAAGTCAGCGGTGGTGCCAGGCTGGTGCAGGAAACCGGGACCGTGCTGTCACGCATCAGCAGCCAGATCGTCGCCATCAGCCACCATGTCGAGATGATCGCCACGGCCAGCCAGGACCAGTCGATGGCGCTGCAGGAAGTCAACGGCTCGGTCAACCAGATGGACCAGATGACCCAGAAGAACGCGGCCATGGTGGAAGAGACGACGGCCGCCAGCCGCGAGCTCGCCAACGAGGCGGATGCGCTGATGCAGTTGGTCGATGAGTTCCGGATCGACGCCGAACCGCTTCAACGTCACCGACAGGCGGCCTGATTTAATATAAGTAAATTATAATATGAAACCCTGGCGCTGCGCCGGGGTTTTTCATTTCACCAATATTGAGCGCTATCGTTGCTATAGATCAACTATTATTTGAGCTTGTCTGTGCAGATATGTAAAGAAATATTAACGATTAGACGCGGTCAATCAGGTTTTATCGAAATTTTAATTTATATATTTCAATGTAGGAAGGTGTAAAACAAGGACGCTCCAGACATGCCCAAATTCATCTCTTCCTCGATTGTATCGCAGATCGTCTTCGTGACTCTGGGAATGATAGTTTTGGGAATTTCTGCCGTTGCCGGCGCCACCTATTACAATCTGCGCCAGGGCGTGATGATGACGGCGCTGGTCGATACCCGCGATGCCAGCCGCGCTATGGCAGTGCTCTACGGCCTCAAGGTGGATGGTTCGACCATCGACATCAAGGACGGCGCCCTGAAGGGGATCGTCCACAACGGCGGCGAAAAGCTGCCGAATCACGATCTGGTCGATCGCACGGCTGCTTCGGTCGGCGGCGTTGCCACCGTGTTCGAAGCACAGGGTAGCGATTTCGTCCGCATCTCGACCAATGTGAAGAAGGAAAACGGCGAACGCGCCGTCGGCACAAAGCTCGCCGCCGATCATCCGGCCCAGGCGGTTCTGGCCCGTGGCGAAGCCTATTACGGTCCGGCTGCCCTGTTCGGTCAGAATTACATGACCGGCTATTTCCCGATCCGCTCCTCCGCCAATGCCACCGTCGGCGTGTTGTTCGTCGGCATTCCGATGGAAGTCTATTTTGCCCAGATCGACAGCTTGCGCAATCTGATCCTCCTTGTTGGTCTGGCCGCCATGGCCTGCGTCGGGTTGCTTGCCTATGTCGCCATCAATAGCCTTGTCCGGCCCCTGCGCGTTCTGACCGGTTCGGTGCGCGACATCTCGGCCGGCGCGCTGAACGCAACAATCCCCTATACTACCAAGCCCAACGAGTTCGGCGCCATTGCCCGCGCCCTGGAAGTGTTCCGCGACAATGCCCGCGCCAAGCAGGTGATGGAAGGCGAAAGCGCCTCCGAGCGCGCCGCCGTCGAGGCCGAACGCCAGGTGAACGACCGCGAAAAGCAGACGCTCGACCAGCAGATCGATTTTGCCGTCAGCCAGCTGGCCGACGGTCTGGCCCGCCTGTCGCAGGGCGACCTCGCCCAGAACATTGAGACGCCGTTCACCGGCCGCCTCGAGCAGTTGCGCACCGACTTCAACGGCTCGCTGGAGCGGCTGCGCGAAACCCTGTCGCAGATCCGCGGCAACACGCTTTCCATCCAGCGCAACGGCACCGACATGCACCAGTCGGCGGTCGACCTTTCGAAGCGCACCGAAGACCAGGCCGCCTCGCTCGAAGAAACCGCTGCTGCTGTCGAGGAAATCACCGTCACCGTTCGTTCTTCGGCCGAACGGGCCCGCGAAGCCAACCAGGTCGTCATCCAGACCAGGAAGACCGCCGACAATTCCGGCCTGGTGGTCAGCAATGCCATCGAGGCGATGAGCCGCATCGAAGGCGCCTCAAAGCAGATCGAGCAGATCATCGAAGTAATCGACGACATCGCCTTCCAGACCAACCTGCTGGCGCTGAACGCCGGCATCGAGGCGGCCCGCGCCGGTGATGCCGGCAAGGGGTTTGCGGTCGTGGCCCAGGAAGTGCGCGAACTGGCCCAGCGCTCCGCTGATGCCGCCCGCGAAATCAAGGGATTGATCAACCAGTCGACCACCGAGGTCAATGCCGGCTCCAAGCTGGTGCAGGAAGCCGGCCAGGTGCTGGCTACCATCAGCAACCAGATTGCGACAATCAGCGCCCATGTCGATACCATTGCCACTGCCAGCCGCGACCAGTCGGTCGGTCTGCAGGAGGTCAACAGCGCGGTCAACCGCATGGACCAGATGACCCAGAAGAACGCCGCCATGGTCGCCGACACCACGGCTGCCACCCGCGAACTCGCCGACGAAGCCGACCTGCTGCTGCAACTGGTGCAGCAGTTCCGCATCGAAGGTGATCGCCCGGCGGCTCGCAAGCCTTTGGCACGCGCGGCCTAAGGGCAGCGGACTGGGGTTTGAGGTTTTGAACATTGAAGAGGGGGAGCGCAATTTGCGTCTCCCTCCTTTTGCTGTTTGTATTTCACCGCCATCCACTTTCGCCAAACACGGCTGAACGGATGAGGCTCAACGAACCTCTGATAAAAATCCTGCTCGGCATTGATACGCGCATGCCGACCAGTCAGCGGTGACCTTGTCAGGTATGCAAAGACAATGATTGCTTCGTGCATCGGGTATCCTTTCTCATCAAGGTGCCCCAATTTTTACGCGTCAAAATCTGCTTCATAAACACGCCCGATTGCATTACGCTTTTCATCAATGAAAAATCCAAGTTGGGATGCCTATCAGATGTTTTTGCAGGTCGGCCGTCACGGCGGGCTGACGGCAGCCGCGTCTGCAACCGGTCTCAGCCCGGCTACCATCGGCCGGCGGATGCTGGAGCTCGAGCAGGAGATCGGCCGGGCGCTGTTTCTGCGCAGCCAGTCCGGTTACGCTCTGACGCAGGATGGCCGCCTTTTGCTGGAGCAACTGCTGGAGATGGAAGCGGCAGCGCGCAAGGTGGAGAGCTGGCAGAAGCGCCCCGGCGTGTCGACGATTGTGCGCATTGCTGCCGGCACCTGGTTATCGCAGCTTCTGAGCCTGAATTTTGCCGATATCTGTACCGCCCGTGACGATTTCCGCATCGATCTGCGGATTGCCGAACGCCGCGCCGCCCTTGCTCACCGAGAAAGCGACATCGGCATTCGGGCTTTCAAGCCGGAGGAAAGCAATCTGGCCGCTATCAAGACCGGTGAGGTGGCCTATGCGGGCTACAGCATGCGGGATCCCGAGAGGCCTCGGCCTGAGCGCTGGGTTGCGGTTGGTCGCGAGGACGCCATTTCAGCCTACCTGCGCTGGCCGCATGACAACAAGCCGGACCAGCTCATCGCCACGGTCAGCCGCCCGCATGCGCTGCTGGATTTGGGAGTAGCCGGCGCAGGTCTTGCCGTGTTGCCCTGCTTCATAGGGGATGCGGATCCGCGTCTGCAACGCTCGGGCGAAGAGATTGCCGCGCTCAGGCACGGCCAGTGGATCGTCATGAACAACGAGGACCGCCACCGTCGCGATATCCGTACCGTTGCCGATCGCATGACCCGGTTGCTGAAACAGCACGCGGCGCTGTTTGCCGGCAAACGGCCGTGGCGGGACTGATAAGTCGTGGTAAGCCAGACCGCCTTCGACCGGTGCAATGCCACTACCGACCGTCGCGCCATCATCGCGAGTGTGCCTCAGGTCGGCGGCAAAGCCAGAAATTTCCGCAGTGCACATTTCCCCTTGTGGCTGTGGGAAATCCTTTCTAGTCTGAGAAAAAACAAGGGAATTTTTTGCCCGGAGGCGCAAAGCCCGGGAAACTGGAGCAGGAGAAACCATGCGATCCCATTTCCTCCGTACGGCGACCATGCTGGCCGCCTCCGTCTTCACCCTGTCGCTGGCGCAAGCCCAGGAAAAGGTCGTCAACGTCTACAACTGGTCGGACTATATCGACCCGGCGATTATCGAGGAATTCACCAAGGAAACCGGCATCAAGGTCGTCTACGACGTCTACGACAACAACGAGATGCTGGAAACCAAGCTGCTCGCCGGCGGGTCCGGCTATGACGTGGTGGCGCCGACAGCACCATTCCTGATGCGCCAGATCGCTGCCGGCGTCTATCAGAAGCTCGACAAGGCCAAGTTGCCGAACCTGAAGAACATGTGGCCGGAGATCACCAGCCGGCTTGCCACCTACGATCCGGGTAACGAATATGCCGTCAACTACATGTGGGGCACCACCGGCATCGGCTACAACGTCGCCAAGGTCAAGGCAGCGCTCGGCGACGTGCCGGTCGACAGCTGGGATATCTTGTTCAAGCCGGAAAATGCCAAGAAGCTGAAGACCTGCGGCATCAACATTCTCGACGCCTCCGACGAGACTTTTGCCATTGGCATGAACTACATCGGCAAGAATCCGGACAGTAAGGTCACAGCCGATCTGGAAGCTGGCGGTAAGGTCTACAAGGACATCCGCCCGAGTGTCAAAACCTTCAATTCCTCGGCTTATATCGACGAGCTCGCCAATGGCGACAGCTGCATCACCATCGGCTGGTCGGGCGACGTGCTGCAGGCAAAGACCCGGGCCGAGGAAGCCAAGAACGGAGTCGAGATCGGCTACGCCATCCCCAAGGAAGGCACCTATCTGTGGATGGACAATTTTGCCATTCCGGCCGATGCCAAGAATGTCGATTCAGCCCACGCCTTCATCAACTACATGATGAAACCGGAGGTGATCGCCAAGGCTTCGGATTATGTACAGTATGCCAATGGCAACCTGGCCTCGCAGGCGTTGATCGACAAGGCGGTGTTTGAAAATCCGCAGGTCTACCCGGATGCCGCAACGATGAAGAAGCTGTTCACCATCTCCCCTTACGGCCCGAAGGATCAGCGCGTGCTCAACCGGGTCTGGACGCAGATCAAGACCGGCAAGTAATACGAGCAAACGACGGCGGCGGCGGGCAGGGCGTTGCCCGCGCTGCCCTTTTTCTGCGGCGTCGGGTCGCCCTCGGTGGATGACAGGCAGTGACGGAAAGGTTGGGATCGGGCATATGGCGAAATCTCTCGGGCCGGTAAAACGCAAATTTACGCCATGGACGGATCCCGCCGCGGTGCCGTTTATCCGCTTCGAGAACATCACCAAGCGCTTTGGTAATTTCGTCGCCGTCGACAATCTCACCCTCGATATCTACGAGCGCGAATTCTTTTCGCTGCTTGGGCCATCCGGCTGCGGCAAGACCACGCTGATGCGGATGCTGGCTGGTTTCGAGGAGCCGACCGAAGGCCGGATTTTCCTGCAGGGCAAGGACATTTCCGGCGTGCCACCCTACAAGCGGCCGACCAACATGATGTTCCAGAGCTATGCGCTGTTTCCGCATATGACGGTGGAAGGCAATGTCGCCTTCGGCCTGCAGCAGGACGGGTTGACGAAGGCAGAAATCGCCGCTCGCGTTGACGAGATGCTGCGGCTGGTCAAGCTGCAGGATTTTGCCAGGCGAAAGCCGAGCCAGCTCTCGGGCGGCCAGCGCCAGCGCGTCGCACTCGCCCGCTCGCTGGCAAAACGCCCGAAGGTGCTGCTGCTCGACGAACCGCTGGGCGCGCTTGATCGAAAACTGCGCGAAGAAACCCAGTTCGAGCTGATGGACCTGCAGACCAAGCTCGGCATGACCTTTTTGATCGTCACCCATGACCAGGAGGAGGCGATGACCGTCTCCGACCGGATCGCGGTGATGGACAAGGGCGTGATCGTCCAGGTGGCGACGCCGGCTGAAATCTACGAGGCGCCGAACTGCCGCTATGTCGCGGACTTTATCGGCGACATCAATATTTTCGAGGGTACGGTGGTTGCAAGCGACGCAGCGCCCGACCATGCAGGCCTGGTGCGCATCGATTGCGACGGCCTGCCGGTCGCCGTCGATCAGGAGTGCGCCGCGACGGTTGGCCATCCGGTCGCCTTTGCCGTGCGCCCCGAAAAAATCCGCATCTCGCTCGATGCCCCGGCGGACGCCAGCGTCAATGCCGCCTATGGCGAGGTCTGGGATATCGGCTATCTCGGCGATTTCTCCTTGTTCATCGTCCGGATGGCGGATGGCCGCGATATCCGCGCCGCCCAGGCCAATGTCTCGCGGCTGGTCGACCGGCCGATCACTTTTGGCGACATGGTCTGGCTCACCTGGCCGGCCGATGCCGGCCTCGTGCTGACGGCGTGAGGGAGGGC
>Ga0247730_1000525_pt1 | contig 27376 bp, 33 predicted proteins | sample UWRJL073202C2_FD_180959 | JGI IMG/M metagenome (GOLD analysis project Ga0247730, IMG submission 180959) | Plant litter microbial communities from Arlington Agricultural Research Station in Wisconsin, United States - UWRJ-L073-202C-2 | ecosystem: Environmental > Terrestrial > Plant litter >... | reverse complement strand
ACCTGCTCGTGTGTTAGCTGAATGAAAACTGAGCAGGCGCGACTTGGTACCGAAATCCGCTAAGAGGATTCGAGGATATGGACCAGGTGTATGGAGCAGAATGTTCTCTGGCTATTGACGATTCTTAGTGTCACATTGCGACACATCATGACTGCCTTTTACCTTCAGATCTAAATATTCGACGTCAACATTATTGGGCGAAGAAGAATACTTCAACATACCTCTATGCGCAATCTCTTTCTCATGGAGATATTGCAAGGCTACAACTTGCATTTGTATAGATGATAGAATGGTACACTGGTGGAGGCTCACCGTTGAGCAGTTGATAGACAACGAATTTTGCTTCTGCCTCGCATATGCGGCTAACCAATATGAGATTAGGCCCAGAGTGAAGGCAGATTGGTAGCATCTTGCCTGTTCTTTTCTGTATAACTCGTTATATATGTGAACAGATCGCCTCCGGTGCAAAGCTCGAGAAATATGTGACTGCATTCTAGGTCGTGAGTATAGTCCATAGAAATATGCGAGCAAACCTTACAGGAAGTTAGAAGTGGTTGCTGATCCAAAGGTTCGATTGATGTTAGGCTAGAAATAATGTTAAGGTGGGGCAGTACCCGGAGAAAGAGGGACTTGCGTGCTGCAGAGACTTCAGCATGCTGAGCTCCTTTGTGAACACACTCAGTTTGTCCTCTTTCTTCACCCTGATGCTCTTGCAAGCGACCTGCCTCTGTTTTTCAGTATCTAGTGCCAGGTGCACTGTTGCAAAAGATCCTGTCCCAAGACATTGCGAAGTGACGACGTAATGTCCGATGGTCTGAAATCGTCAGATAGATATAAGCTACTTATACGGACTTTGCGCACTTTGGTGGTCCCTTGAGGAGGTGGTGTTGGATCAAACACATGCATCTTTTCTTCCGGCTGACGGACCAAATGAGTGCAGATAAATGCTGGGAATCGTGTAAGCGGGAGAAGGGAACGACGGGTGTTCACACAAACAGAGTGATTCTGGAATTTGTATTTGGTCTCCAGTCATGAGGAGGACTGAGGCCCTGCGTATTTTAAAGCCGTTAAGAATGATACCATTCTTAGATACATCCTATTACTAGCGGTGAGATGCGCAGTTCAGATGCAGGACCTCTCTATACCTGGCATGACACTAGTATTCCCCCGTTGGGAGAACGAACACTAGTTGAGTTAGAGACGCGCCAATTCTCAGCATTTAATACACATACACAGATACTTTGCAGTGGATTCCAGAGACGGACGTGTCGGTGATGACATACGAGCTGAACAGAAATAGTTAGCTGGCTACGCTTGTATCTCGTATTCACGCACCAATGCGCAGGATTTCTACCGATGATGACTGGCTTGTCTAGGCTCAGTACGATAGCTAGAAAGATACATCAGTAGATTTCCAGGATATGCAGGTCGAAGGCACGCACTTTCCTCTCTCCCGTCTCGAATTGTGCAGAGTTTGGCGCATACATTCCACGAGTGTGAAGGAATGGAAGATATTGGTGCCAACGACTGACGCTGTCCGCTCAGGGATTTCATTCTCGAGACGGAATTTTCTAATGAGCGGGGCCCGCCAGAGAGTGTATTCAAAGGCAGTGGTGGTCAAGAGCAAGAAGAGGACAAAGTCAAGAATCAAAGATGATCTGAATCTCGTTGACACGGTCACGTGGGTATGACGACTTCTGTAACTCCTCAATCATCATGCTCAATCTTTAGAGGGAAACTTGAAGCAGATAGATACATAAAATCTATACACATAAGCAATACAGGATATTAGTACACATCAAGCCGTTCGGGTTTCACGCGGCGAAATCAATCGTATCCCCCTCCACCACGTTGCTTCTCTCGTTTCATTTTCTTGTGATGCTTCTTGCCATTGAAGTTAGGCTCCTGGTTGGCTAGAACAGCAGCTATCCGCGCATATTTCGGCCCCAATGGTTTTCCATCATCTGTAACCGAGTGTTGATGGGGGTACAGCTTTCCTCGAGAAAACTCACGACCATCGACGAAAGGCCGCGCTGTGGAGCCATTTGTCTCATCGAAGAAGTTCTCATCTATCCTTGACGATTTAACATTAGCTCTGGGAGGAGCTGATCCAGGTGTATCAACAAAATGTGTGGGTCGCTTCTTGGTAGCTGATTTCAACATGATCTCGTGCGTCTTGGCGTTGAACCCCGTCTCATCGACATCGGGTGGAGGTTGACAGAAAAGAAGTTTTGCGTTGACATAATCTTTGAGGATGTACCTCGCAGATCGAGCTTCGTCTGGTTGCCCAAGCCCTGAGCGCATGTAACCTCGTGCAGCTGAACGATGACATGAGAAAATAACATGAATGGAAAGTGGGTTTGTTACTCACTCGCATATGCAACAAGTAGGTCTGAGGCCGTCATTTCCCCCTCCTTTCCGTCCTCCGTTGACTGGATGGAGATCTTTAAGCCGTAAGTAGCCTCTAGCACATTGCGTGGGATACGCTTGACTATCAGCCCTGTAGGTCCGGTATACTCGCGCATTTGGTCGATTGGCAGAACACCATCACAGACCAGAGCTGCTTTTGTCGTCGCAAATTGAGGGAATACGAGACCGGGACAATCACATAGAACCATCGTCTCGGACAAATTGATAGTTTGGAAATGCTTGGTCTTTCCTGGAGTGGAAGACACGCTGACTTTCTTTTCACCTAGTAAAGCGTTGATGGTACTTGACTTGCCGACGTTGGGATATCCAACGAGGCCCACCGTCAGTTTGGATGGTATGGTTCCGTCTGAACTCTTGAATACTGCGACATATCGTGTTAGTAGTGTTCTCATGAAATGGGCAGAAACTTACCAGAGAGATCCGGTGCTGCTCTTGTGAAAAGATCTTCAAGTTCAAGAACGGACAGAACTTTGATCCTGGGATCTTTCGCCACTTCGTCCTCCTCCTCTGCGGAAATGGACGGTTCAGGTCCACTCTGGGAGGATTGTCCGCCATCTTCCGACGATTCTTCTTCCTTGTCTGCGTCTGCGTCTGCATCTCCATCTTCTTCGTCGTCGTCCGATGTAGGTGGGGCATTTCTCCGCTCTTCCTCCTCATCTTCGGCACGCTGAGCCGCAGCTAAAGCATCTCGTCTAGCCTGTTGTATAGCTGCCGCGTTTGCAGCAGAGAAAAATGCATACTGTATCTTTTGCTCATCAAAATAATCCGCCCATTGCTTCCTACATTCCGTTGAGCATTATTGGACACGCAGGCGAAGGTCAATGCGCACCGTTGCTCTGCCGTGAGAAGATCGGCTTTATTCACAAGGAGTAGAGTCGTTCTCTTTCCTTTCCCAGTCCCCCGTTCACCTTCTGCCCCTTCTACATCGTACACGTAGTTTTCAAGATCTTCACAACGGAAACGTAAAGGGTTTCTTGCATCGACGATCTGAACAACTAGCTGGGAGCGCTCGAGGACACGCCATAGTTGTCGCCAAACTTCTAGATTCCTCTCAAACGGTGTCAAAAGAAACTGGTCCTCTTCCTGAAGCCTTGAGAAAGCTCAGCGTATTGCTTTACATCCTACAAAACGCATCACTCACTGAGCCAGACCTCTACGCCATTCCAAGAACGCAGCCTTCTCTCTGGTCTCTAATTGTGCCGTGGTCATAGCTTTAATCCATGGAGGTCTCCGTGGTACTCTTAGTCGTTGTTTGTTTGCCAAATGTTTCGTCAGGGTTTTACGCTCTTCTTGATCGCTCAAGAGGTAAGGATTATGGGTAGCAGTGGCAGTTTGCTGTATTATCTTAACATTACGACGTTCTATGCCATACTTAGCGCTGATTAAAAGTGAAAGGGCAGGGCAGAAGACGCACCTGCTGTGAAGTCTGTCTCAGCCAGTTGAGCAGTATTCAAGAACTCGTCCAGATTTCGCTCCTGGGTGACTGACTTCAAGTTTGTGACAGCGTCTGGGTCAACGTCGTACTATGTATGTGTGGTTAGGCTCTTTCGTTGACTGTAATCTTGGATAAATTACCGAGCCAGCCTGGTGAACTCTCATAGCATCTTTGGCCTTGCGATTGATGATGGCACGTCCGAGGCCGCTGGGGTTGTGGTCTCTGCCTTTGAGTGGCTTATATTCAAGAAAGTCAGAGATCCGTTTTGAAGATTCAAGCCTGAGATAAATTCCCTAACCATTATTCAGGTCTGAAGGTGGTGCCGAGGTAAGTTAGGTTTTGGCGAAGATGATGGCTCTGAATAAGCCTGAAGTCTATCCGGGGAAAGGAAATGATCGAATTTTTGTGATCCATGAGCCTACTGCTTGCCCACCTTCTACATGTCCCTACCTCCTACCAAACGTCGTAAAGTCGACAATTCGGCAGCAAAAGCTGTCAAACTCTTGGAGAATGAGCTTACTGATGCTATCAACGCATATGGATCTCTCAACGCCTTAGCAGACCTTGTAGCCCTTACACGCAGATGCGAAAGTGCTGAAGACACTTCTAAAGCTATCTATGCCCTCTATCGTCTTTTCGTTCTGCTTGTCACAGAAGGAAAGCTCTTTGGAGAAGCAGATGAAGCGCAGAAAGTTGTCAGGGCTTGGATATGGGACCAGTTGAATGCATATGTCGATATCCTCACTGGGTTGCTCAAAGACGAGGAAAAGTCCCTACGAGTGAGCACGATAACTTCCGCTTATGATGTGCGCTGAAGCTTGTGCAGATATCAGCACTCCAAATATTGCTATCGATTCAGAAGCATTTATCTACAGCTGTCTCGAAATCTTCGAAGTCCCCGCAATTCCATGTCTCGCACTTCAAGCGCATTGCTACCGCGTTAATCCAGGCTCCTCCATCACCTAGATCAGCAAATACGTTGAAATCAAATGGCAAGACAGACCAGGACGTTTTAGATGCCTTCTACGACAGTTATCTCAGTGTGTATGACGATATAAGATGGTTCTTTTTGCGCGAAGCTGGGTACGTCCAAACGCAGCGAAAACGAATGCCTTCTGATTCCATAGGCAGGACACTATTGACGCAAGACAAAACATCTATCCTCTCGGAAAATCTGCTTGACATTTTGGAGCGGCTGTCGACCTTCCCTACTGAGGCTTCTGAACTCAACTCGTGGTGGGTAGAAGAGTTGGGAGTCAAGCCTCCGAAACCCAAAGGCAGCAAGAAAGGGAAATCAAACGACACTGCGTCAGATGATGACGAGCCAGAGCCAGAAGAGCAGGCGGGCGATGATGATGACTGGCGCAAATTCTTTGAAGACGAAGAACCCTCAAAGAAGAGCAACGTACCTGCAACAGGTGTCAGAGTCCACACTCTTACCATCCACCAATCACTACATTCCCTCCGGTCCCATCGTGCCGTTTTTACGCGTACATGGCTCTCACTACTTCCTCGACTGCTAGGATCAGCAACTACAAATCACTCGAAAACACTGGCTAGCAGAGCTTTGAATGTACTGCATCAAGGCGTTATGCCTCATCTAACCAGGGCCATTTTAGTCATGGATTGGGTGAGCGAGTGTGTTGATATGGGTGAGTTGGGATGCATTAGCAAAAATTCCACTAACTCATGCGTTCGCAGGTGGCTCTGTTGGCCTGCTGGCTTTGAATGCTCTCTTCATATTGATGCGCGATTATAATCTGTAAGTCATCAATCCCAGAGTGTGATATTCCTGTCTGAGGGGAACGAACAGTGATTATCCCACCTTTTACACGCGATTGTACGCATTCATAGACCGGGATGTACTGCATCTTAAGCATCGTTCTCGATTCTTCCGTTTGACTGAACTTTTCTTGAGCTCCACGTGAGTCTTTCTTGGTGTCAACAGCAGTAGCATCCATTGATGTAAGCAGCCATTTACCGGCAACCTTACTAGCTTCGTTTGTAAAGAGGTTGGCGAGATGTGCATTGTTCGCTCCTCCTGCAGCGATGGTCATGACAATACCATTTATCTACAATATTTTGAAGCGGCACCCGGCTCTCATGGTGATGATTCACAGCGACAGTAGTGAAGGTGAGAGTTTAGCACACCTGTCATCTGTGTTACTTAACGTTGGCAGGCTCAGACCCATTTCTTCCTGACGAACCCAACCCGCAACTTACGAGGGCCTTGGAATCCTCCCTTTGGGAAATCCACTCACTTCGGTCACACTATCACACCGCAGTCAGCACTCTAGCAAAAATCTTTGAAGAGGCCTTCACAAAGCCCAATTATGCGATGGAAGACTTCTTGGACTCGACATATAGTACTGTGAGTGTTTCTATGGCTAGAAGTGGATATATCAACTGAACTCCATGACCAGCTATTGGACACCGAACTGAAGCGCAATATCAAAAAGGAACCAGCAATGGCAGTGGATCCTATCCTTCGCAAGAAGCGAAGCGCTATCGATACGCCAACGGATTTAGTTCAGGAAATCTTAGGATTTTAAAATAGCCAGTCGCTATGTATATAGAATTGTGATAGTAGAACGCAACGCGAGAACGAGACGGACGGAAAGACGAAACAGCAGGCTAACTCGAGTCTTGAATTGATGCATGAGTGCCGAATTAGGCCAGGCTGATCGTTCAAACGTTCAAGCTCAACGTTACTCTCTGTTCCCCACCATGTCGCGAAATCCACCGTTTTCATCTCAGAGAGCAAGGTCCTCCTCTCAAGCATCTACAACATCCACGCGGCCGCTTCAGATTCACAGACCGTCAAGGCCAACCACTCCTACCGGTTCCTCTCGCATAACCCCAGGAAACATCTCTAGTCCAGGGCCTGCCCGCCCAGTGAGATCTGAAAGGCGTGGTCAAGGCTATGACTATTCTGATCGCCCTTCCTCTTCTCAGCGGGACAGTGTTGCAACGACTAATTCTGATATGTCCACTGCCCACTCTCGACATGCCAGGACGAACGGTAACGGTATACCTCCACCTCCTTCTACGTCGGCAAGAGATGCTGCAACCCCAGCGGCAATTCCTGCCATCATGTCGGCATTCCACGCAGCAGGGACAAGGCGTAGGGCAATGACCAACGGAAGTGACGACTTCGAATACCAACGCGAGCGGGAGAGGGAGGCTGAGGCTGAGCGGATACGCCAGCAACGAATTCAAGAACGTGTTCCAGGAAGGAGAACCGGTACAAGAACACGTACTGGTGATATTGATGGTGCGTCTTGCATACCAATCGAGCTCAATCTCATAGCTAACGATTTCACAGCGGTCTTGGACCGAGTGCGAGAAGATTGGGAGTTTGTTGTTGACGAGAATGTGCGTAATGCCGACAAGCGCCCCAAACAGCTGCTGACGTTTCGCAGTTCAATACTGTCGACTTAGCACTGCAGTTGTTGGACCAACAGTCATCATCCCCAGGGAAGGATATGGATTCCTTCAGGCGGACAAAAGATACACTAGCCAGAGCGTTGAAAGGTTCTGTGGATAGTATGTCACCTGTCGAACTTCATATCGCAATGTTTTTCACAATGTTGAACCTAGGATATTACATGGCCTTCAATGCTGCACTTCCGCATCATTCCTCTTTGCTCAACCACTTGGGAGTCGTGCAAGATCAGATCAAAGCCTCCCGCGCTGCTCTCACAGATTCAAAGGATTCTCTCGGGAATAGACGCGCCGACTTAGTTCAGCTATGGTCTAGAGGTCAATCTCTCGAGGATATGATGAAGCTTTTGGACCAAATGTGAGGCGTTTGTCAGCCCATACATGGTGTTTTAATGATTGTTCTGTTAGTGAGCATCTCAAAACTGTGCCGGATGTGTTAGAAACGCTGATATCGGAGAAGCGGTTCCTGCAGGCTTCTGTGCTACTCATTCGAAGCTTGAAAATTATCACAAGCTCGGATATGCAGGAAATAGGTGCCGTTTCCGATCTACGAAGCTACTTGATTGGACAAGAAACGGTTGGGCACGCTTTCCTTTCATACTATCCGGTGGTCATCTCATGAACCTCATACAGTCCTTGCGCGAGATCCTGATTGATGAGCTGCATAGCCATCTCTATCTTAGGTCTTTTTGGTGCGAATCCCGGTGGGTGCCATACATCCCGAACCAGCAAACATGTACGCATGCAGTTGCGAGCCCATGAAGTATTACTCACGAAACTAGTTTCCAAGCCTGCATTCGAGGACGATACAGATGGAAAACTTCGATCGACACTCTCTGACACGGGTACGACACGATCTACGCGGCTGTCAAGATATCTTTACGACCTAGGAATGCGACCAAATGACGCCCCATACGATTCGAACTCAAATGAGAATGTTTTGCGTCCCCTACACGCTGAGCACTCTGCCGATGTCGACTCTGAGTTAAATCCAGAGGCAGATTCATTTTCATACATCGAGGCCATTTTGGAATCTATTGCAGCATTGGGGAAGCTTGGGACATGCCTGGATGTTGTATCACAACGGCTACCGAATGAAATATTCTCGATGGTCGAGACTTCTCTCGAAGAAATTTCCGAGCGTGCCGATCAAGGAAGGCGCAACACTTTATATCTCTCGAATCCCAGAGTAAAAGGCGTGTATTTATATACGTCTAGCATCGACCCCTTGGCAAATTTGATCACGTCACCTGGTGAAAATCTCAACGCGTCTCGCCTCAGAATGGCTGCGTTAGAATCTTCTGCGAAAGTTACAGATCTGGAAGTACTCAAGGACTTTTTCTGGACGTTGTATTCCAAAATGGACGCAGTCAGCCAGGGCCTCAGAGTCGTTTACGAAGTTTCGAACCGTATAGGATCTGTGTGTATTGACTTTGTCTTCCGGGTAGACTAGGCGCTGACATTTTTCCCAGCGTCGCGATTTCAAAGACTCTTCGGGTACTAAACCAGGGGCTCTATTTCCGTTAGGTGATATATGGTCGGCCATCCATACAGAGGTTCGTGATTCTCACCCCCGTTTACGCTGAGATTTTAACTGACTTTGGGTCACAAAGATCAAGACCTTGATCTATGATTATTTAACCAGCGAAGAGCAGGGCATCGTGTCTGGACGGAATCCCATCTCCTCTATCAATGAGATTCTAAGAGAAGGTAGGTTATCATTGGACAGAACTAAGGTAATATCCCCTTGTCCCCGTTATACGCTGTTTCTCACTGTTGCCTAGACTGTTTTCCGTTTCTCAGATGTGGACGCCAAAAATGTTGCGAAACTCTTGAAGCCACACGAGGAGGAGCTTTTGCAAGTTCTTAGGAATACTATGCCTGGTTTAGTGCAGAATGCTGCCGATAATGCTGTTCAGTCTACGCTATCGAGTGTGGGCACCGAAGACAGGCTTTTGGGAGTAGGCCAGCAACACCATGTTCTTCTCATCAAACCGGATGCATTTCATATAAATGTGCTGTTCCAACCAACTCTGGCATTCCTTTCTCGTGTTGGAGATGTATTCCCATCTGGACCAGATTTCCCTCGCGTTTCTGGAGACCTTATGGATGATTTTGTGCTGAAGGTATACCTACCTCAGCTGGAAGAGAAGGTTACTACACTTTTTCATGATGCAGTCACTGGTTAGTTGAGTCCTCCTCGGAGTAGCCATGGTATTGACTTGCTTTTGCAAGGCGCGGATGCCTTTCTGCCTGATCCACTATCGAATAAGCTTTCTACTCAGCCACTATCCAAGGTGTGTTCTCTGTTTGTCACATTGACAGGAATTTCTAAACCCTTGGACAGTCAAGCGTGCAGCTTATAGCTCTCATCAACTCACTCTGCTTCATGCTGCAGACAACACCTGTTCATCATGAAAACTATTCTCGTTTGATACTAAGCGTAGTCATCCAATTCTACCAACGCTGTAGCGACAGATACAAAGACCTTGTAACGCTTTCACTTTCTTCGGACATAGGAGAGCCACAGATCGCATTAGCAGCGCAGTGGGCACAACGTTCCGATTTGAGTCCTTGTTTGTCAGAGCTCGCGATAACTCAGGTAAGTCATTTACTAATGTTTACTGCGGCTCATTTTCTCACATTTTGCAGGAATCAAAGACTAGCCGTATATCTCAACTCACCAAGCAAGAGATGAATCTTGAACTTGGTTTCCTGGGGCAACGCACTGTCCAGCGAAGCGATCTAATTCCTTCGGTCCGTAATGTTGCTGCGTTAGCTAGCCTCCACAGCAGTGTTGTCAGTCTGATCTTCTTTTCGTCGTTTCCTGAACCTAATGCTATTCACAGACTTGGTTTGCCTCGACGTTACTTGGGCTAAAATCGTCGTCCGGAGACGAATTTGGTAGTCCAGATGGACTTTTGAGTCCGAAGACCATAGATTCGCTTTCAACCCTGTCCCCCATTGCGCCCCAGCCGGCAGTCGTTTCGGCTTCTCCTCCAACCCTACATCTTCCCCTATCCAAAGAGATGTCTCTTAGATTTCATGCGTTGCTCAAGACTTTTGAGCAACTGGGCAGTTTGATTCTTGACACTATACGGATAGACATTCGATGTAGGACTATGTTCTATCTCGAATCTGCCTTGCAGCATGTATGGAGTCGACTTTGTCTGCTTTTCCCTTCTTTCTCTACTCACACATTATACAGGGGAATTATTCTATCGAGGGAGAAGCTGGGGAGCCAGACCCTCATGTTCTTGATCTTAATGCTGAGCTGAATGAGATCGACGCGTTGGCTGCGAATAGCCTCTCCGATGATGCCAGAAGGTCCGACTTGAAGATTATTGCCTGTGCTCGTTGACCTGACCTATGCCCAGATTTATTCTCCTTGGATTGGGACATCTTATGGAAGAGGCTCTTATTTCCAACGCAAGATTACTACGAGTACCAACTGCATTTGGGATCAAGAAGATTCTGAGAAATGTTTTAGCTTTGCAGCAGAGTATCAAGAGTATTCTTCTTGGTCAACAGAGTTGCGAGTTCGACCGTGCCAAACGGTACTACTCGTTCTTTTTCATGACCCCTCACGTGAGTGCTTCAGTCTTCCTGGACGAGCGTTAGTCACTTACAAATATACCAGGAAATGCTGGAGAGTATCAAGAGAAAGGAACATGCTTTCACATTCGAAGAATATCAAATGATGCTCAGACTCCAGTGTGGCGTGCAAGATACAGAAACTCCCCGTGGTCGCCAAACGATGGCAATGGACAGAAATTACAGTATGTATGTGATTGATCTACATGGTCTGGAGCTCGAAAGCTCGGCCTCATGAACAGCAATGTATACCATTCATTATTCTATATTGTCATATTCTCTCAAATGTATTGAGGAGACTGCTACTTTGCATGTGCCTTGCCACTGGGTATTCGACTATCTGCAAGTTGCATCCACTCAGTGCTGCTCGCATCTATAGTTGGACTATTGTGTGAAGGTAATCGTTGTGAAGGAGATATTGCTGCAGCAGAAATCTCCACCCTGTAGCGCTTAGTGTCCTCTGAGAATGTGAGGATAGGGCTACGGCCTAAAAGGAGCTGATACCTCCTTCTGAGCCAGCGCGCCGGATATGACGAGGCAATAGATGATGACCTCTGCGTCTGACGGCCCACAAGACCCTCAATCCCCGAATACAGAGCCGCTTTCTCGAGCAAAGACGCTGCCTTGGACGGGCCGGTAACCTGGAGAGGAGGAATGACGCGATCTAGCTGGGTTACGAAGAATTTCCAACGTATGTTGGCTTCACGTCGTTTACTCAGAGGTCCGAGTAGTCGGGCTTCCTCTGAGGAACGGCGAGCTCTTTCGGGCAAGGTGGGAGGGTGGTCCATCTGCGCTTGCGTCAAGGGTTTACCGGATCGAGCCTCAGCCGACTTGAGCAATGTTTGCATCTCGGAAGAATACTGAGAATCCTTTGCATGTAAAGTCTTCTGTGCTGATAATGGGCTTGTGCTAATTAACTATTTGATAGGCATAGTCAGATTTTGTCTAGCAGGTACCCTTGAGATAGTTTTAGTCACCTGTAGGAGCTCCCACCTGAGTTTTCCCTTACGCCCATATGCCAGGTCGAGAACGGTGTCGAATGCTTTGACATTTCCTATAGAGGCTGCATGAAGTTTCTTCACTGACTATAGAGAGCAAATTTTCACAAAGTAATTCACCAGACTTGAATATCGACGTACTTGTTCTATGCGTTTAATTTTGCTCTTTCGCAGCTGTCTGACATTCCTTGTTTTGAACAATGTCTGGATATCATCTCTGAATTTGACCTGGAAAAAAAGCCTAATTCTGGATTAGGATCTGACCCGGGAGAGCTACTCAATTGAAGCGTTAAACCTGAGATACTCATTTGGGAGTGCGTGAGACTTGCGCAAGGCGTTGCGATAGATGGAGAGACATTGATGGCCGAAGGAAGGAAAGGGCATTGGTGCGTGAGTCATGTTGAACCAATGTTAACCGAAGGCTGAACGTCGTCCGAAGAACGTTGATTGAAACCTCGGAAGAACTTGACGCTGCGAGACTCGTTAGTCCTCTAAGTAAGGACCAATTACTACTCCCAACACCATTCTCTCATGTCCATCGAGCTCATTACCTAAAATCGTTCTTGTGAACTTTCTCTACGGCCCGCCACGGAGTATTTTTGGTTATGTTTCGGACTCGCTCTCGTCCCGTTCACTCTCACTGTTGGTCGACCTACATCAAATTTCATGTGCTCTACATCCTGGATCTGAACCCATGATTGTCTGGCTCTCTTCATTTTTGCATAAGACTGCTTTGACCCAGGACTATAAAGAGGCGACGTAGTACCTTACGCCGTCACCTTCCCTCAGCTCGACGATACCAGGAGCCCAACACTCCATCCATCTATCTCTTATCCACTATGAGGTCAATCGTCGCATACTCTCTACTTCTGTTTGCGCAGGTGCTTCAGGTAATTGCCGCAGGCCGTACCAGTCCTCCTTCCGGTGCAAAGGTAGTTCGTAAATCCCCAGGAAGCGGCGAATATGGGTGAGTATCATTCGCACCCTAGTTATCGCATGAACACCGTGACAGCTAAGTATTCACGGACCCGCAGCACGATTGGTGCTGCTGTTGCCTCTTTGTCGGGCTCTAGCGCTGCGTCGATTTTTATTTACCCGGGTAGGTCGAGGATATGTCTACATTCCACTTGTAGTGACTTGATGAATGCTAGGAACGTACACCGAACAGGTTGTTGTTGATTATGGCGGCCCGCTGACGATTTACGGATACACAACCAAGTGCGTAGTTATCTTAATAGCTATCTCAACGGTGCTCACCCTAACATAGCACGGGCACCTACAAGCAGAATGAAGTGACGATTACGTATAACAAAAACGCGTAAAAATCTTCTATATTTTCTTGGCGAAATCGGATAGCGGTGTCTAATGCGCGCACCACAGGCAGGATGATGGAGGCAACGATGCCAGCGGAACCCTGAGAGCTCTCAGCGATGACTTTAAACTTTACAACGTCAATGTGGCCAACACTTATGGAGCAGGTGAGTCCAATCTTATCTACAGATAACACTGCATTTAATCTCACTCGCATCGCTTCAGGAAAGCAAGCGGGTGCACTATCAGCACGGGGCAACAGGCAAGGCTTCTATGCCTCCTCGTTCACCGGTTATCAGGATACTCTCTTTGCTGATGGAGGGTACCAGTACTATTCCAACTGTTACATTGTAGGTGCTGTTGACTTCATCTATGGCGCATCGTCAGCCTGGTTTGGAGAGTGCACGATTGCATCCAATGGTGCAGGTGCTATCACCGCAAACAGTAGAGAAACTACTGCTGATACTACCTACTACGTTATTGACCATTCAGCTTTGACTACGGCAACATCGACGGATCTTACTGGGAAAGTTTACCTCGGAAGGTGAGCGTTAGCAAGAATGTACTTGCCGGAATGCTCATAAGACTTCCAATAGACCTTGGAGAGTGTACGCCAGAGTTATGTTTCAAAACTCTGTTCTTCCCGCCACTATCAATGAGAAAGGTGCGTTCCAGTTCTCAGAAAAACTTTACCTTCTGAAATCTGGATGTCTTATGTCACAGGATACTCTACCTTGGCTGCCAACGCAACGCCCGTATTCATGGAGTACGGGAACACAGGTGCTGGAGCAAATACGTCGAAGCGTGTCACGTATACACCTACAACGGCACCCATTGCGAAGAAGGATGTCCTTGGATCTGACTATGCTAGCTGGGTCGATACAAGTTTCTAATCGAGCTTGCTTCAGGCCAAGGTACTTGTCCTCAAGGTTGGATTAGATGTACTTATATGTCAAAGAATGGTATATGCAAGAGTATCTTCTAAACAACGGAGAAGCCTTGATCTGCATAATTTGAAACAAATAGTGCTCTTTATAGCGAATTCCAGGAGATTGGGTTGTCTTTGAACGATGACTACATAGTATACCTAATGGATTTCAGGGTTTCAACGAAGATCTAATCTTATGCGTTTCTGAGGCCCACAGGAAGCATATACGTAGGCGCCACTCAGCAAGGGAGACGACAAACTTCAATTCAAAGCTGTTTGCACTCTAGTAACTTGGGGTCCATGCGAGCACCTACAACGATCTGAATGAATGAGGGCATTGTACGCGAGCGGCGGGTGGTGGCGCGGGTGTGTGGATATGGAAATCAAAAGCCACGCGGTGCATTTCTTGGTCACGGACTGCCACAACACCGCGTCTACCTCGCGTCCAAAGCGTTTTCTAATGGCTAGGGAGTCATTACGGTTAAAACAATCAGACTCGCCTGTGCCAGACAGATCCACGCCGGAACACACAGCTTACGTTTCACTCTCACGATACACCGACGTGCAAAAGCAGCAATATACTGAAATGCCGAAAACGGGAAAGAATATATACAAGAAGCTAGACGAGGTTGTTGGAAAGCACTCTGATGACGAAGGAAACGTGTTCTACTTTGCTCGATACCAGGAAGGAATTGTAGAGAGAGTACGTCGCTGAAACACCCACTGAACGCGTCTCACTTCTGCCTAGTCTAACGCGTCGTTATTTCTAGTACCCAGCTAGCGACTTTCAAAAGAAATTTCCAGCTTTAGTGAACGAATTCAGTGCGTCTTTCTCTTGTTATGAAGATTCTTCTCTTTAATGCTGTGTAATAGAACGCCGTAAAGCCAGAGGGGACCTTCCCCCTTTTGATCCTACGTCGTCTGAAGTGCATCCCCGTTCTCGACTTCACGTGAATCTTAGGCTGAGTGCCACGCGTGGATCACGATCAAGCGTATCCTCTAGAAGCGGGTATGAAGACGACGAAGACGAGGACATGGACGATGGCACGGAATCCGTCCCGAATTCTGCGTCTGAATCAGAGGAACTCCTTAATGAGTTTGACGAAGAGTTTGGGCGATCTTCGCGTTCTCGGACGCGCCGGAAAACCAAACAGTCAAAACTACCCTTTAGTCCTCGCAAGACACGGTCGCGTGTGGTCCACCCTGTGCCAGATTCAGACGAGGAGGACGAGGACGAGGATGAAGACGGGACAATACAGACACGGCGCTCTTCAAGGTCGAAGCCGATCAAAGTCACTCTCAAACTCGATCAAAGTTACACTGAGGACGATGATTCTGAAGAGGAAGAGGAGAACGAAATGGACGAAGACGAAGACGACTCAGACGCGTATGGCCAAACTTCTTCTAAATCCAAGGCGAAGAAGGGCAAGAAAAGACAGGCCCATAAACGAAAGGCGCGACCGGCCTTTGGCGTTTTTCAGCCCGTCATCAATCTACCCAACAATGCAGCATCGGACAATGAAGAAGAAACCATAGCAAGACACCGCCATATATGCGAGAAGTGCCAAAGAGGTCCAGCTCATACTCTCATCAAGGCAGCTCGCAAAAGGAAAGGCAAGAAGAGGAAGAGGGCCGGAAGCGAAGACTTTGAATCTTCAGGAGACGAAGCCGAGAAAGTCACCCAGCTAGGAGGTTGGGTAAGATGGTATGGTGCATATTATCCACCTATTAACAACACACCTTCTGATTCACGGTACTTCTAGCTTGAAATGTCCTGTTGTAGCACATTGGAAGTGTCTTGGAGTCTCGCAGAAAGATGACATTCTCAAAGCGGCTCGTGAGAAGGACCGTGCAAAGTGGCTTGCCGAGCAAGATCATGAAGAAGGTGCACCCGAACCTGATGTAGAGAGAAACGGGCCTAGAAAACGGCCTGGTCTTACGATGGACGAGATGACTGATTTCCTTTGTGGTAAGAAGGCTCGCTTTTTCAGGCTTACTACGAACTTACCCCTATCACTATTCAGGCTCTTGCATGAAAGGGAGTGTTTGTCTGGGCTGCTTGGAATCAGCAGTGGATCCCGCTCTTCCTTCCCCGTCTGCAGAAGGAGAAGAAGAGCAAGCACCCGAAGCCGAGTCTGAACACGTTTTTCGTTGCCTAACATGCAAGCGAGCTTGCCATTACGAGCACTTGGCCACTCCAAAAGCCTTGGATGAAGATGCAGAACTTGTTGAAATTGCGCAATATTATCAGAAGAATTGGCTTTGTATGGATTGCGCTTCATTGCATTACACAGCGGAAAAAATCATAGCTTGGCGACCCTATCCTCCAAACGCAGTCGAGACCTCATCTTCTAAGGAGCCGCCACACTACAAGAGCCAGCTTCCCCGCGAATATTTGATCAAGTGGAAAGATCGCAGCTACCGCAGGACGACATGGGTCCCCCATATGTGGCTGCTGTCAATGCAACCGGGTCTACTGCGAGTGTTTATTCAACAGGGATCCAAAGTTGAACTTGTGCCGGGGCTGACTGGAGAGGAGATCACTGCACGGGCTCAGGACCTGAATGCGTCGGCTCTAAGCGGTATCGTTGAAGCAATGCCGAACGCAGAGACCTTAATACCAGAGCGTTGGAAGACCATCGACCGCCTGCTGGATATCAGACTATGGTCTCCGCCTCGTCACAAAAAGCAGCCTCAAGGAAAGGGGAAAGGAAAGAAGAGGATTGAGACTGATTCGGGAGAAGACGACGAATGGGACGAAGCCTATGAGGACATTTTTGCCTCTGGCGAGCAACCCAACGACAGCTACCTACAAACCATAGAAGAATGGGAATGGAAGAAAGGTCAAAAGTTCACCAAGGTTGACATAGGCCTGATTGTCTGGGTGTTCGTTAAATGGGATGACTTGGGTTACGAAGAAGGTACGACTTCTTTAGCAGCATATGGATCAGTGACTAAATAAGAGCGAACAGCTACATGGGATTCACCTCCTCAAGAGGGTCACAGTTCTTACCCGGCATTTGAGAGGGCACTTACTCGCTACCTGGATGCACGCAAAGTCACAGTACCGCTCAGAAAGCCTGCAGACGTAGCTACGTTCGAGGACCGCCCTCATGGAGCATACAGGAAACACTATAAACTAGAGAAAGCAGAAGATCTAGATCTCGGTCAGGATCCTGGCTTGAAGTTGATGGACTTTCAGGTAAGGACAGATGTTCTTGCCTCGCCTGCTCATGCTTACATGGAACAGGTCGACGGCTTCAACTGGCTTTGTGACAACTGGTGGAATAAGCAGCCATGTATTCTTGCGGATGAGATGGGTCTAGTGGGTATTTTCCTTACATTGATATTTGTTGCTATATAGACCAAACTATTATCCAGGGAAAAACTGTTCAAATCGCGTCGTTTGTTGGGAAGATTGTCACCAAATGGAAGGCATCACCCGCTCTGATTGTGGTACCGAACTCGACTATCACCAACTGGGTCCGTGAATTCGAACGCTGGTCACCCAACTTGCGCGTCGTACCTTTTTACGGAGAAAACAAGGCTCGGGAGGTTATCAAGCGCTATGAACTCTTCCACGATAAACCCAAGGCCCAGTCAACTTCAGCCAAATTCCATGTTCTGATCGCTACATACGAGTCAGTTATAGGCACGCGCGACTTCACGCCAGTCTTCAAAAATCAGCCGCGATGGGAAGTACTTATCATTGACGAAGGGCAAAGGTGTAAGCACAGGTATTACTACTGATCTGAGTGGCTAATGATATTCCGGGCAGTGAAAAGCGATTCGAGTTTATTATTCAAGAAGTTGAACGAGTTGAAAACCGCTCATCGTATAATCATGACCGGGGTATGCCGCCATAAATATTTTTACCAACTGTGTAAAGCTAACTTGCATGGTTGTGCCCAGACACCTTTGAATAACAATATTCGAGAGCTATTCAATCTCATGAATTTCTTGGATAAAGACAAATGGAACGACTTGGAGGCCCTTGAAAAAGAGCACGAAGAACTCACAGAAGATTTGGTAAAAGATCTGCATAACAAACTTCGGCCCTATTTCCTGCGTCGGCTCAAAACAGATGTACTCACACTGCCGCCCAAGGTAAAACATCTATGGCTATGCAAAGAACAATCCATGCTAATTAGGCTTAGAATGAAGTCATCGTTCCCATGTCAATGGCACCTCTTCAGAAAGAAGTGTATCGGTCAATTTTGAGTACGCTGATCAAATATACTCTCTGGCACGGGACTTACACAATATCACATTAGGCAAGAATCTAGACACTCTGAACGGTCTACTCAACAACAACGGCAACGGTAAAGGCCAGAAGATAACCAAGATCAGCAATGTTCTTATGCAGCTTCGCAAGTAAGAGGCACATTGATGTGGCTAACTCCTGACTGAGTTTCGTGTTCCCCAGATGTCTCCAGCATCCGTATTTGTATGACGAAGAGATTGAACCAAGAGGTCTTTCTGCGACAGAGACACATGGTAAACTGATAGATGCAAGCGCAAAACTCCGATTCTTGAAGACCCTTCTACCAAAGCTCCGAGCCCGCGGTCATAGAGTCCTTCTGTTCAGTCAGGTAAGGCCCTGCTTCAATATATAGAAACATCCTGCTCACGCATTGTGCAGTTCGTTCTCGCTTTGAATGTGATAGAGGACTTCCTAGTCGGCGAAGGTATCAAGTTCCTTCGGCTAGTGAGCATTTTCATTGTTTCCCAGAGGAACATTAGATTCAAATCTCTCTCAAGGACGGAAACACAAAAGGGGCAGAAAGGCAGAAAGGCATGGATGCCTTCAACAAAGACGGCTCGGACGTTTTCGTTTATTTATTGACTACCAGAGCAGGGGTGAGTTTCTCAAGTTTCTTACTACGTGCATTCCTTGCTTACAGACGCATGGTAGGGTGTGGGAATCAACCTCTTCGTAAGCAAATCACCATACTAGGCGCAGCACAGTGTTAACATGTGTCACTTATAGAGTGCTGACACAGTCATCATTTTCGACCCCGACTTCAACCCTCATCAGGTCTGTTTTCAGGACATGCTGTAGCTGTAGAAAACTGACGATGGCGCTCTTCTCAGGATCTACAGGTATGTTATAAATCAATATCTGACGAATCTCCAAATGAATGTACGGTGCCACTAGGCCATTGCTAGAGCGCATCGCTTTGGACAGCAGAAGACAGTCATGGTCTTCAAACTGATGGTTAAGGAGTCGGCAGAAGGTACACTTATTCGCAGCTGATTGAAATTTAAACACTCACATGATTTCCAGAGCGGATTATGCAGATAGGACGTAAGAAGATGGTACTGGATCACTTAATTGTGCAAAAGATGGATGATGAGGACGGGCCAGGCGAAAATGTCCAGTCCATCTTGACATTTGGTGCGAAGCAGTTATTCGAAGAGAGCAATACTCGAGACCTCGTTTGTCAGCCATTCTTCCTGCGCTTACTGTAGAGCTACAATACACTAACCGTTACATATTCTAGACTCTGATCAAGATATCGATAAGCTTATTCAAAAGACAGAGGAGGGTTCAGGCGAAGAACAGTCGGGCGCAAAAGAAGGAGGCGGTCTTTTCTCGTTTGCTAAGATCTGGACGGCCGACGATGGAGAGCCTCTGGCTGAAGTAGGCGATGAGGAACAACTGGATTCCTGGGCCCAAACACTGCAGAAAATGAACGAGGAGAGGGCCAAGGCACAAGAGGAGGAGATCGCTTTAGCTGGTCGAGGCGTGCGCCGTAAAGCTGCTGGTGCTTTGATTACTGAAGTAAGTCCCTTGAGAGCATATCTGAACGTGGTTTCTTATCAGCGTGAAGGCGACTTTCGACTTTGGGGACACACCGCGCAAAGTCAAAGGGAAGAAGGGAATAAAAGATGGACGATCGTCGGATGGATCAGCTTATAACGGTTCAGTCCTAGATTCGGATATCGAGGACGTGAGTGATGCATCTATGGCTGGCGACAGCGAATACAGCGGCAAGATCAGCACAAAGCGACGGAAAACAATTCTTACGCACGAGGAACCTTTACCCACCGAATATTGTACCCTATGTGGGAAGACTCATGGGGTAGGCTTAGGCCAATGCGAAGTGACTGACAACTCCGAAAACTTAGCTGAATTCCGCGAGATGTTATTGTCCAATAACGGCGAAGAAACGCTGGAAGAGAGAGTAAGTGTCAGAAGTTGTTCTTCTGTCTACTGTTCCTTACACATATTCTAGCAAATGGCTATTGACCAAATAGATCGGGTGCTTCACTCCCGCGGTCATACACATCTGATCCTCAACCAGCCTCTGAGGTTAGTCATCGAACAGACACCGTTACCTAGAAAGAAGAAACCACAAGTCCCAAGGCCTAATAATGGCACGCATAGCAGTGCTAGTGCTGGCACTTCGAAACGTGGCTCGTCTCCTACTCCAATCGAAGGATCAAGTTCTACCAAGCGAGCACGATCGGTCAGTGCGATGGAGACCGACTGCCCAGTTTGCAACCTGTCTGTACGGCATGAGCTTTTGCAATGTCCCACAGTCGCCAAGGGTCCGAAGGAGTGAGTGTCCAGATGTCCGTCTGCTTGCCATTCTCGATGTTGACCAACGCTACTTACAGGGTTACTCAAGCTATCAAACGTCTGGAGGACAACCCTTCTATGAATGGCACTGTCTATGCTCTTCGGAAGATTCTCGTGAACCAGAGGAGACTTGCCTTAGCCGGAAGTTCTCAGAATGCTTTACATAATGCGTAAATCATACCAATTTTTATATTTTATCTTATGTCGGACATTTAGTATTGTTCATCCTTTTGCATTCGCGATGGGCACAAGCACACATTGACGTAGACTACACTAAATAATTGACGCCATATCACGAGATGCCTGCCTTAACGCGAGACTGAGCAGCCATAGCGGCATTCATGTTCTAAGCGTTCGTTAGTTGGTAGAACCTCCGAGGAACCTCAAAGGACAAGACGAACCATCCAGGTTTTCTCCACTAGTCCTAGCAGCTTCTGCATGTCTGAGCTCCACTCATTCATCACGTCTTCTGCTGACTGCTTTTGCTTGAAGTTGACGATCCCAGAAGGCCGATCTATACGCGCCCATACAGTTCCGCTCACAACTAGTCGTGCTAATGTTTCTTCTGTCTCTTCTGCGGTGAGATCAAGCAAGAGTGTCAGACGTGATAACCGTATTCTCGTATAGTACTTGGAAATGACACGGATGTTCTGCGGAAAACGGTCAGGTTTATATAGAAAGAGTTAGAATACACCCCACACATACATGCTCTACGACCCTGGTGTGCAAGTCGTCCCATCGTTTCTTATTTGAGAATACAGGAGTGCTTTGGAGGAATGACCCGAAAACTTCACGAATACCAGGCCATCGCATGAGCTCTGGTGTAGTGAAAGATTTTAGGAAGTTGCTTAGAAAACAGCATGGTTAATGATGAAAGGAAAGCAATATAGAAGGTACTCACTATTGTAATTCAAGGCTTGCAAGTGCAGGATCAGTGTACAGTCTGTGAAGAAGGTCTGATTGTTCGTTGCTGTGGGGTGCGAGGACCACATAGTACACGATATGCTCCAATGCCTGCGGGGTAAAGAAGTAAATTAAAGACCCAAAATAACTGTTCAGAGCAGCAGTACCTCTTGACCTTTCCCCTTTACATCCTCCTTTACGGACGGCGTCTCCCAAACTTTGTAATAGTGGTTGGCGACTTCGAGATATTCGGTGTGATGCAATGAATATTGGATCATCAAATCATAGAATTTGAGTTTGAGGTCCTAAGCGTCAGGTCAAACAACTGTATCCTGCAGAATCGTGCTTTAATACGCACCTCATTCTCTTTTTCCTTGAGGAAAGGCTCGCTGACTTTGCGACTGCCCACACGAGCTTTAACCCATTCGGCCTCGCCCCCTCCCAATGCGTTAATCTCCTCTTGTTGCTTGGCCTCGGTGTCTTTCCTTTGAGCAACGGCGATGAGGAGTCTCATTTGCTCAAGGATAAACTCTGTTTTCTCCCTCCGCTCCATAGAAGAATAAGTTTCCACTTGAAGCTCGGACAGCAATTCTGATGCGACCTCCATCGACTTAGAAGCTTCTGAGGTATCCTTAGAAGATGATGCGACAGATTCATGATGATGGGACAAGAGCAAAGTCACTCGCGCTCTGGGGGTTTCAAGGAAGATCTGAGAAGTATTAGAAGAGCAGAAAAATCTGACGAGTAAGTACGCACCTTTCCCTCTGTTACTCCACGCAGGGTTTCCAGTAGTTCAAGCCATTTTTCTGTGCCGTGCTTTGTCTTCACATCATCCAGCCAGGTAATGACGTTCTCCACCATGTCCTGGATCACATTCTTAAGCTGACCATGCTTCTTGCTAAGGAGCGTAATAGTAGCATTCAGTCCGGAGAAATCCTGAGCATCGTAGTAGTATTCGATTATTGTCTTCACTAAACGCTTCGTCGAAGCTAGATCTGCAGCCTAGATTCGCGAACTCGAGCATAAGATATTGGCGTATTCAAGAGAATATATTCACATACATTCCTTGTCTGCTTTTCCAGAACGAACAGCTTGTCCAATCCTTCTTGACGCTTTCCTCCCTATAATGCACGGGGTCAAACAGATGTATACCGTCAAGACGCGCGTCGACTGTTACCTTAATCAAAGCATCGGCTGCAGCTAACGCAGCATCGACCTCAGCTGTGAAATCTTTATCTGGTTTCTTGTTGTCAGACATCTGAGACGCGGATAAGATACAGTAGCAAGCGTGAAAGACAACAGTCAAGTTACAAGGTTAAGTGCAAGCTCGGTTACGCGTCTGTTTGGCTCTGTGGGTGACTTCGGCTCACGTGCCACTAACGCCGCCATCAAGCTCAACTCACGCTCAGGACCCTGTGCAGGCGGCATTGGCAATGGTAGGGAAGACATATTACCATATTGTGCATATGTATCCTAAAGTACAACAAAAAAGTAAAGAGCACATAAGTAGAAGTACATATACAAACGAGGGTAGTTTATTGACGGACATTAACCACCTCCATTGAAATTTCCTCACTCGAATCAGAGCTCGAATCGGAGTCGTTCCCCTTGCTCCCGTCCTCCTGTCGTGCAGATCTTCCAGTCTTACTACCCGGGAGAAGGGCCAGGCTGTATTGAATGGGACTCAGCATCAGGGTTAAAATACGAGACGGGATGGATAATGGGAAGGTGACACATAGTCTCCATGCGAAGGATAATAAGTCCCAGGCAGATGGGATGGTGTAAGACGATCTCTGACGTCTCGATACTGTCGGAGTCTCTGGCTCTGACGAAAAATCATCTATCTCCATGGCATCGATTCCCGTAGAAAAGTATTGTGGCTTGGCTTCGATTCCTCTTTCCGTAGACTGCACAGACGCTTCAACACCCTGTTCCGCGGATTGCACAGACGCCTCAACACCCTGCTCCACAGACTGTACAGAAGCGTCAACAGCTACGTCCGAGGTCATAATGGATGCTTCGACAGATTTTGAGCCTACTTGCGGAACAGCGTCGACTGAGCGATTGGCAGTCAGAGGTGAAACCTGGATGGTGGCCTCGGATACACGGGGTCTTGCAAGCACCCCCCGGTCGATGGAGATCACAGATGCACCCACAGACTTTTCGCGAGTCTCGACGACCACGGGAGCTACAGTTTTCGGAGGGCGAGAAGACGCGAGAAGCTCAGCTTCACTCACTATCTCTTTGATAGCCTGCCTCTCTTGCAAACGTACCGCTTGCAAATGTGGAAGTGTATCTTGAACGGCCTGCCATCCCCGTGAATTCGCCTCGACGAAACCAGGGCGTGTTTTCTCGTGGAACCATCTTAGCGTTTCCAAGCGCGGTGCGAAGTGACTGAGAAGGATGGCTACTTGCAGAGGGTCGCTGATCCAAGAGTGACCGAGATGAAGCCGCCTGAGGCTGTCAGAAGAGGTCTGTCTGCTAGGAGCAACTGTCTTGCTCCTGCCCGTTGCGTTAACAACAGCATACACAGTATGCAGATGAGCACAAGTCATCAAGGGACTCAGGTCATCCAAGGTGAGCTTGGGAGCGCCTGATAGTGCGGAGAACCGGGCAAGTGGGCACAGTTTCACCTCCTCAAGATTAGGACACATGGAGGCAAGCTGCAAGATATCCGCCCCATTAAAGAGCACGGACTCTGGTAGGTCAACCTCAAAGCGTTGGAGGGCAGGAAGAGGGCCGAGATGCTCCAGGCTAACTCGGTGGGTGGGTGGTTCTGTGCGTGTAGGGGAGCGCGCAAGGTCGTTGTACTTGCTGGCTGGAGTCGCAGACACTCGCCATGTCGACAGCGAGCTATGGTACTTCTCGCAGACGAGCGAGCATAGTTCCTCCCATTCCGCTCTCTCAGGTGGGTCCTCGATGACAAGATCTAACTGGGTCACTGCACTGCTGATATGTCGGAGGAAGACAGAAACGCTGGCCGCATCCCCTGTCAGATGAAGGTGCTGAAGCTCGGCAAACGAAGTTTTGGAGCGCAGGTCTCCTGTCAGTCGCATGGCGGCTTTGCGGATGTCGGAAACGTCAACCGCCTCGGAGCCTGAGAACACACCACTGTCTGTGCTACCGAATGAGCTTGGAGTAGAGTCCCCCGAGCGAGGGTGGACATGTTCAAAGAACGCCTCCACAGACATGATCGGCTGGCCCCTCAGATCGAGTTGCAAGCTCTTCAGCTCTGGCAAAGCTGCAGCCCAGCGGCCCAGTCCGGAAGACAAAACTTCTGGAACTGCTAACACCAACTTTTGCAGCTTGGTCTGCGGAAGGAGTACATCAACGAAGGATGCGCTGAGAGCAGTTGGGGCCGTCAGCGAAAATTCGCGAAGGCTCGTCTTTGCTGCAACATCACGGAGAAAGCCATCAAGGCGGACAACTTTTGCGGTGAGTTCGAGCGAAAATGATGACAGAGCAGGGGAAGTAAAAAGCAAAGCACGATCCAGACCAGCTGGGGTGCTAGCTCTCCAAGAAAGATGTCGCAGGTTGGGCAGAATCCAAGGCATCGGGCGCGCATGTGAAAGGTGAGCGAATATAGTGGGAGCGACGGCGCTGGAGAGCTCATCATAACCAATACGATGAACGAAAGCTCCGTACTTGGCAATCTTTCCCCAATCGCCTTCCTGAGGCGCGCGGCTCTGTAGAAACGTAAGCATAACGCTCGTTAGGCGTCAGAGTGTTGACGTACCAAGCCCATACCCGGTCTACGGCTACGCTTGAGGATGGAGGATGGGAATAGACCGACGATAGGAATGAGGTTGTCCAGCTCCCGCCACATAATTGGGATGGCAAGCTCGTTCATCGCCTGCGAAGTACGCGCCACGCGGGAAAGAGAGCGGCGTCCGCTCGCACCTTCATTCAGGGCTTCCAGCACCCGCTCCGTCACAGCTCCTTCTCGTAGAATGGGCGGAAGCATTGCTTGCTCAAACACAGAATAAGGATGGTATGACGACGACGTTGAATTCTTCCTCTGGAGACCTTTGTTCCTCAGCGAAGAAACGCTAGTTCTCCTTCCGAGATTGCGCAAACTCTCGCGCAGACTAGCGCGTCGGCGGGGCTGGTTGGGCAGGACAGATGAGTCGGAAGACATGATGGCAGGCAGGATGCTGGAGACAGGATGACGAAGAAGTGCACTTATATAGCAGTAGAAACGTGTACTACACACAGAGATCGTGAGGCTCCCAGGTTTAACAGTGATCGAGGGAGTAGTCGTGTTTAACTGTTACGCAAGTGAAACCAGGCAAGAACCAGCACGTAAAACAAGGTTGGGAGACGCACACATACAATCACGGTATATTGGAGATGTACATGAGTTCAGAGCACGCCCCTAGGTCGTGATAACAGAACACGTGGGGACAATGCACCCCCATGTCTCCCGTCGCGAAAACGCAGGAGCCGAGTCTCAATACACAGCTCCAGACATTGCTACAGCTCTCCAGTTTCCCAAGGAACAGGCTCTCCCTCCCAGTCTTCTTGACCTTCAGAGGACACATCCTCACCAACATCCCAAATTTCGCCTCCACGACCGGCATTATAGTGAGTTTCTCTTCGTCCATACATCAACTCATTCACCAATGCACGGTCTGTACGAGCTTCATCTGGCATATTCAAAGCCAGAATTTCTCGCATTTGATCGGGTAGATCTATTTCGACGGCATCTGGAGTAGGTATGGAAAGACTGGAGTCGTGAGCGGCCTGTTGATGAGAAAATTCATCTAAGAAATCAAGATCCTCGTGGCTTGATTTGCGTTTCGGCTGACTCGTGGGGACCGTCTTGATCTTCCAGTGAATCTCATCATCTTCGTCGTCGTCGGGATCGGACCCCACGAGCAGGTTCTTCCGTTTGGCTGGCCCTTTCCCCTTTGCATTTGGCTTATATTTTTGAGGAGGTGGTGTATGAGGAGGAGATGGAGGAATGAGTGATTGAACCTCTTCAGCAGCGTCGACAGAAACGGTGTTGCCTTGATGTGATATTGCCTCGCTCTCATGCTCATCCGCATCTGCAGTAGAAAGAAAATGCTCTGTAGTTGAGTTTTTCCCGGAAGCTGGAAATATGGAAGTAGATTTGCTTCGGTTCTGCAAACGTCCAAATCCGCTTGCGCTAGCAGATGAATCGTTTTTGGCACCAAATATACCGGAAGGGACAGACGCAGCCTTTAGACGTGACAGCAATGCAGGCTTCGGTGCAGTACTCTCAGAAAATAGCACTCGGAAAGTTGATGATTTGACTGGCGAATCATCCACAAAGGACCTTTCTGCGCGTGCATCTGCCATTTCCTCGTCGCTGCTACTGTCAAAGCGTTGAGGTGGCTTAGCAGTTAGCTTGCGCCGCTTGTCTTTGTTAGGTGAAGGAGATACAGCTTCTCCTCGCAGACGCTTCCGTGCACGAGAGACAGCAGATGGACGAGGTGAAGGAGAAAGGGATCTCATGCGAGAAGCCGAGCTAGGGCCTGGAGCATCTTCAGGTGATGCAGGAGAAGATAGGCGCAGACGGATATGTGGTCTGTGTTTTGCCGGTGTTGAGAAGGGATTGGGGCGTGACTCGCCTGCATCTGAGGTCGAAGCATGAGCCTTACTCTTTGATTTCTGTGGTGAGAAAGGGTTGAAGCTAGAAAGAGGTGCCGTAGACTGGACAGCTCGTGTTCCTTGCTTCAAAGGGCTGTCCAAATGTGATTGACTGCGACTTCGTGACGGCGTTG
>Ga0247730_1000523_pt1 | contig 27570 bp, 26 predicted proteins | sample UWRJL073202C2_FD_180959 | JGI IMG/M metagenome (GOLD analysis project Ga0247730, IMG submission 180959) | Plant litter microbial communities from Arlington Agricultural Research Station in Wisconsin, United States - UWRJ-L073-202C-2 | ecosystem: Environmental > Terrestrial > Plant litter >... | reverse complement strand
GGGCCTACACTGAACTAGTAAGAAAGCCCGTCACTCAAAGCAGTTATTACCGTGGGAAAACTCTCCCACGGCAATCTGCCTCAAGGAGAGCCTTATGCCGTGGTATGCATGGTTGATTTTAGTGGTCGCCATCGGGTCGATCGTCGGTGGACTGATGATGCTGCGTGACAGCGCCAACAAAGTGGAACTCACCGACGAACAACGCAAGCGCGTGGCCGAGCGCAACGCCCAGGCGGATGCCAAGGATGCGCAGGATCGCTGAACCTTGGGTTACTCCCAAGCCGCCTTGGCAATATGCAAACCGTGCTGCCCCTTGTAGGCAGCACGTTCCGGCTGGCTCCAGCCGTTCAGCAACTCATCCTCCAGCTTATAGATCTCAACCCCAAGCGGGCGGCACACCGTCAGCGGATCCTGCGCCTCAGGCCCCCACATCGGCAGCGACAAATCCCCACCGGGACACGTCGACAACGCGCACAGCAAATCAATCTCGGCAAAAAATTCCAGGTAATCGCCCGTCTGCGCCGGGCAGGCTTTCATGAAATACATGTCGTCATGATTCAGGCCCGTGCACTGGAAAATATTCAGCACGTCATGCACGTCGAATTCCGTCAGACCGTGGGGTAAAACCGCGCGGGTCAGGTTCGAGTGACAATGGTGATGGAAGTCCTCGCCAGTGAGCATGCGGTTCACATACGGATCACAGCGCGTACCCAGCAAATCATGCAGACGCCCGCCGTGCTCATCGATGCCGTAACTGGCCAGGCTGTCATCGGTGATCGTCACCAAAGGCCGCAGGAATGGCAGGTTCGACCACAAGCGGTCATGGGTGCTGACATGGGCACCTTGCAGCTGACGCGTACGCGCCGCCCACAAACGCTCGCGGGGGTCGTTGGCGTTCCACACGTTGAAGTCACCCACCTGCGGGCCGACCGGCGTGGTGACACGAAACACATGCCCGGCCGGCACCTTCCACGCCCTGCCCGTACGGATAGGCACTTCAAACTGCTCGATCAATGTGCGTTGCTGTTTTCGATCACGAATACGCTCGTAAAACGGCGTGTCGACCTGCAACGCCGAACCTTTGCTGACCTGATAAGCGGCCGGGTAGTCTTTGTACATGGTGCAGATCCTCGATCAAGGGTGGTTAAACAAGGCCAGGGACAGATGTTCCGAATCATCCAGGTACAGGCTCATCGCCTCCCCTGCCGCCGTTTTATCCTGCTGGGCCAGTAAGGTGTAAATTTCACGATCACGCTCTAGCCACGGCGACTGGAAGCGCTGCTCATCGGGCGCGGCGCAAAACACCAGGCGCAATTGGGCGATCACCTGGGCAAAAAACTCATCGAACAGCGGGCTGTGCATCAACCCGACAATATGCTGGTGAAACACCAGGCTGTGGGTAGCGACCGCACGCCAGTCTTCTCGCTCACGGGCCAGGGTGGTGGCGTCGATGGCGTTCTGCATGCGTCGGGATTGATCTTCTGTCAGAGGGCCGCTGTGGGCGATGGCCTGCAACTCCAGGGTGCGACGGACGACAAACAAGTCACGCACTTCCTCCCGCGCCAACCGCCGGACCATCACCCCTCGATTGCGCACATAACGGGTCAAGCCTTCCTGCCCCAATCGGTGCAACGCTTCACGAATAGTGTTACGCGATGCGTTATAGGCCTTCACCAGTTCCATTTCGACCAAGGCCATTCCTGGTAGCAGTCGCCCGCCGATGATGTCAGCACGCAGCTCCAGGGCAATCTGGTCGGCTAAAGACAAACTGAGTGTCATGGCTACCTCACGATTGTTGAACAATCTTCCACATAGAGGTAACCACTTTTCGTGCCAAAGGCTAACGAACAGGACATGGGTGTAAATCAAATCAAGTTGGTTAAAATGTCAGCCTGTCCCCGAGGCCGTCCCTATGCGTTATTCATCCGACCACAAAGCCCAGACGCACCAACGCATCATCAAGGAAGCCTCAGTACGCTTTCGCCGCGACGGCATCGGCGCGACCGGCCTGCAGCCGCTGATGAAAGCGCTGAACCTGACGCATGGCGGGTTTTACGCGCACTTCAGGTCCAAGGACGAACTGGTGGAAAAGGCCCTCCAGGCCGCAGCGACCGAGCTGGATGCCCATTGCGAGAAGCTGTTCAGCCAAGAGCGGCCGCTGGAAGCCTTCATTGACAGCTACCTGTCGGAGTGGCACCTGACCTCGCCGGCAGAAGGCTGCCCGTTGCCGACCATGTCTTCTGAGCTAGGCCTGAGAGGCCAGCACAGTGCAACAACAGATGCAGTACTCGGCGCTCGACTCAAGCAGATTGAAACAGCCTTGGGGAATGGACAGTCTGACGCGCGAGGCTTGGTGATGATGTCGACACTGGTAGGAGCCTTGGTACTAGCCCGGAGTGTCGAGGACAAGTCACTGGCGATGCGCATCCTGGACGTGGTGCGCGACAGCTTGAAAAACCAGGTTTCAAAGGATGAAAAAGCCGGTCAATGACCGGCCTCCCCTTATTGGCTTAGTTGATAACAAGCCGATCGCGGTTCTTCTCCAGCAGCGCCTTGCCAATCCCCTTCACTTCCAACAACTCATCCACCGCCGTGAACGGGCCATTGCTTTCGCGGTAGGCGATAATTGCCTTGGCTTTCGAGGCACCAATGCCGAATAAATCACGGCGCAATGTCTCGGCGTCTGCGGCGTTGAGATTGACCTTGACGGATTGCTCTGCTTTGACTACCTGGGCGGTGATGGGAGTCGTGGCTTCCGGTTTGATGGACGGTGCCGCGGTGGTGGTGAAGGACAGGGTAGTGAGGAACGCGAACATAAGAGAGGTTAGATAGATATTTTGCATTGTGACACTCCATGAATTAACTAAGCGAAGGCAGCTTTCCGAAGCCGCACTCGAAACTTAGACGATCTATTCAAATCGTCAAAACGGAGAACGTTACATTGTGTAAGTACTACCGATCTGAGCATACCCACCCACGCAAACATATTTGGCCTCATTTCACCTATTTACTTCTTTACCTGCTTACCACCATCATTGACTCGATAAACACATACATATCGTTGAAGCGCGAGTAATTTAGTTAGGTATAACTGCCCTGCTAATTGAGCCCCGCTCTATAAAAAGTGTGCCTAGAGATTTCCGCATTTGAAAAATTAGCGCATACTGTAGGAATTTAGGAAGATGGGGAGGGGAAAATGGGAGCGTACAAATGCATGTTCAAAATCGACGAGACGGCTGACTCCGCAGCCTTCTTCGAGGAATTTGAGCGCGTGTGTGCTAAGGAGCTTACGCCTGCGTACTCAGGATCCGACGCCTGGACGGGCGTCAGGGTCTTCGATTTGCGTGGAGCCAATCGTTTATCAGAACTACCCTACTTGAGATCACACCTGGAAAAAATCGGCATGAAAAACGTCGCCATGGTGAATTATTACAACATGGCACCGCGTTCAGAACAGCATGCTCATCGAGACCAATCGGGAAATCTACTGTTTGGAATATCTCGACTCCATATACCACTGAAAACAAACCCTCTTGCTTTTTTGGAAATTGAGCACATTCGCTACCAACTTAAGCTGAATGAAGTTTGGGCGCTTGATACGTCAGGACTCCACGCCGCACAGAACGAAAGCGATGTAGAACGCGTTCATTTGGTTATTGATGTCAAACGCGCCCCCGAAACAGAAAAGTACTTCCCTAAGATGACAATGGCAGTAAGGCTTCACTTAGCTAAATTCATAATCATCATGGGTTTTAAGGTCTTGCGTGACATTTTCACAAAGCCAGCAACCATTCTAGACCGCATGAGCTACATCGTAAGAATGGTGACCAAGCAAAATAGGTAACGTCTAGCTAGCCAACCCTTCGGGAACGCTAGCTTTTCTATAGCCGGTTAGATTGGTAAGTCGCCTCGTCGCTGAGCGTTGCTACCATGGAATGGGTCTCCGGACATGTACCGAAAATATTCACCCCCCTGGAGACGTGAGTATTCGTTTCGAGCACGCTGGATTGGGGACCTGGTACGCCTGACTCATGTAGAGGCCCACCATCGCTGGCTCCCGGCACTCAATCGAAAACTATCAACCCACCCGTCGGGCGACGAACTTAATGTTCGATCAAACCCGACATGGCAGAATTTAGTGGGTTTGAGTGGAGCGCAAAACCAGGCGCTTTCCATACGCAATTCGGTTTATCCAAAGGAGCAGGGATACCAATATAAAAACAGCAAAAATACTGTTCCATGTCATGATACTTATTAGGAATGATGAGTAAGTATAGGCGATGAAACACATGTAAATAGCGGGTGAAAATATCGGCCTGGCGTTCTTCAGCATGCTGATGTACCCAGCGTTGAAAAACAAACCTGACAATAGAAAGTACATCAATGCACCGAAAGCAGAGAAGTCAGTAATAGTACCACGGAACATTGTATATATATTAGACTGAATAATATTGTTGAAGTTGTAATATTCATCGTAGTAGCCCTCTGGAATAAAGGCGGTACTGCCTAGCGCTTTAAAGAGAGCCATGAATGTGTACAACCCATAAGTATTTTCGCCGCTATCAGCGAAGTGAGCAATTGAGTAGCCAGAGTAAACACTGGAAAACCAATCCGAAAAAGCATAAAAATGCCCAAAAGCATAAGACGAAAAGTAGTACAGTAGCTTATCTATGGTTTCCTCGGTGGTTCCTCCACCAATGCCTCTTGCCAAAAAAGATAGAATGAGTATGGGCAGCAAGCAGATTAAAGAGAAAAAAATCACACGATTTGTTTTCTTGTTGGTGAGGGAAAAATCGCCGGAACTTATCCTGGCTACCAGCACACCAGAGTAAAAAAATGCAGCACATTGGAACAAGGTCCCTTTATCTGCGTAGACCACCATGTAAAGGCAGGCCGGAACGAAACTGAATAAAAAAACGAGCAGTTTTTTCGGGTTTGTTTTTCCTGCTATGATCAAACCGCCAATACAGTTGGCGGTATAATTAAGCAAGGTTCCTGTACGTGAAAAGAAATTCGCCTCAATATTGCCACTGTAGCGATCATTCAAATATCTATAAGCTGTTCCAGTCAAATCGGTTAGAAAATCGTAAGGAGAATATCCCTGGATGGATAAATTGATGAAAATACAAAGCACCACAACGATCTGCATTGAATAGAAAGAAATCGTCAAAAATGAACCGTTATATATATCCGCAGACGCTATTGATTTCTGTTCGTTCTTTGTATTTTTTGACTTCCATGTCGTCAATAGGGACGGTATTGAAAATGCCAACAAGCACGCAAATATATAAACCATTGCGAACGGGTTCGAAGGAACACTGAACATCACGACCAAGGGTAAAAAGGTCAACAAAAACCAAAACAACGTAAATACCACCGACGGCGCCACCCAGGATTTGCATTTTATCTTAAGCAAATATGCAAAAGGCAGTATCATGAGGCTAATCATAATTGATATTGCTTTTAGGATGTAGTCATCTGGACTCATTGTTTTACCGATATTGTGAGACGTATGAATAGGGGCATTACAATTACCCTATTGTCATTGAAAAAATATACATGTAACGGTCTCAGGGCCTTCTTTGCAGAAAGACTTTAGATCTCGCACCGCCTCGCGTTCCCTCTTCATTTCAGTTATCTCTGTCTAAAATCCGCAAAGCCACTAGATGCGACATACCGGTCAAAGAAGAACACTATTCTTTCACAAGAAACCACCGAGACATTCTAGCACGTGCTCTGTGGCGAGAGATGCACCGTGAAGGCTTGACCGTTCAGCGAAATATCTGTGCCCAGAACGGTTAGAACGGCTCACTGAAAGGAATTGATGCTGTTCACCCGGGCCGAGCATCCTTGCGCAGCTTTGGGTGAATCGGTTTGTTGGGGCCTCCACTGCCCTTGGCATTGCGACTACGGGCATGATTACGCATCCAGAATAAATACGAGCGTACGTTCATCAGTGTCGCCAGATGCATCATGGGAGGGGTCGTCTGACGGTCACTCAGTACGCTCATCACGAAATAAAGCCATGCCAGGACTAGCCAGAGTACTGAGTCGGCAAGCATGCCGCGCCGACAAATGGCGCGCATGAATGAGTAGATCCGGCTCACACCGTACGCTCCAATGGAAGTATTTGGCCAAACGTACTCAAGTCGCAGAAGCTGGAAAGATCAATGAGGTTGAGCAATTGATGCTGAACACACATAAAAAATCCGATGCTAGATATCTAGCATCGGACCTTAAGATTTATATATCAGCAGCGTCCACGCACTATAATTATTTCCAGTCCAGTTGATGCTGCCCCGACCCTAGCTCTGCTGATTGCCCATTGTGAATGAACTTCGCAGATGAGCCGACTGGAACCGTCACGTTGATAAGGCGCTTAGGATAGTCAAAATTCAAGAAAATGTTCCCCTTCGGCGTAGGGAGGGTGGCGACTGCCGAAAAGCGGAGCGCGCGGGAGGGAGCTAGTTCCCAATTCTGCCAGCCCGCCTTAGTCGGTCTCACCCCCAGTAAGTACCTAGGTATTATATTGGCGGGTGCCGCTCCCCACGCGTGAGTCCAATCTTCATTGTCTTTGAATTTTACGTCCCACGCCTCATGGGTGATGGTGGCATCGTATTTATTGAGCATGTTAAGCCAGCCACGGTCACTCTCATTTAAAATCAAGCTCAATGCGAGATCATCCTCGCCCATCTTGAAGAGCGATTCCAATAAATACTGGGCCGCAAACACGGAACTCGGAAACCCCCCTCCGTAGGCGGTGATTTTCTTTTTTATCTCGGTTAAAAATAACTGACGCTCATCTTCATTTACAAGCCCGAAATCCAACGGTACAAATAGACTGTGTGCAGACGTATGACTTGAGCCTATACCGTCAGAAAACAATCCATTGCTCAAGGTAACCTTTCCACGAATTGCTGCCTTTAGCTTTTCAGCTTGCTCAGTGAAAAACTGACGATCAGACTCCTCATCCAACGCGTGTGCGATGTCGGCCATCCGAAGCATAGACTCATAGACAAAAGCATTAGTTACCGTGTTATTCGCGACCATCTCATGGCCGTCGCGCTGGCTGGGTGGCCAGTCAACCAAGTCACCCATAGGGTACGTTACCTTGAGTGCTTTCTTGAGCTCAGGTTTTATCTTGCTGATATCCACCATGCCCGTTTCCGAGATGGCGTCCTTGAGGGTCAACAGTTTCAACCAAGCATAATGCGTACGAAGAAACTCCTTATCTCCGGTTTGCATGAAGTCAGCCCATGCCATCAAGATCATGTGAGACTGCCACTCAGTCGGCCAAGTGGGGTTTTTCACCAGAAACTCAAATGTCCGCCTTGGAACACTAACTTCGCCCACCTGCGCGAACCAACCCAGCATGTTGATATATGCATCGGCCTCATAAGGCAGGCGCTCCCTGTCTCCATCGACGAAAATACCTGCAAAACTAGTCGCCATCATCGTATGGTCCATTAAGCGCATAATTCGATCGAGCTCAAGCGCAGAAGGATCACCCGTAAACGAAATTTTCCCCTGCTGCTGAAAAGCGGAAGAACGCGCATACTGAATCGAAATGGACTGCTTGGAAAAATTGCCCTTCCAACCATAGATATCGATATACCTGAAGGGCATGACAGAACCAATATCGCTAGGCATCAATCGCGCATCTTCTGGAGGAAGAGCTACAGGCTGCGAGCCTTTTTTGAGCGTGATTTCAGTATCATAAAATCGCACCCCAATCCGCTCAGCACCAATACTGGGAAGGGGCTCTGGCTCGGAGCTTTCTCTGAGTTTCAGTCGGATTTTAGATCCACTATTAGCCGCATCGACATTGAAGGCCACTTTTGCGAAGTACACCTTACCCAAGTCAATCGTTATCTTATCTACCGAGGTAGCGATATTAAAGTCCGGCAGATCAACGAGACTGACAATAGGCGCTTCGACGTTGTCCGTTTCTAAACTTTTTTTATAAAAAAAACCACACACAAAGAAAAACAAACACAGCAAAATGAGGCACGTATAAACACCTCCCTTCCGTGGTAAAAAACGCGAAACATGCATAGACACTACCTTATTTAGAAGTCAAGAATCCAATCGCCGCTGTTGATAAATCCAATCCACTATTTCTCCATCTGGCGAGTACCCACTGACTGTTTCCCTGAGCAGTTGCCTCACACTGCTGTAATCATCCTTCGACACAGCAGAGTTAAGCTCTCTCAACTTGAGCTTTAATTGTTCCCAGGGAATATAGTCCTCATTGGCACTCATGATCATTGGGTGATCTGTGGCAATGACATTTTCACCAATCAGCAATTCCTCGTACAGCTTCTCACCGGGCCTCAGCCCAGTGAATTCGATTGCAATATCGCCATGGGGGTTAGCGTCGGAACGCACACTCATTCCAGACAGATGAATCATTTTTTTGGCTAATTCAATTATCTTTACCGGCGCCCCCATATCCAAAACAAACACGTCCCCCCCCAATCCCATCGACCCGGCTTGAATAACCAGCTGAGCCGCCTCTGGAATTGTCATGAAGTAGCGCGTGATTTTGGGATGGGTAACCGTTACAGGACCGCCTGACTTGATTTGCCGATGAAACAGTGGAATTACCGAGCCGGACGAACCGAGGACATTTCCAAACCTGACCATCGTAAAGCGGGTCTTATTGATAGTCGACACCGCGTCTTGTGCCTCGTATAGCACGGGCGCTTTTTCGCGACTCAACGCCTGAAGCACCATCTCTGCAAGGCGCTTGGTGCTCCCCATGACATTTGTCGGCCGGACGGCTTTATCTGTCGAAATCAAGACAAAGTTAGAAACACCTGCGCGAAGAGCGGCTTGGGCGGTATAAAGGGTTCCGTTGATGTTATTTAACACGCCCTCCGCAATGTTATGCTCAACCATGGGCACATGCTTATACGCAGCCGCGTGATAAACGGTATCTACTTTCCATGCTTTCAGCACGTCAAATATCTTTTCCTGATTACGGACTGACCCCAGTATCGGCAACAGCTTAATGGGTAGCGATTCGCGTTGTATCCGATGTTCTAACTCAGAAAAAATACTATATAAATTGAACTCGCCATGTTCAAAAAGGAGTAACGCTGTAGGGCGTAATTGAAGTATTTGACGGCACAGTTCCGAACCGATCGAGCCCCCCGCCCCGGTGACAAGCACGACCATACCCTTGATACAGTGCTCGAGCAGTTCGCCTTGCGCCGGAACGGCATCCCTGCCCAAAAGGTCTGCCACATCAACCTCTTGGATATCATCAACCTTCACTCTACCGCTGGCCAGGTCCATGAAGCCTGGCACACTACGCACATGAAGGGGGAAACCTTCCAGATAATCGAGTACCTCACGCCGACGTGCACGCGTCGAGGAAGGAATCGCAAGCAGAATTTCCTGAGCGCCGGTAACATCAACCATCGTTTGGATATTTTTAGGCTTGTAGACTTGCAACCCTGCAATCACGCTATTGGCGATGCTGGAATCATCATCGATAAACGCCACCGGCCGCATCAACCGCCCCATACGCAAGGCAGCCACAAGCTGATTACCTGCCGCTCCAGCGCCGTAAATCGCCACCTTGGGAATACCATCATCCCGGTTGGTGAAGGGCACATGCTGTGAAGCTGCAAACCAGTCGCCTAAAAAGTATTGGCGCATCGCTAAACGCAGCCCACCCACCATGACCATGCTCAACCACCAATAATTGAACACGATCGATCTAGGCACTACGTTCTGATGATTGCTATACCAATAAACTATGAGCCCAAGAATTAACGAAGAAAGAGTCACCGCTTTAATGATTGCGATCAGAGCATCATTGCCAAAATATCGCATGACGGCGCGGTACATACCAAACCGAATAAATAGAGGTATCGCGACTGCTGGCGCGCTTAAAAACAACCAAGTGTGCATTAAGAAAGGGTTGCTAATTTCGTCTAACCCTAGACGGACTACAAACGCCATCCACAGCGCTACCCAGATCAGTACGACGTCCGCCAATAATTGGAATATTCTTTTTTTTCTGCGCGGCAGATTCAATAAGAAGCTACGTACTTTATCCATTTCGATTCTATCCCCTTCAGGAAGCTGATAACTGCCTTTACTACCGGCTAGCGCGGGCAGCACCCTACCAGCTGCCTCATTACTACGGTGAGGCGAAAAATAAATAGGGCTGTGTGAGCGCACTCTGGGTCTGGCAGAGCGACTCAACAGCCTTAACAACTACCGCGACAACTTAGTTTTCAGCCGCCTCGTGCATTACAGCAATCAAGGCATCGCACGTCTTATCTATCTCAGCCGCACTCAATGTAGGGTGCACCAAAAACATCAAACTGGTTTCACCCAGCTCCTTCGCTATCGGCAAGCGATCCTTAGGTTTGAAAGACGTACCATCAAATGCCTTTTCCAAGTAAACCTCGGAACAGGAACCTGAAAAACTTGGAACGCCTCTTTCCGCCAAGCTGGCGATAATTCTGTCTCGGTCCCAGCCCTGCCGGAGCATTTCGGGTTGCACGAATACATAACATTTATACGCCGCATGACTGACATCATCCGGTAAATTGGGCACCCGCAGCCCTTTCAGCGCCTTAGCGCAGCTCCAGATTTTACTGGCATTTTCGGAACGTATTTTATGCCATTGCGCCATCTTCTTGAGTTGCAACCTACCGAGAACGGCTTGCACCTCAAGCATCCTCCAGTTGGTGCCAAAGCTATCATGGAGCCATCGAAAACCCGGGGGGTGCTGCCGCTCGTAGACGGCAGTCCAGTTTTTTCCATGGTCTTTGTAGGCCCACATGGTTGACCAGAGATCAGGGTCATTCGTCGTCACCATCCCGCCCTCCCCGCCAGTCGTCATGATTTTGTCCTGGCAAAAAGACCACGCGCCGATATGACCAATACTGCCAACTGGACGGCCTTGGTACGTTGCACCATGTGCTTGTGCACAATCCTCAATGACTTTAATACCATGCGTTTCAGCCAACTGCATGATCGGCGCCATCTCGCATGGCCAGCCAGCAAGGTGCACACAAATAATCGCTTTGGTCTTCTCGGTTAGAACTGCCGCGATGGAGGAAGCGGTAATGTTTTGCGAGTCTCGATCGACGTCCGCGAATACAGGAGTCGCTCCTGCAAGGACCACGCATGAAACCGAAGCCAGAAACGTACGCGAAGTTACGATGACCTCGTCCCCTGACCCGATTGACAGTGCTTTGAGTGCAAGGTCCAGTGCTACGGTGCCATTCGCGACAGCAACGGCATGCTGAGTGCGAGTCCAGTGGGCAAATTCTTCCTCGAATTTTCGGCCTTCTTGACCAGTCCAATAGTTTACCTTATTGGAAAGGATGACCTCGCGAACGGCGTCTGCTTCTTCTACCGTAAAAGATGGCCATGGCGAAAATTGCGAATTGAGCATCAGACGAATCCCGGATTAATATTTGAAGAAGCCTTGGCCCGTTTTCCGACCCAGGTGATTAGCGCGCACCATTTTCCTCAATAGAGGGTGAGCACGATATTTGGGGTCTCCCGTCTCGTTGTGGAGCGTCTCCATAATCGAGAGGTTCACATCATTACCGATCAAATCCGCTAAGGCTAGAGGACCTATGGGGTGATTTGCGCCCAATCGCATGGCCTTATCGATTTCCTCAGCTTCAGCCACACCCTCAGCCAAAATGCCTATCGCCTCGTTGATCATCGGTATGAGCATTCTGTTCACGATAAATCCCGGCGCTTCGTTTACCAGTACAGGGTCTTTACCCAGTTTTCTAGCAAATTCCATGGCCGTGGAAATCGTCTGCGAAGAGGTCGTAAGACCACAGATCACCTCAGCAAGCCTCATGAGCGCTGCCGGGTTGAAAAAATGCAGGCCGACGACATTCTGTGGATATTTAGTTATACCCGCCAGTTCTGTTATCGATAACGAAGAGGTATTGGAGGCAAGTATCGTCGAAATGCCCACCACGTGAGACAGCTTCGCAAAAACCTCGCGCTTAGCATCCATGTCCTCTGAGACTGCCTCAACAATCAGCTGCGCATCTGAAAGTGCTGGAAAATCCGTGACGACCGATATTTTTCCGATAAAGTCAGCGGCGTCTTCTTTAGAAATCCGACTCTTTGAGGCTAGCCGGTTGAATAACGTTTCCAGCTCCAGAAAAGCGCGCTGGCCTTTTTCTACGGAATTGCTTTTCCATATAACAGTACTGACGTGCGAGCACTGCGCCAAAATTTGAACAATTCCCTTGCCCATAGTGCCAGTGCCAATAACACCAACAGTCGAAATAATAAGTGGGTCACTCATTTGCACTTCCTTATTCCGAATATTTTTGATCAGTTTGGCTGGGCTGCCAAAATACACAGTCTGAGCAGGCATGGATTTCGTCAGTACACTTCCCATCCCCAGCATTGAGCCAGCGCCGATTGAAATGCCTTGGCGAATGGACGCCCCGGTGCCTATCTCAACGCGCTCTTCAATACTCACATTTCCAGAAATGGCGACAATGGGTGCAACCGTCGAAAAGTCACCGATAACAGTGTCGTGGCCTACCGTACAGTTAATATTCACAATCACATGATCGCCGATTTCGATATCCACTGTGCATATTGTGCCCGCGCAGATGACACTGCCGTTACCTATCCGGACATGTTCAGCGTGCACAATCGCAGCAGGGTCGATCAATGTTGCGTATGAAGGACGTCCCCTGACTTCCATTGCCTCTACAACTCGCTTCCTGACGCGAGGGTTGCCAATCGCAACTACAAACTCACAATCAGAATAGTCCGTCCATCTATCGACGCTGGATAAAACCACCGTATTACCATAGGCCTTTCCGTGGTTGTCGACGTTATCATCGAGAAACCCACGAATCTTCATCCCCAGCCGAGTTGCAAGCAGGTACACCTCTCGTCCGAAGCCACTAAAGCCTACAATTACTAATTCCTTGCAATCTGCCATCACACACCTGCCCACTTCCACATTCGTCGTCTCTCGTCTGTATTGATCAACAACGAGGGTTACTTGTTACCGGTAAATTTGCTCATCGTTGCCTCACCGGCGGCACTGATGCCGTCACGCACGACGACCTTTTTTACTGTCAGGAAAATTATTTTAATATCGAGCCAGAAAGAGCGATTATTGACATACCAGACGTCCAGCTTAAATTTATCGTCCCAGCTGAGTTCATTCCGACCATTTATTTGGGCCCAACCAGTAACACCTGGTTTTACTTCGTGACGTCGAAACTGCTCTGGCGAATATAGAGGCAGATACTCCATCAACAACGGCCTGGGCCCCACCAAGCTCATATCACCTTTCAAGACATTTATCAGCTCAGGCAACTCATCCAGGCTAGTTGCACGCAAAAAAGCCCCGTACGGCGTCATCCGCTCAGCATCGGGTAGAGGTCTTCCATCACGGTTCACCGCGTCACGCATTGTCCGAAACTTGATCATTTCGAACGGCTTTCCTCCGAGCCCCGGTCGCACCTGGCGAAACAAGACAGGCGAACCCAGTCGCTTCCTGATTCGCCAGGCCGTAAAGGCAATGACCGGTGAAAGGATAATCAGGCCTATTGTCGACGCGACTATATCAAAAATGCGCTTGATCATTTAACAGCACCTTCCAGCCAGTCTGCGAAACGGTTTGAAAGCAGTACACGATCAAATTCCTCACGCGCTAAACGTAATGAGTTTTGGCCCATCACTGCTAATGCCTGGCGGTCGTCAGCCGCCGCCTCAAGGGCATCTGCAAACCCCGACGCGTCCTCCGGGCGAACGGCGAAGCCACACTCGTTTTTTTCGATCATGTCGCATAACCACCCAGGATAGTTATTCAAAACGGGGAGCCCCGCCGCGATGTAATCAAAAAACTTGTTTGGGGACGTGCCAAAATAAAAGGCAGGGACATTGGCCAGCAATTGCAGGCCTACATCAGTTGAGGCCATCAATCCGGAAAGGCGAGCCTTGTTGACCGGATCATGAAATATCACATTGGTAAGGCCTTCTTTCTCTGCTCGGCTCTGCAGGGCCGGCTTAAGCTTGCCTTGGCCGATCAGTACAAATTTGATATCCGTTCGGCCGCGACGCTTTAGCTCCACAGCGCTATCAAGCAAGGCATCAAGACCATTAGCCATGCCATGGGTCCCTGCAAACAAAGCAACACAATCCGTGGGCGACACACCCGCTGGACGCCAGGGCTGCGTAGACTCATTAAAAATATCCAAATCGCAACCGTTGGGAACCAGTGCAATTTTTGAGCGGTCCACTCCCCGGTGCGCAATACCTTCAACGATTCCTGGTGATAGACCTATTACACGATGAGCTGAACGGTAACTCGCCCACTCAAGCACGGACAACGCTTTCAGCAAAATCGGATTACGTATAACGCCCATGGCTCTAGGTAATTCAGGCCATAGGTCACGCACCTCAAACACAAATTTCTTGCCTCTCAGCCAGCGTGCAAATATGCCCGGGATCCCAGCAGTCAAAGGCGTAGTGGTTGCAAAAATCAAATCATAACGTTCAGTCAGCGCAATCTTAACACTGGACGCAGCAAACCTTAAAAAAGTAAACGCTCGGGACAAAAGACCGTCACTGTTGGAATAAGCGAGGTCAAGTTCAATAATGTTGATACCGTCAATGGTCCCACGGCGAACGCGCCTTAGAAAAGGCCCCTCCAGCCCAGTATCTCCGCCGCCATAACTGCCGCAAACAATCGTTACTTCATGCCCACGTAAAATCAGGCGCCGTGCCATTTCGTATGAGCGAATACCAACGGTGCCTTTAGGCGTAGAGAAATGTTGGTGAAAATAAATGACTTTCATAAATCCCAGCGATACTCCGTAATTAAAGACCCGGGCTGCGTGACTTCCAACTCAAGAACGGGCACCAGGTGTTTTTGCAAATAATAGCGAGACTCCCACCCGTCGATGACCTCACACCGCCGTACCGACATCGTGGGTTCTATCGAAATTCGATCTCTACCATTCGTAAAAGAATAATCGCTCTCTCGCACCCACACCCCCGGAGACAATCGCCAACGAAGAACGGCTTTGTCTTTAAACCCGTTGATTTCGTCAGAAACTTTCAGCCCCCCCTTATCCAGGAGGATTGATCGCTTGTGGCTGCAACGTTCACTGTCCATATATGAGGCAGAAAAACTGACTGCAGTTTGTTGCGCATGAATGTGCGACCGTTCCCGGGTCTTTAACCAGCGACCAAAAAGAAAACGGCTCAATCGTGGCATTTGGTCACGACCGTCAAATTGAACGGTATTGTGAGACTGGGTACCAGGGAAGTAGTTTTGCCAAACAGGCTCTGTGTTATAAGAGTAGCTTCCGGCGTCTCGCAGCAGATTCGTATTCCCCCTCCATAGATCCACATGCATTGCGTCTGCTTGGCTGGGTCTGAAGCGAAACCGCGGATAACGCATGACGACCATCGCATCACTTGCGTGGAGCACCGCTAAACCGCCGCTATCATTTAACCTACTGGCAGGTAGTTCCAAATCAGACGCTGCCCGCGACAGGCCAAACCATTCAAGTCGATCGTCCCAGGGCCCGGGAGGATAGGCATTAGCGTTAAGAAACAGGCGGCTCGACATCTGTACGGCTGGCCGAAAATCCCGATAGTCATCATCTAACAACGGAAGTAAGCGTGCACCATCATTGGCACCCAAATTTGGAGCATCCCCATTTGCGCCGCGAACCATCGTGTACAACCAATGAGTAGCAGCTCCAGCGCGCGAATTCCATAATGTCGAAAATTGCTGATCACCACGGCTAAGTCGCCAAAGCTCAACCATGCACAAAGTATCAAGCAACACACGATGGTAGGTAACAGAGTACTGGCTGAAGCTGCCGTCCTTGCCTATTAGCCGTTTCGACCGGTTTTCTAACCAGTAGACGCCCATGCGTCGCCAACCAGCACCGCCCTCAATGTGGTGGCTAGCCAACAGGCTACCGCCTATGTAAAGCGCCGCTGCCTCGGACGTTCCATGGTTGTTGTCCTGCGCTATCGCGTATTGCAAGGTCGGGGCGATACGGCATAAGTGCAGTCGGATCAACTCAAGTAGCGGTGCTGACACATCGTGGGAGGAACCGATAATTAAACTGGCCATGGCAAGATGCATGACCCTGATCGAGGCCTCCTGACCACATTTCCAGTTTGCACCGAAATAAGGTGGGTTATGTTCGCACCAATCGTTCAGCCAAGAATTAAGCGTTTCAAGTGCAACGTCATCCCCCTCTTTAACGCGCTGCGCGAACGAAAGCACCCAATCAAATCGAGAGGCTTCCCATATTAGTTTTATATCACCAACCTTGGGATCAAAGTCAGGTATTTCCCACCAAGGCCGGTCTTGGTACTCCATGACCTCACCATTAATTGGATTTTTATGCCAATCGGGTGGGAGTGCACCCACCGGATACGGAATATAGCCAAATAACAAGCCGTTGCCGTGCCAGTGACCGGGAGAAACCAATTTTTTGGACGGGTGAGATGATGGAAAGAAGAAGGCTCCCTGAGGAGCCTCCCCTTCCAATTTGAAAATAGGATTCAACTTCAGCTTCAGCCCGAGACGATAAAAAAGCACTCGAACGAGGTTCGGCACACCTAAAGAGAGTGCTGTCGTGAACTTAACAAAAAGTAATTTCATTGTTCACGCAGTAATTCAGCAATTTCGATCGTCACGCGCGCCACCTCAAAAATCTCGTCCACAGGAATTGCGGGTTGGCCAGTCTTGATGGAATCAATAAAGTTGAGAGCACACTGATGCTGGCCTTTATCTTGCTTCCAAAGATTAAGCTTAGCAAAGCCGGGCCAACCATACCCCTTGAGCTTGCGAAAATTATCCAGCTGTAAGACTCTGCCAGCCGTAAAGACTTCCACGCGCTCTTTAGGAAAACTGGACGCGCCATTGGCGGTGTAAATAATAGTGCCGAAAGAGCCATCCTCGAATCCCAACGTGATCGACGCCCGATCTTCGACAATCTCGATACCAGGGCTATCACCCATCCGGCGGGCCTGTACCGAGACAATTTTACTGCCTGCCAGAAACCTCATTAAATCGACAAAGTGGCACGCCTCGCCAATAATACGCCCACCACCCACCGCGTTATCCTGGGTCCAATGATTGGAAGGTATCGCTCCGGCGTTCATCGTCAAAAGAAACGTTTTTGGTTCCTTGACGGAAGCTAAAAGAGTTTTCATTTTAGCGACCTGGGGAGAAAATCGGCGGTTGAACCCCACCATCAGGTGGGGTGATGAACCACGTCCATGCGCCTGCCAATAGGCTTGCTGTACCTGTTCAAGTTCAAGCTGGCTAATAGCCAACGGCTTTTCGACAAACACGTTCTTGCCTGCTTCAAGCGCCTGCGATACAAAGCGAGCATGGGTATCATGACGAGTCACGACCGCGACGGTGTTGATTTCAGGCTCCGAAAGCGCTGCCTCCAAGTCTGTAGATGCCTTGGCAAACCCGGTTTTTTTACCGTGAATAACTCCGCTAATACCACCCGCCGTGACAATTGTATGAAGCTGTGCGCCGGCCGCCTTGAACGCGGGTATTAAAACTCGAGAGGCATAGTTGCCTGCACCAACAAAAGCCAGTACGGGTACTTCCGGGTTGAACGTAGCCGCCGGATTCAGTGAAACCTCTTTTATCGCTCTCTCGGCTACGTTTGATGTGTACTCAAGAATAATACCCAAGCCCGATCGATCGTCCGTCAACGCCTGGTACGCTAGCGCAGCATCCTCAAAGTTGAACTGATGGCTGATCAACGGTTTTACATTCAGCTGACCCGAAGCAAGCATATCCAGGACGGCTTCGAAGTTGCGTTGCTCAGTCCAGCGAACGAATCCGATTGGGTAATCTTGCCCTCTGTCCTCGTAGTTGCTGTCGTATCGCCCAGGCCCGTATGAACAAGAGACCTGAAAAGATAACTCCTTCTCGTAGAAATCAGCACGGTTGAGCTCCAACCCCGTGACCCCCACCATCACGATACGCCCGCGTTTTCGGGACATCCTCGCAGCCTGCGTAACAGGATCACTGACCTTTGTCGACGCGGTAATAATTACACCGTCAACGCCGTGCCCTCGACTGAACGCCATACCCGCGGCAACGGGATCTTCGCCTTTTCCAGGATTACATGTCACGGCGCCGAACTGACGAGCCAGTTCTAACTTCGAGTCATCAAAATCAATCGCCAGAACCCGGCAGCCGTGCGCAATTAGAAGTTGGACCGTAAGCAACCCAATCAGACCAACGCCCGTGACAACAAATGACTCACCCAACGTGGGCTCAGCCAATCGAATACCTTGCAGGCCGATACTGGCAACAACCACAAAAGCTGCCTGCGCATCCTCAACATTGTCGGGGATGCGCGCGCACAAGTTTTTGGGGACTTTAACAATATCGGAATGTGCGCCGTTGGAAACGACGCGATCTCCTATTTTAAAACCGTCAACTTCACTTCCAAGCTCGGCGACAATACCGACATTGCAGTACCCCAGAACAAGTGGCTGGGAGAGTTTTGACTGGACAGCCTCAATGGTTGTCATCAGTCCATCTGTTTGGATTTTTTCGAGCACCATCTTAACTTTTTCTGGTTGCTGTCGCGCTTTCTCTAGGTAAGACGCTTTACCAAAACCAACCAACATACGTTCTGTCCCCGCTGAGATCAGGGAGATGCTGGTATTAATAACAACGCTTCCGCGGGACACCTGTGGTGCTGGGGCTTCAGCGATTGTCGTACCGCCTTTGGCCATATCTTGCAAAATCTGCTTCATAAATCACCAACCATTAAGAGTGATAAGTGTCAACGATATACTTGATTGACTTAACGTGCTCGTTCGCAATAAAACTGAGCTTTTCTTGTGATGTAGAACCGTGGTCAAAATCCGATATTTTTATGCTGGGTTGATAGCTGACCTTAAGCCCAGATCGTCGACACTCTTCAGCAACAAAGTCTTCTTCGCCAAACAGAAATTGTGGGTAATCATATGAAGCACCGCTCAGAAAATAGTGCCGCGTAAATATAATAAATGAGCCGTGTGGAGAATAAAATTCCATTCCTTCAGGGTATTTTATCAACGGTCTTCTAGCCTTCAGATCAGACAGCTTTCTGTAGAGCCGGAATAACCAGAGGCGCTTGAAAATAAATATGTTTTTCTGAAGAGACAATCGGGTGGGGCGATACAACGTCTTGGGGTTCAGGTCAGCAACGCGTTCTTGTGAAATGATAGCAGGCGCGACGATACCGACGTTATCCGGCAGCTCCCCCAAGCACACTGTTAGCGATTCAAAAAAATCATCACTGACGCTTAGATCAACATTGGAGACCGCCACACAATCAAATTCAGAAAGCGAAGGCAGAAAATCCACACCTTTTTTAAAGGCGGGAAAATATCCGACGTTGCCTGACTTTATGTAGTGGTAATCGAATTTCATATCCGAGATGAGGCTGAGCGTATCCGCCCCGGTCAATTGTGTAGAGTTGTCCACAACGACGAGAGAGAATTCTACGCCTTCGGCATTTGAAATAGCAGCTTCCAAAGAGCGCGCGTACGCTAACAGATGATCGTACGCGTTGTAGCAAACACAGATTATCGCAATTCTCATATCGCCCTGCTTCTGTAAAGGATCCATTCAAACCATTGCATAATCGGTCCAGCATCAGCATTACATACCTATAGTGAAAGGTATCGTTTGAGCAGATTGTCTTTTTCCGTAGGCGATGGATAATTTATCAGAACGGCTTTATAAACGCCTTTAAACACGAACAGACTACCCACAGCAGCACCTACAATTCCGAACTTATTGATGAGCGCCCCAATATCATCCAACGAACCAGCCCCCCCCAAAATCGTCAGCGGCACATGTATGTTTTTGTGAATTTTCTCTGCAATGTCAAGATTATAGCCTTTCATTGCTCCGTCAGCATCGATGGAGTTGACTACAATTTCTCCAACGCCCAAATCCTGTAATACCTTTGAGAGCTCTATTGGGCATTTGCCAGTATTTTTTCTTCCGTTATTGATCCACACTTCATAACGTCCACCCAGCAACTTCTTTTTAACATCTAACACGACAACCACGCTTTGGCTGCCAATTTCATCCGCAATCTGTTTGACCAGCGAAGGGTTGAGCACCGCGGCGGTACTCAGTGCTATTTTTTCCACACCAAGACCGATAATCTTTTTGGCTTGGTCAGCATTGGAAATTCCGCCGCCGTAGCAAAAAGGCATACGGCATTCCATTGCCATTTTTTGTATCAACGCATAGTCGGGCTCACGCCCCTCAACCGAAGCATCGATATCCAAAACGATAAGCTCGTCTACTTCTTTCTCATTGAATATTTTCACCGCATTTAACGGATCACCCACATATTTAGGATCTTTGAATTTTAGCGTTTTAACAAGACCCTTATTGTGAATCAACAAACAGGGAATAATTCTAGGTCGCAGCATGGCTTACAACTCCGAAAAATTTTTGAGTAGACTCATGCCATATTGGTGGCTTTTTTCTGGGTGGAACTGTACACCATGAACATTATTATTTTTTACTGCGCACGTGAAATCAGCGCCATAATTCGCGGTGGCCAAAACATGGGCCTGCTGCTCACACTCATAATAATAAGAGTGCAAAAAATAAAACTTTGATGAGTCTCCAAATCCTTTGAACAAGCCTTCAGCGTCGACAGGGTCAACGTCGTTCCAGCCCATATGCGGTAACTGCTTCACACGCTCAAGATCAAATTTTTTGACGCTTCCAGGAACCCACCCCAAACCCGCTCGCTGGCCTTCATCGCTAGAGCCCGCCAACATCTGCATACCAACGCAAATACCTAATACCGGCAGTTTTTTTTCAAGAATAAGCTCATCCAATGCGGGACGCATGCCTGATTGATTCAAACTGTCAATGGCATGATCAAATGACCCAACACCCGGTAGAATAATACGGGTCGCACCCTCAAGCTCTCTTGAAGAGGTCGCAACACCACACTCGATGTTCAACCTTTTATATAAGTTTATAAAAGAGAGTATATTACCCAAACCATAGTTGATAACCTTTATCATCGCTTAATTGCTCTTTCCATGCCAAGGAAGTGCATAACCTTAGCACCCAGATCAAACAGATACCGTTGAGACTTATAGTCACGGTAAGACTTATTAGGCAATTCCATCAAACGCTGCAGTTCGTCTACAGTCATGTCCAACTTGTTAGCCACGTACTCGAAATCCTGGTCTATCGTTTCGGGATCATGGGCCGGTAGTGCCAACTTTGACAGTGCATCATCACGCGTCATTTGCTTTGTCAAAATCAAGCTCGAATACTGAATTTTTCGAGTGTCATAACCAAATTTCTTTGGCAGCCAATACCCTTCATAAAATTTTGTGAAGCGTGACTCGTCGTGCTTTCTTGGATACGATTTCCAGCCATACTCCTCAGTCAGAGTCTTAATAGCATCCTCACGGATATACGGGACATAATTCAGCGGCTTGACAACTTTCACGCCTTTGATAAAACGCAAGTACACTTTATGAAACCAAATACTGCTCAATGGATAATCTTTAAGAGGTCGATCACCAAACTGATTATGAATATCTTTCAACTGCCACATATCTGTGCCGTAATACATCCACTCCAGTGGGTTACGTACGCACTCGGTAGAATAGTTACCGCCATTCAAAATGTATTTAATGCCATGTTTATTTGCAAATTTATAGAGTGTTGCAATGAAAGCATGATCTTGAGGAATATCGATATGAGGCACGGAGGCTTTAAAAAAAGCTCTCTGGAAGTCTTTCATTTCTTCCCAGTTGATTACTTCAGTATAAAGATCGAGGCCCAGCTTCTCCACAATCACTTCAATATTGTGAACCGCCAGCTGTGAATTCCAGCCACCATCGACGTGAAACACCAACGGGCGCAAACCAAATTCTTTCACCGCAATATGGAGCAGGTAGGAGCTGTCTAGCCCGCCACTCATGCCCATGATGCAATCAAACGGTTTTCCTTTGTTATCGGCTTTTATCTTTTCGAAAATCGCCGCGATCTGCTGACGGCCTTTTTCCCCGGTGTCCCAGTGGGGCAGCAGGTCACGATAGAAGCCGTTGCAATGGTCGCAGACCCCTTTTTCGTCGAACGTAATATTTTCGTCCGATGTGTCCATTACGCAGTTGTTGCAGATTTGGTATGTCCGACCACTCATAAAAGAGCCCCCTCCAATTCGTAATATGTTCAAAGCGTCTCAAAGTGCACTTTATGCATTGTTTTGAGCCGCCGTTTCAATTTTTCGCTAACACCCGCTTTTCAAGTACCTACGCAGAATCAGAAGAAACAACATAACTTCACCAAAAACAAAACTGGCTGCGGCACCATAAACCCCAATAAGTTTGGTTGACGCGACACAAAGCGTGAGGGTAAGTATGCCCGTCGCAATCAAAGATTTGGCCAGGTACCTTTTTGCATTCAAACTGTTCAGACCTGCGGTCCCTAGCATGAAATTCGAGACACCGAAAAACACACCCACTGACATCAGCAAGAATAGATTCGCCATGAGTGGCTTATCGGGATAGCGACTTAGAAACGCGACTTTATCGTTCAGCAACACCCATACAGTAACAATGGCGAGCAGTATCAATAAAAGAATCATGAGCTGCAGATAAGTTAGGCGCAGAATTCTATAGAGCGCTATTTTATCTGGTTCCGGACGCCCATATACGGCGTGTATGACACGAGGAAAGAAAAACTGGTTTAGCGGTCGTATCACGGCCTGAAATGCCTTGATAAATTTTTCTACCACTGAGTAACTGGCTACGGATGCTGCGCTCACCCCGAAAAAACTCAAGACCAACAAGTTTGAGTCCCGAAAAAGTACAACCGCAAAATTTCCGGAAAAAATTTCTTTCCCGTCAACCAAGCTATTCCACATATTGTTCCAGGAAACGGACGTGAATTTAACCCCTATAACAAGCAACAAGTACAGCGTTGAAAACAGCCCACCGACCAAATAACTACACCCCACTATAAGTGGAAGAAAATAGGTCGGATCGGAAGGCTTCAAATAAGTAAATACAATGCCACAACAGGCCAGGCGACTGACGAGCGACAGCACTGCGACGGGTACATTATTTTCAAGAGCTTGAAAAAAATAGGTGGATTGAAATATGTACGCCAGTGGAAGCAACATCCAACACAACAAGGCCAGGTAAACATCATGCGCAAGAAACACACCACTGATCAACACAATGCCGACACAGAAGGCCCATATAATAAGGCGCGAACACATCACCTCACTGAACACTTTGGATGCTAGCGCTACGCCCTCCTGCTTCAATGCATGGACGGACCTCGTAACTCCATTAATCTCATAGCTGTAAAGTACGATCGCCAGCACAATGAGCCCAATGGCTTCAGAGACCACCAAGTCCTTGTATTTTTCAGCTCCAATCAGATGTAATACGTAGGGAAAGATAAAAATGGGCAGCAACGCATTCGCACCCTGCACGCACGCAAGTGAAAATATGTTAGCCAGATTTTTACGTATCAATATCATAACTCGACGGCAATACTCAGACCAAACCCATTAATACAAAATGCCTGCCCATGACGAATGGGTACAGGCATTTCATAATGACAAAATTAACGACCAAAGATGCCGCGCGTATCAATTATCTGGCGCGTTTCAAGCCGACTCTTTGGTATTCCCTTAAACGCTTTATGATCAACAAGCAGTACGACGATATCAGCCTCATGGAGCGCGCTATCGGCACTCTTCAACTCTACCGAATTTGTCAACGATTCAGGCAATCTCTCTATATTCGGTTCGATGGCAAGCACGCGACCTGGGTGTTTTTTTGCCAATGCAAGCGTGATACCGACGGATGGGCTTTCGCGTAAGTCATCAATGTCGGGCTTAAATGCCAAACCAAAGCATGCGATTGTCACATCTTTCGCAGACTTATCAGGATTGGCCTGTAGATGCTCCGCGACGGCTATTTGAACTTTGCTGATAACCCACTCAGGTTTACTGTCATTTACCTCGCGGGCACAGCGAATAAGTTTTGCCAGATCTTGCGTACTGCTTACAATGAACCATGGGTCGACGGCTATACAATGCCCCCCCACCCCGGGACCTGGTTGCAGTATGTTAACCCGAGGGTGCCGGTTAGCTAACGCGATAAGCTCCCATACATCGATGTTCAACTTATCAGCAATCATCGACAATTCATTGGCAAATGCAATATTCACATCGCGAAAGCTGTTTTCTGTCAGCTTGCACATTTCGGCTGTACGCGCATTAGTAACAATGCACTCACCTTCTACAAATAATTTGTATAAGCTGACTGCCGCGTTAGAACACTTATCACTCATGCCGCCGATAACTCGGTCATTCTGAACCAATTCACGTAGTACATGCCCCGGCAACACGCGCTCTGGACAGTGAGCTACACGGATGTCAGAAGCTTCACCGTGGGTTTGCGGAAAGGTAAGATCATTGCGAATTTCCGCGAGCCATTTAGACATCTGCTCCGTTGCACCGACCGGCGAGGTTGACTCTAGAATCACCAAATCGCCGGCTTTCAATACAGGTGCGATGGCCTTACAGGCCGACTCAATGTAGGAAAGATCCGGCTCATGGTCTGCTTTAAATGGCGTGGGCACTGCAATAAGGAACGCATCAGCAGGCTCAGGCGTACAGGTAGCCCGCAAATACCCCTCAGTGACTGCAGCATGAACGACCATATCCAAGTCGGGCTCGACGATATGTATCTCACCACGGTTAATCGTCTCTACAGCAACCGTATTAACATCGACGCCAATTACTTTAATTTTACGAGACGCAAAAACGGCTGCAGTAGGCAGACCGATATAGCCGAGACCAACAACCGAAATAGTTTTAAACACAAATATATCCTTGACCAATTATCAGCAATCGGCTTTGTGAAAATTATTAAATAAAATCTCGACGATTCTGTTACATGCTTGGCCATCGCCATACGGATTGTGTGCGTACGCCATTTCCTCATAGAAAGCACTATTGGTTAACAATCGACTTAAATTGTCTTTAATTGTTAAAACATCCGTACCCACAAGTTTTACTGTGCCTGCTTCAACCGCCTCAGGGCGTTCGGTGGTATCTCGCATAACCAATACAGGCTTACCGAGAGAAGGCGCCTCTTCCTGTATGCCACCTGAATCAGTCAAAATCAGATACGACCGGTTCATCAAATAAACAAAAGGCAGGTAATCCAAGGGCTCGATCAAGTGAATATTTGCGATCCCTGACAACAGTCGATTTATTGGCTCTCTGACGTTAGGATTCAGGTGCACGGGATAAACAATTTCGATATCCGGGTACTCACGTGCTGTTTCAGCAAGTGCAGTACATATTCTTTCGAAGCCTCCACCAAAGCTTTCGCGTCGGTGGCCCGTGACCAGAATAGTTTTTTTGCTTTTGTCCAAAAACGAAAATTGCTTATCGAGTTGGCTTTTTAACAAACTATCGCCTTCCAGTTTCGCCACGATTTCGAGCAGTGCGTCAATAACGGTATTGCCTGTTACATGCACAGCAGCTTGGTCGATACCCTCACGGAGCAGGTTTAGTGCAGCGTTCTCGGTCGGTGCAAAATGAAGTTCTGCCAAAGCGCCGGTCAGCTTTCGATTCCCTTCCTCAGGCCACGGCGAGTAAAGGTCGCCGGTTCTTAAACCGGCCTCTACGTGTGCGACGGGAATTCTATGGTAATAGGCAGCCAATGCTGTCGCAAACGTCGTAGCCGTATCACCGTGTACCAAAATAATGTCCGGGGTGAATGAAGCAAATACGTCCTTCATCCCCAGCAGGATTCCAGTAGAAATATCAGACAGGTCCTGCCCGGGCTGCATGATGTCAAGGTCGTAGTCAGGCTTCAGGTTGAAAAGCTCCAGGACCTGATCAAGCATTTGACGGTGCTGCGCTGTCACGCAAACTCGACCATCAAAACGGTCATCAGTTGCCAAGGCTAATGCTAAAGGAGCCATTTTGATGGCCTCCGGACGAGTCCCAAACACTGAAAGCACTTTTATCGACATTTGCATCCCAAAGGTAAGAAGTTGGCTGAGCAACCTATGCTCTCGCGCAACCGGATTCTCCTGAATAAATACGTTGCTCCCAAGCATCACTCTACTCCCTTAGGAGCACTTTATGATCAGCTGAGGGAGCCCTCAAAAAACAAGCTAATTTAAACGCAAATTAGAGGCCTGTGCTTATCTAATAGGCGCCTGAGCAAAACCAAACACTTACGGCGTATTGATATAGAGAACCTTAGAGTTGGCGCGGATCTTTTGACTGCCTAGCCTCTGTTATTTGAGTCGCAGTATGTCTTGTAGGAAACTGACGAATTACATCGCAGATCAACGCAAAACACCCAGTCAGCCGCCAAAAAATTGACAATATCTACCCTCATATGAGGTCATGCGACATTCCTGCGTTTATTCAGCACAGTATACAAGCGAATCGAATCTACTTCACGCGCGGGCGCGCCCCGCGATAACCAGCAGTGGCCGGTACAACGCGCAAGCCCTCTTTTTTGTAGACCCTTCTACGGCTGGCGAAGCGTGCAACGGTTGCACAGATAGATATGTCACGCTCAGCAGAATGCAGGCGTGGGCGAACATGGCTCGCCGCTGACGGTGGTACTGGCTGCTGATCACGAAACATCATTTGCCAGCAAACCCTGCTCGCGCGAGACACTTTTTTGAAGGAATGTCAAAACCTGACGACGTCAAAATGCGGCTTACCAGGTCATCACCTGATCAAAACAGCACGAAGCATGAGGCTCGACACCATTGGACTGGAAAGGAATCTAGGAAGGGCAAAGATTGATGCACAATCTCGTTTTTGAGGTTCGCACACCGACGGGCTCATCTGAATCAAACAGCGCGGAGTGCAGAAAAACGGTCATTAAATGGATAATGGGCGTAATAGTTTTCGAGAACTCACAAGGCCTATCAGCCAGACCGAAAGCGACGCGCCCATGAGCACATTAAGATTCACTACCGACTATTGCCGCCGGTTAACTGCCCCATCACGCCTAAATAGGAGCGCGATCAAAGGCCCAACGGACAACCCGACAATCAGCGCCACCACTACAAACACCGATGCGGGAACTTGAGGTGATACCCAGCCCAAGAAAGAAAAAGCCAACGACTGTTGATTCTCAAGCACGAATACCAGGATCACCAACGCCGCAATCAATAGCAGTATTAGCAGTGCAACCCGCTTAATTTCATGCACGATCAGCTTCCCCAAAAAAGAAAATCAAACCACATCCTCATCTTCATTCACACGATCCCTAAGCTCCTTCCCAGGCTTGAAATGAGGTACGAATTTGCCGTCGAGGCTGACGGACTGACCAGTCTTCGGATTCCGCCCCACCCTCGGCGCGCGATAGTGCAGCGAAAAACTCCCAAACCCACGGATCTCAATCCGATCCCCAGTCGCCAGGCACTGGGACATTTGTTCAAGCATAGTCTTGATAGCCAGCTCCACATCCTTGGATGAAAGCAGCCCTTGATGGGTGACA